>Ga0209010_1000130_pt1 | contig 27505 bp, 20 predicted proteins | sample BlaSpr_A8_OM1_O3_FD_187985 | JGI IMG/M metagenome (GOLD analysis project Ga0209010, IMG submission 187985) | Forest soil microbial communities from Thunder Bay, Ontario, Canada - Black Spruce, Ontario site 2_A8_OM1_O3 (SPAdes) (version 2) | ecosystem: Environmental > Terrestrial > Soil > Boreal...
ATCAGGCTGGCGAGGTTGACCCACATCTGGTCGCCGGGCTGGATGGACTGCTGCATTTCGTAGGTCTTCGCGCCGTTGGCGTAATGCAGGGCGAGCAGCGTGTCGGCGGGTTCTTGTCCGGAATTCGTAACCGAGAGGATGTGGTTGTGGGTGGAGTCGGCACGCCATTCGCCTCCGGCAAAGTGGCCGGCGACGGTGGGAGAGAACGGCGACTGAAGATTATATCGGCCGCTGGTGTCGTAGCTGGAGGCGATGGCGATCACGTCGTTCGGCGCTGTGCTGCTGGTTAGGGTGACCAGCGCCCAGTGCGCGTCGTCGGGAATGCCGAGTTGCTTTTGCATTAGGCCGATTTGCAGTTGCTGCGTGGCGAAGGGAGCCATGTTCAGTGGCGGCAATTTCACCTGGCCTTTGCCGGAGTCTCCGCGCCAGGCCAGCGTGATGTTTGCCGCGACCTGCCTTACTGTAGTGTTACGCACAAGGATGGTCGGCTGCAACACGGTTTTTGCGGGCAATCCCGCGAAGGGGTCGGGATTGCGCAGGGCCAGCATGGGCGCGCGTGTAGTCCATGGCTTGGTGCTGGGCGCGGCTGCGGAGGTGGTCGGTGCGATGCCCGTCGTCGGGTTGGCGGTGCGGGTGAACATCTCCAAGGCGGAGGAAGACTTGGCAAGTTCGTCGTACATCAAATGGACGCTGCCCAGCGCGCCGGCGTTCGCAGGGACCTCGAAGCGGATGCCTCCATACTGGCCAGTGAGTCCGGCGGAGGCGACCAATTCACGGAGGTCGAGGCGCACAGTTTGATGCGCGGCCAGAGTGAGCGGGTGGGGCTTTTTCCAGCGCTTGCCTGCGGCGTCGGAGAGCCACAGGGTTCCGGTGAGAGCTTTCTGCGCGCTGTTGCTGAGGATCAGCACGTCGCTGCCGGGAACGCGAGGCTGCCACCAGATACCTTCGCGGCTGCCCGCGAGGGCGGAGCCGGGGAAAGGCTCGGAGTCAACGGCGGGATAGGCGGCGACATGGAATCCGATAGGACTCCCGTGCAGTGAGATCACGGCCGACGCAGTCAGGTTCCGCGGGTGAAACGAGGTGAAGCGCAGCGCTGCCGATCCGTAGGAGCCGGACTGGTTGACCAGCGTGGGAGAGTGCTGGAGCAGGGCTTGGTTGATCTCCACGGTGGCCGAAGCGTTGGGAGCGATGGTGACCGGATCGAGCGCGATCTCTTCTCCCGAGGCGAGGCGCAGAACGGGCGTCACGGTTAGCGATTCGGAGGGGAGATTGTTCTTGAGCTGAAGTTCGGTTTCCCAGCCGGGATCAGAGGTCCAGTAGGGAGCAAACACTTCCTGCGGTTTGGCCGATGGCTTGGCGGCGAATGTGGCGGAAACAGTTGTGATCGCGACGAGCGCGAGCAGAAAAATACTTCGGGGAGTTGGCATGTATCCTCACAGATGGATTTGTCATTCCCTTGGCTCGGCCCATGTTCGTCACGCGGGTGGATACTAGCACGCGAGTTGCTCTTTGGGGAAGAGGCTTCATGGACTCAAGCTCGCACGGTTTGAAATACAAGATCGCGCGGCAGTGCTCGGCCATCTGAAAACAATTAATCGCCGAGAGCGCAAAGGACGCCGAAATGTTTGCTCTGCGCCTCGCCCCACATCACTACTTCATCTGATCGAGGATGGAGCCCACGATTCCTCCGACAACGCCGCTCTGGACATTTTCTCTTCTATTTTCCTTCGGCATGTATTCGGCGAGAGCATGGGCCAGGCGCGAGATGGGCAGCGTTTGCAGCCAGATTCTTCCGGGGCCGGTGAGCGCGGCGAGAAAAATTCCGTCGCCGCCGAAAATCAGATTTTTGATGCCAGGGACCGTCGTGATTTGGAACGAGACGCTGGACTGAAACGCTCCGACGTGGCCGGGGTGGACGCGGAGAGTTTCGCCGGGTTGGAGGTCACGGATGACGAGCTCGCCGGAGAGTTCGAGCCAGGCCATGCCTTGTCCCGTGACGCGCTGGAGGAGGAAACCGTCGCCGCCGAAGATGCCTGCGCCGAGCGATTGCTGGAAGCCAACGCCAAGCTGAATTTGCGAAGTGGCGCAGAGGAAGCCGTGGCGGTGAATCATGAATTCGTGCCCCGGAGAAACTTCAACGGGGACGATGTGGCCGGGAAGTTTGGTGGCGAAGGCGAGTTCGCCGGGCGCACCGAGCGCGCGGTATTCGGTCATGAAGATAGACCCGCCGCCGGCCACGCGCTTGAGCACGCCAAAGAGACCTCCTCCGCCGCCGAACTGGGTGTGGGTGGTCATTTGAATCGAGCTGGACATCCAGGAAAGTTCGCCGGCTTCAGAGATGATGGCGTCGTTTTGGTCGAGGATGAACTCGAGCACGGGCATGGTGGTGCCGGTGATGCGGCTTTGCATGAAAGTCTCCTGAATGAAAAGTGTTGTATGAACGGCGGCGTGGCCGCCCTGGCTACCAGTTCAAAAGTATACATTTGGAAATCAAAGTGGGGGCGGCCAAGGCGGATACAGCAGCCCCGTTTTTAGGCAATGGAGGGACTACAGTAACTTGCGTCACACCCAAAACTTGCGGGAACATTCGACGATGAGGTGTATTCGCATGGAACAGCTTTTTGCTGGCCCGCCCTGTTCAATTTGCGGCGGCACAATGACAAAGGTATCGGAGACCGAAGCCGTCTGCTTTAATGATGAGCAGCACAAGCGGAAGATAAGACTCGTTGGCGTGGCGAATCTTCTGCCTTTCGATAGCACGGGCGCGGGCGGCTTATCCTTGGCCTTCTACGGCGGCACGGAGACAATTTGAGGATGTTTCCCCATAGCTCGCCACGTGGCTCGCGGCCGTTACACCTTGCCCCAATTGGGTAGATCCATGTTCCGCAAACCGTCAAGGTCAAAGAACCTTCGGAACGTTTCTCGTGGTTCGGCCCGACCGCTAAGAAACTTGGCGGGAAAACACTTATAACCACGCCCCTTCTGTATGCGAACTTCCCACCGTGGCATAAATGCAATACAGACAGGTGCAGGGCCTGCACGATCAGTTGGGAAATACGGCAGAACCAGTGCCATGTCATCGTGAAGCTGCGAAAGCATTCCGATGTAGCCGTAGCCGGTCTTATCTTTCTTTACCTCGCTCGGATACAGGCCCTTGACTTGGACGGGCCTGATCAGAACTCCACTCACGACGGTCTTGGTCGCAATAAAGTCGAACCCGACGTCGCGTTTTGGAAAGTACACACTCCAACCGTTATCGCCCATGAGTCCGGCGATGTACAGTTCCGCAAAATAGTCACGTTGGTGAGGCGACACGATTCTTCTCTGTGATTGCTAATTCCCGGGATGGCGACCACTCAGATTGTATCGAATCCAGCCAATGCAGGAAACGTGGGGACACGGGACGTTCACCTAACCCCGTCCGACTCTATCTATCCCCCGACCGTTTCTTCCCCTCCATCATCACTCTTCTCAACACCCGGTTGATCCGCGTCTGGTACCCCGGGCCCTTCGACTTGAACCAGTCCACCACCTCCGTATCGATGCGCAACGAAATTCTCAGCTTGCGCGGACGGTTCCAGCGTGGCTCCGCGCCCGTCTTCTCATCCGCTAGCGACAATAGTTCGTCTTCCACCGACGCCTGCAGATCGCCAATCCTCCCCGGCCGCAGTCGAGGCGACGACTGTTGAGACGACGGCCGCGCCTTTCGCCGCTTTGTTTTCTTAGTCTTGGGTGTCATCACACTATCGTACATACTTAGCCGTCATCACGTTGTGTTCTACGACGAACACTTTGAACGTATGAAAACAAGAATAGGAATCGAGGGAGCCGATGGCCACCTCCCGCTTGCCCCGCCGCGGCTGCCTGTGAAAAACTCATTCCAGACAGTCTTCGCAATTCATGCCTGAAAAGAAAACATTGTTCGAAAAAATTTGGGATGCGCACCTGGTGGCCGAGCCAGCGGGGCGGTCGCCGATTCTTTATATCGATCTGCATCTGGTGCATGAGGTGACTTCGCCGCAGGCGTTTGATGGGCTGCGGGCTGCGGGCAGGAAAGTGCGGCAGACGGCGCGGACCGTGGCGACTGTCGATCACAATATTCCTACGGAGCCGCGCGGGACTCCAATTACCGATGCCATTGCGGCGAAGCAGATTGAGGCGCTGCAAAAAAACTGCAAGGAATTTGGCGTGCGGCTGTTTGATATGGATTCGCCCGATCAGGGCATTGTTCATGTGATTGGGCCGGAATTGGGGCTGACGCAGCCGGGCATGACGATCGTTTGCGGGGACAGTCATACCAGCACACACGGAGCGTTCGGCTCGCTGGCGTTTGGCATTGGCACGTCAGAAGTGGAGCATGTTCTGGCCACGCAATGTTTGGCGCAGCAGAAGCCGAAGACCATGAAGATTGATGTGCGCGGGAGGCTTGCGCAGGGCGTGGGAGCGAAGGATTTGGCGCTGGGAATGATTGGGCAGATTGGGACCGATGGCGCGACGGGGCACGTGATTGAGTATGCGGGCGAAGCGGTGCGCGGGTTGTCGATGGAAGCGCGCATGACGCTATGCAACATGAGCATTGAAGCGGGTGCGCGAGCGGGAATGATTGCGCCGGATGAAACGACGTTCGCTTATGTGAAGGAGAAGAGATTTGCTCCGCAGGGGCGCGAATGGGAGAGTGCGGTTGAAAGTTGGGGCAAATTGCCCACCGACGACGGCGCGCAGTTTGACAAGACTGTTGAGATTGACGCGGCACAACTTTCGCCCTTTGTAACTTGGGGGACGAATCCGGGGATGGTTGCGCCGGTGACGGGGCGCGTGCCGGAGACTGGAAATCTGAATGGCTCGGACCGCAGCGCGACGGAACTGGCTTTGCAATATATGGGGCTGGAACCGGGGAAGCGGATTGATGAGATCGATATCGATCGTGTGTTTATTGGATCTTGTACGAACTCGCGGATTGAGGATTTGCGGGCGGCGGCACAGGTGGCGCGGGGACATCGAGTGAGTCCGAAGGTGCGGGCGATGGTGGTGCCGGGATCGCAGGCGATTAAGCGCGCGGCTGAGCAGGAAGGACTGGACAGGATTTTTCTGGATGCGGGGTTTGAATGGCGCGAGTCAGGATGCTCGATGTGTCTGGGAATGAATCCCGATATTTTGCAGCCGGGCGAGCGTTGCGCTTCGACCAGCAATCGAAATTTTGAAGGGCGGCAGGGGCGGGGTGGGCGGACGCATCTGGTGAGTCCGATGATGGCGGCGGCGGCGGCGATTGCTGGGCATTTTACGGATGTGAGGGAGTGGAAGTTTCAGTAGCTACGTCGCGGCCCGGAGTAACAGCAGGTTCCTCACCCGCCGCTTCGCGGCGAGTTCGGAATGACAAGAGTTTATAAGAAGCCTTATGAAACCATTCACAGAACATCGCGGGTTGGTCGCGCCGCTAGAGCGGGTGAACGTCGATACCGACCAGATTATTCCCAAACAATTTTTGAAGCGGATTGAGCGCACGGGCTTTGGGCAGTTTTTGTTTTATGACTGGCGATTTGGCGCGGATGGGAAAAAGAATCCCGACTTTGTTTTGCATAACCCGCGTTATGAGGGCGCGAGCATCTTAGTTGCGGGGAAAAATTTTGGCTGCGGGTCGTCGCGCGAGCATGCAGTGTGGGCGCTGGCAGACTTCGGATTCCGCGCGGTGATTTCTTCTTCGTTCGCCGATATCTTCGCCAACAACAGCACCAAGAATGGATTTCTTGCCGTGCGCCTCACCGAAGATGAAGTTTCAGAAATCATGCGGCGCGCTTCTGAAGTTGAGGGTTACCAAATTACCGTTGACTTGCAACAAAGTGAAGTGCGCGATGATCAGGGGTTCCGCGCGAAATTTCATCTCGACGAATTTGTCCGGCATTGCCTGCTGAATGGACTGGACGACATTGGACTGACTTTGCAGCACGAAGCGGAGATCGCGGCATACGAGGCGCGGCACGCTCAGCCCGAGATGCAGCATTGATAAGGGCTTTGTTATCGCGTGAAATTAATCGCAACGAGTAAAGATTTGTAAAACATTCGCCTCGCTCTTGACCCGCCCAGCCTGCTAAGTGGATGCTAAATAGGTAGAATTCTACTGGTGTTCATGGCTTTCCAGTTCCTGCTGGAAAGCGCGCTGGCCGGAGGTCGATTCACTGAGCATAATTCCGCGTACCGGCCAAGAGATTCCGCAACCGAGTTGAAAATGTACACGTCTAATACCGGAGTCTCGAAAACTCGGAGCTGTGCAAAAAATGCGTACCGGACTACTTCCTTGAAAAAAATGCGATCGTTCCGCTCTCGTCAAAATGCTTTCTCCGGGATGCGCACCGCGCATCTTACCTTGGCCGTGACCCAGGCCGCGACTTTGGCCGCTCTCTGCGTGTCTTTGCTTGGGTGCAGCGGAAGCGACGCCAAGCAGCAGGCGCAGGCGGCCGCGCCGCGAGCCGTGTCGGTGGCGACATCACCGGTGGTGAAGCAGGATGTGCCGGTATATCTGACCGGGCTGGGATCGGTGACGGCATTCAACACGGCGAACATCAAGAGCCGCGTGGACGGACAGATCATGGAGGTGAACTTTAAAGAGGGGCAGAACGTGAAGAAGGGCGCGATGCTGATTCTGATCGACCCCCGGCCCTATCAAGCTGCGCTCGACCAGATGCAGGCACAGTTGTTTCGCGACCAGGCGCAGTTGCGCGATGCCAAGCTGAACCTGGACCGCTATACGACGCTGATTCCTTCAGGCAGCATTGCGCAGCAACAGGTGGACACGCAGAAAGCGCTGGTGGATCAACTCGATGGCACGGTGCGCACCGACCAGGCGCAGATTGAAACGGCGAAGCTGAACATTGTTTATTGCCACATCACCGCTCCGTTTGACGGAAGAGTCGGGCTGCGGCAAGTGGATCCGGGAAACATCATTCACGCCGCGGATACGAATCCGATGCTGATCCTGACGCAACTGCAACCGATTGCGGTGATCTTTACGCTGCCGGAAGATGTGCTTCCCAGCGTTTCGAAACATATGCAGAACACCACGCTGGAAGTGGATGCATTTAACCGCGACGATCAGACCAAGCTTGCCACAGGAAAGTTGCTGACCATCGACAATCAGATCGACCAGACGACGGGAACGGCGAAGCTGAAGGCCGTGTTCGATAACAAAGACAATGCATTATGGCCGAACCAGTTCGTGAATACGAATCTGCTTTTGGAAACGCGCAAGAACATTACGGTGCTGCCGACGGCGGCCATTCTGCGCGGGCCGCAGGGAACGTTCGTTTATTTCGTGAAGCCGGATAAGACTGTGGAAGCGCGTAATGTGACGATTTCTCTGACCCAGGGAAACACGACGGCGGTGAGCGCCGGGCTCAACCCGGGCGACACGGTTGTGACCGATGGGCAGGATAAGCTGCAAACCGGCAGCAAGATTGAGCCGCGGAATGCCGCGCCTGCCAGCACTTCCGGTGGAAACGGCGGAAACTCGGGCGGTGGAAACTCCGGCAGTAACGCGAGCGCTTCAGGAACTCCGGCATCATGAGCCCGTCACGCCTATTCATTCTTCGTCCGGTCGCAACCACGCTGCTGATGGTGGGCGTGTTGCTGGTGGGCTGGGTGGCGTTCATGCAGTTGCCGGTGTCGGCGCTACCCGAAGTCGATTATCCCACCATCCAGGTGGTGACGTTTTATCCGGGAGCCGATCCCGATGTGATGGCGTCGTCGGTGACTTCGCCGTTGGAGCGGCAGTTTGGCCAGGTTCCGGGCCTGAGCCAGATGACCTCGACGAGTTCGTTTGGCAGTTCGGTGATCACGCTGCAATTCGGGCTCGACCAGAACATCGACGTGGAAGAGCAGCAGGTGCAAGCGGCGATCAACGCCGCGCAGACGTTCCTACCTACCGATCTTCCGAATCCTCCAATCTATAACAAGGTGAATCCGGCGGACGCGCCGATTCTGACGCTGGCCATGACGTCGGATTCGTTGCCGCTGTCGAAAGTTGAAGACCTTGCCGACACCGCGCTGGCGCAGAAGATTTCGCAGTTGCCTGGTGTGGGTCTGGTTTCGATCAGCGGAGGACAGAAGCCGGCGGTAAGAATTCAGGCGAACCCCACGGTGCTGGCCTCGTATGGGCTAAGCCTCGAAGACGTTCGCAGCGCGCTTGCGGCGGCCAATGTGGATCAGGCGAAGGGCGTCATCGATGGGTCGCGGCAGTCCTACACCATCGGCGATAACGACCAGCTTATTTCCAGCGCACAGTATAAGCCCATCGTTGTGGCTTACCGCAACGGCGCGCCTGTGCGGCTGAGCGACGTAGCCAACGTGATCGACGGCACGGAGAACGACCTGCTGGCGGCGTGGATGAATTTGACGCCAGCGGTCATCGTCAACATACAGCGGCAGCCGGGCGCGAATATTATCAGCGTCGTCGACAAGATTAAAAAGCTGTTGCCGCAGTTGGGGGCGTCGCTGCCTTCGGCGGTCAAGATACAGATTCTTACCGACCGCACCAACACAATTCGCGCATCGGTAAAAGATGTTGAATTTGAATTGATGCTGACCATCGTGCTAGTGGTCATCGTTATTTTCTTTTTCCTGCGAAACCTGCGGGCGACTTTTATTCCCAGCGTGGCGGTGCCGCTTTCGATCGTGGGAACGTTTGGCGTGATGTATGTGCTGGGATACAGCCTTAATAACTTGACTCTGATGGCGTTGACCATCTCCACCGGGTTTGTGGTGGACGATGCCATCGTCATGATCGAAAATATTGACCGCTATCTGGAAGCCGGCGATACGCCGCTGGACGCGGCGCTGAAGGGCTCGGGGCAGATTGGCTTCACGATTATTTCGCTGACGGTTTCGCTGATCGCTGTGCTGATTCCGTTGCTGTTCATGGGCGATATTGTCGGAAGATTATTCCGCGAGTTCGCCGTCACGTTATCGGTGACCATTCTGGTTTCGGCGGCGGTCTCTTTGAGCCTGACGCCGATGATGGCCGCCAAGCTGCTCAAGCACCGCAAGGAAGGCGAGAAGGGGCGCTTCTACGAGGTCACGGAAGAGTATTACAACCGGGTGATCGCGTTTTACGGCAAGACGGTGAAGTGGGTGCTGAAGCACCAGACCGCGACACTTTTTGTGACGTTTGGAACGCTGGTTCTGACCCTGGTTCTTTATGTGATCGTGCCCAAGGGATTTTTCCCGGTGCAGGATACGGGCGTAATCCTGGGAATTTCGGAAGGGCCGGACAGCGTTTCTTTTGGCGCGATGGCGCAGCGGCAGCAGGAGCTGGCGAAGATCATTCTGAAAGATAAAGACGTGGAAAGTTTGTCGTCATTCATAGGAGTGGATGGAACCAACACGACGCCGAACAGCGGACGCATTCAAATCAATTTGAAGCCGCGCGACGAACGCAAGGACGATGCTTCCGCGATTATCCGCCGGTTGCAGCCGGAACTGGCGCAGGTGGAAGGCATCACGCTCTACATGCAGCCGGTGCAGGATTTGACGGTGGAAGACCGCGTGAGCCGCACGCAGTTCCAGTATTCGGTGGAAGACGCGGACGCGCAGGAGTTGGCGGTGTGGACGCCGAAGCTGGTGGACAAACTGAAGACGTTGCCGGCGTTGCGCGACGTGGCCACCGACCAACTGAACAGCGGATTGAGGGCTAACGTGGTGATCGATCGCGACACCGCGTCGCGGCTGGGAATTTTGCCGCAGGCGATCGATAACACGCTTTATGACGCCTTCGGTCAGCGGCTGGTATCGACGATTTTTACGCAGCTGAATCAGTATCACGTGGTGCTCGAAGTCCTGCCCAGCTTTGCGCAGAATCCGGATATGTTGAAAGACATTTATATCCGGCCCAGCAGTTCGACGCCGAATACAGGTGCGCCGACGGCCAATGGGGCGACCGTGACCACCAGCGGGAATCCGGTGCCGATGACGGCGTTCACGCACATTCAATCGACCAATACTTCTTTGGCGGTGAACCATCAGGGGCAGTTTCCGGTGGTGACGCTGTCTTTTAATTTGGCGCCGGGCGCGTCGCTGGGCGACGCGACCAAGCAGATTCAGCAGGCGGAAACCGAGATTCAGTTGCCGCCGAGCATTCACACGGCATTTCAGGGAACGGCGGCGGCATTTCAGAATTCGCTGGCGAGCGAACCGTTTTTGATTCTCGCGGCCGTCATCACGGTGTATATCGTTTTGGGCGTGCTGTATGAAAGCTACATTCACCCCATCACGATTCTTTCGACGCTGCCGTCGGCCGGTGTGGGAGCGATTCTGGCGCTGGAAATTACGGGCAACGATCTGACGGTGGTGGCGCTCATTGGCATCATCCTGCTAATCGGAATTGTGAAGAAGAACGCCATTATGATGATCGATTTTGCGCTGGAGGCGGAGCGCGAAGAGCACAAGCCGCCGGAGGAAGCGATTTATCAGGCGTGCCTGCTGCGGTTCCGGCCCATCATGATGACGACGATGGCGGCGCTGCTGGGCGGACTGCCGCTGGCGCTGGGATCGGGCACGGGCGCGGAGTTGCGGCGGCCGCTGGGCATCACGATTGTGGGCGGATTGCTGCTGAGCCAGTTGCTGACGTTGTATACGACTCCGGTGGTTTATTTGTGGTTCGACCGGCTGGCGCAGAGGTTTGCGAAATACAACATCGGCAATGAGATTCCGCATGAGGCGGTGCCGGGAGATGCGCCGGGCGATTAAGCGGCGGCTTTGTCATGAGCATTTCTGCTCCATTTATACGGCGACCGATTGGCACTTCGCTGCTGGCCGCGGCGTTGTTGCTGAGTGGAATTCTTGCGTTTAATTTTCTGCCGGTCGCTTCCCTGCCGCGAGTGGATTTTCCAGTCATTCAGATTGGGGCGTCTCTACCCGGGGCCGATCCGCAGACCATGGCGTCGGCCGTGGCGACTCCGTTGGAGCGGCAGTTCGGACGCATCTCCGGCGTCAACCAGATGACCTCGACGAGCCAGTTGGGCTCGACCAGCATCGTGTTGCAATTCGATTTGAACCGCAACATCGATGCTGCCGGACGAGATGTGGAAGCGGCGATCAACGCCGCGCGCAGCCAGCTTCCCGCGAACCTGCCGAGCAATCCAACCTACCGCAAGGCGAATCCCGCAGATGCTCCGATTCTGATTCTGGCGCTGACTTCGGACACGCAGACCGTACCGCAGATGTATGACGCTGCTGACTCGATCCTGTCGCAGAAGCTGGCGCAGGTGGATGGAGTGGGCCAGGTTTTCGTTGGAGGATCGGCGCAGCCGGCGGTGCGGGCGGAAGTGAATCCCACGCTGCTGAATAAGCTGGGCGTTGGGCTGGATACGGTGCGGAACGCACTGAACGCTGCCAATGCGAACACGGCGAAGGGAGAAACGGCCGACGGAACGCGATTCTATTCCTATACCGACAACGACCAGCTTTTTACCGCCGATGAGTATCGGCCGCTGATCGTCTCTTATAACAACGGAGCGCCGGTACGGCTGGGCGACGTGGCCGACGTGCAGGATTCGGTGGCCGACGTGCGCAATCTCGGATTGGCGAACGGCAAGCCGAGCGTGCTGATTATCGTTTTCCGCCAGCCCGGCGCGAACATCATTGAAACAGTGGATCGCGTGCGGACCCTGATGCCTTATTTGCAATCGTCGATCTCGCCAGCGATTGCGTTGACCGTTGCCATGGACCGCACTGTGACCGTGCGCGCGTCGGTTAAGGACATCGAATTCACGCTGATGTTGTCGATTGTCCTTGTGATCCTCGTGGTGTTTGCGTTTCTGCGCACTGTACGCTCGACAATCATTCCCAGCATTGCAGTGCCTCTGTCTCTGGTGGGCACTTTCGGCGTGATGTATCTGCTGGGCTATAGCCTGGATAATTTGTCGCTGATGGCGCTGGCCATTTCCACGGGCTTTGTGGTCGACGATGCGATTGTCGTTCTGGAAAACATTACCCGCTATGTCGAGCACGGGATGGATCCGGTCAAGGCGGCGTTCAAGGGAGCGGAGGAAATTGGGTTCACCGTTATTTCCATGAGTGTGTCGCTGGTGGCCGTGTTTATTCCTTTGCTACTAATGGGAGGGATTGTCGGACGGCTGTTCCGGGAATTCGCGGTGACGTTGAGCATTGCGATTGGGCTGTCGCTGCTGGTTTCGCTGACTACCACGCCGACGATGTGCGCCAAGTTCCTGCGCCCGGCGAAGAACGATTCGCATAACCGTTTTTACCGCGCCAGCGAATGGGTTTTCGATCGGATGTTGTCTATCTATCGTCATGCGCTTGGCGTGGCATTGAAGTTCAGTTTCGTCACCTTGCTGGTGACGATTGGCGTGGCCTGTTTGAGCGTGTTTCTTTACATTAAAGTTCCCAAGGGATTTTTCCCGCAGCAGGATACAGGGAGGCTTTCCGGCTCGGTGCAGGCGGCGCAGGACATTTCTTTCCAGGCGATGCGCGACAAGATGCAGCGCTACGTCGCCATCGTGATGAAAGATCCGGCGGTGAGCACGATCGTGGGTTTCGCCGGAGGAAACACGGTTTCAAACCAGGGACGGTTCTTCATCATGCTCAAGTCTCTGGAGGACCGCAACAAGTGCAAGACTCAGCATTTCTGGCAGCGATGTCCGCTGGTGACGGCCGATGACGTGATCAATCGGCTGCGGGGGAGACTGGCAGTAGTGCCGGGCGCCACATTGTATCTGCAATCTGCGCAGGATTTGACGATTGGCGGGCGGCAGAGCAACGCGCAATATCAGTACACATTGCAAGGCGAGAACCTGACCGAGTTGAACACATGGGCGCCGCGGCTGCTGCAAAAAATGCGTACGCTGAAGGAGTTGAAAGACGTGAACACCGACCAGCAGGATCAAGGCCTGGAAGCGCAACTGGTGATCGACCGGGACACGGCGAGCCGGTTGGGCGTAGCGGCGCAGGATATCGATAACGCGCTCTACGACGCGTTTGGGCAGCGGCAGGTGTCGACCATGTACCGGCCGCTGAATCAGTATCACGTGGTCATGGAGGTAGCGCCGGAATTTCAGCAAACGACGGAAGGATTGCAGAACATCTACGTGCGATCTTCCAGCGGGACGCCAGTTCCGCTGGCGGCCTTCACGCGGTTGTCGCCTTCGAATACCCCGCTGGCGGTGAATCACCAGAGCCAGTTTCCGTCGGTGACGATCTCTTTCAATCTGTCTCCGGAAGTTTCTCTGGGGCAGGCCACGCAGGTGATCGAGGATTCCGAGCGCGCCATCGGCTTCCCGACAACAATTGACGCCAGCTTCCAGGGAAGCGCTGCGGCGTTCCAGAGTTCGCTCTCCAGCGAACCGTGGCTGATTCTGACCGCGCTGATCACCGTTTACATCGTGTTGGGGATGTTGTATGAGAGCTACATTCATCCCATCACCATTCTTTCGACGTTGCCCTCGGCGGGCGTGGGCGCTCTGCTGGCGCTGATTTTGACGCACAACGAACTCAACGTCATCGGAACCATCGGCATCATTCTGCTCATTGGGCTGGTCAAGAAAAACGCGATCATGATGATCGACGTGGCGCTGGAAGTGGAGCGCACGCAGGGGAAGAAACCGGCGGACGCGATTTACGAAGCGTGTTTGTTGCGCTTCCGCCCGATCATGATGACGACCATGGCCGCGCTGCTCGGCGGTTTGCCGCTGGCGCTGGGGACGGGCACGGGATCGGAATTGCATCGTCCGCTGGGAATTACGATTGTGGGCGGGCTGATTGTCAGCCAGGCGCTGACGTTATTTACTACTCCGGTGATCTACGTTTATCTTGATCGGCTGCGGCTGGCGATGCGCGGGGAAGGCAAGCACTTGCCGGAATCGGCTCCGCCCGGCGCGCCGCGGGCCATGCCGGCGGATTAGAAACATTTCCGAACATCAGGCCTGAGGCCAAAGGGCAAACCTCACGCGCTAAAGCGCGGCCCGGGCGGGGACTAACGGCACGACTGAAGTCATGCCCTTCCCGTAGATGTCAACAGGCTGCTCCCGCACCCAACTGCCCGGATACAACCTGCCTTGCGCGTCGGGGCATCGCATGGATACGCTGTCATGTCCAAGTTGTGGTGTCCCAGATTGAAAACCTCAGGTTAAGACGCATTCTGCGCGCCAAACCGAGCCGTTGTCCCGTATGATATGAAAATCTGTCATTTTGGATTGATACGCAGAGTTGCGCGCCGAGTCGTGCGTGCGCGAGTTCTATTTCTGGCTTCGCAAATTTCTAACGGGAGTTACGGATGCTGAAGAAGGCGGCGGGATTGTTGTTGGTTTGTGTTTTGACGGCGCCCTGGATGGGGTGTGCCGACACGGTGAGTCACTTCGTGTATGCGGCGCTGCCGTCGTCAGACGAGATTGGCATATACCGGGAGGATCCACACTCGGGGGTTTTGACTCAGCTTGCAGATAGTCCGTACGCGGCTGGAAACGCAGCGGAATCGGTTGTAGTCCACCCTTCGAACAAATTTATGTTCGTCGCCAATGCGGCGGATGACACGGTTGCGAACTACAGCATTGCCACCAATGGTGAGATCTCCGCGGGCCAGATCACGACGGCGGGCAGCACTCCGTCCATTCTGGCGATGGATTCCGCCGGGGCATTTCTTTACGAAGGAGATTCGGGATCGAACAGCATCACGGTGTACTCGATCAGCAGCAGCGGACAGTTAACTCAAACTTCGAACTTTGGCATTGGCATGCAGCCGCTCAATCTTAAATTGAACTCCACGGGAAATGTGCTCTATGTGACTGGACCGGGACAGCCCAACGGCTTTATCCAGGCTTTCGGCGTGAGTGGCGGCAAGTTGCAATCCGTGGTGGGCATTTTTTCCAGCGGAGGCGCAAGCCCGCATGGTTTGACGATCGATCCGAGTGGAACGCATCTCTATGTGGCCAATGGCGCGCCGGACAACTCGATTGGCGAATTTAACATTGGAACCAACGGAACGCTAACCCCGATTTCGGGATCTCCTCTCGTCCAGAGCAATGGAATCAATCCGTTGTCGGTGATCATTGAACCTTCGGGAACCTACATGTACGTTGCCGACGAAGGATCGAACAATATTTCCGCGTATACGGTTGCATCCGATGGATCGATCAGCCCGCTGGCCACTCCGAGCTTTACCACTGGAACGCAGCCCGGTTTTCTAGCGATGGACCCGAATGGCAGGTATCTGCTGGCAGGGCTCCAGTCGGGGGGGATCGAGGTATACAGCCTCAGCAGCGGCAATTTGGATGTGGTTATGACCTTTAACACCGGGAGCAACCCTACTTCGCTGGCCATCACGCAATAACTCATTGCACAGTCCCGCAGTTGTCAACGCTTTTTCGCGCTAATCTTTCGCGCATAAGCGCGGGGGTGGATTTGACAAGCGCATGACAACTCATCCGCGGCATTCTGGAAAATAGTTCAAGGGATGCAGCAATGAGCCTTCGCAGCGGGTAAAATGGCAGCGCTTGGACAAGCGAGGGTGGAACGGCTGCTTCCTTAGCCATGGCCGGCACCCGGTTAGGAAACTCATGAGAATCGCAAGCGCTGCAAGCGCTTTTCCCCAACACTATTACCCGCAAGCCGTTCTGATGGAAAAGCTCCAGGAATATTGGGGCGAGAGGCTGAAGAATCCGCAGTTGCTGGGACGTTTGCATCGCAATGTGACCGTGGAAGGCCGGCACCTGGCGATGCCCGCCGAGGATTATTACGAACTTAAAACCTGGGGCCAGGCCAACGACGTTTGGATTCGAGTGGCGAAGGAACTGGGCGAGCAGTCCTTGTGCCGGGCGATGCAGTATGCGGGAATCGAGCGCGAGCAATTGGGCGCTCTGTTCTTTGTCTCGGTGACGGGGATTTCCAGCCCGTCGATTGACGCGCTGCTGATCAACAAGATGGGGCTGCCGCAGAATATTCGGCGGGTTCCGATTTTTGGGTTGGGCTGCGTGGCGGGAGCAGCTGGGATTGCCCGCGCCGCCGATTATGTGCGCGCTTATCCGAAGCAGGCGGCGGCGCTGGTTTCGGTGGAGCTTTGCTCGCTGACTTTGCAGCGGCAGGATTTGTCGGTGGCCAATTTGATTTCTTCCGGCCTGTTCGCCGATGGATCGGCGGCGGCGATTGTGGTGGGAGACGAAGTGGATTCGGCTGGGCCGGAGATTCTGGCGACGCGTTCGATTTTCTATCCGGAAACGGAAGAGATGATGGGCTGGAAGGTTTCTGAAACCGGCTTCAAAATCACGCTCTCGCCGCAGGTCCCGGTTTTGATCCGCGAGAACCTGGGGCACGACATGGATTCTTTCCTCGGCGATCATGGCTACAAACGCAGCGACATCAAGAGCTGGGTGCTGCACACTGGCGGGCCGAAAGTGCTGGAAGCGACGGCGGAAGCGCTCGATCTGCACGATGGCCAGCTTGATGCATCGTGGGATTGCCTGAAGAAGGTGGGGAATCTTTCGTCATCGTCGGTGCTGGTGGTGCTGGAAGATGTGATGAAGCACCGGCGTCCGGAACCGGGATCGATCGGGATACTGGCGGCGATGGGACCGGGATTCTGTTCGGAGATATTGCTGTTGCGATGGTAGGTGTTTGGGCATGGCAGACTCGACGGACGTTTTTGTGATTGGCGGCGGCCCTGCCGGCTTGGCGGTGGCGATTGCGGCGCGGCAACAGGGCTTTCGCGTAATCGCGGCGGACGGAGCCATTCCGCCGATCGACAAGGCCTGTGGCGAGAATCTCATGCCCGAGGCGATAGCCCCACTCCAGCAACTGGGAATCAGCTTCAGGGAAGAGGAATGCCAGGCGCTGGCGGGAATTCGTTTTCTGGCCTCGGGGCTTAGCGCTGAGGCAGACTTCCCATCGCAGTGGGCCGTGGGCGTGCGCCGAACCACGATGCACCGTCGGATGGCGGAACGGGCGGCAAGCCTGGGCGTTGATTTATTGTGGGGCACGCCGGTGACAAGCATTTCGCGCGACGGAGTTTGTTTGGGTGGGCGAACTGTTGCCGCGAAATGGATCGTGGGAGCCGACGGCGCGAACTCACGAGTGCGGCGCTGGGCCGGTCTTGAGGCTTCGCGGCGATCGAGTACCCGCTACGGCTTCCGGCTGCATTATCGCGTTGCGCGGTGGACGGATCGTATCGAACTGTATTGGGCAAGAGATGCGCAAGGTTATGTCGCGTTCGTGACGGAGGATCAGGTCTGCATTGGGCTGATGTCGCGCGATGCGCACATGCGCGCGGATGAGGCGTTGCATCGCTTTCCCGAGCTTGAGGCTCATTTGCGTAACGCGGAAGTCGTTTCCCGTGAGCGCGGCGCGGCCTCACTTACGCGAAAGTTAAGGGGCGTGTACCGCGGAAATGTCGCTTTGGTTGGCGACGCTTCCGGAACCGTGGATGCAATTGCCGGCGAAGGGCTCGGACTGGCGTTCCGGCAGGCCATTGTTCTTGCGGCTTGTATGCGCTCGGGAAGGTTGAACAATTACCAGAAAGAACATCGCGGCATGGCGTTGCGGCCTTCGTTCATGGCCCGTCTGATGCTGTTGATGGACGGGCGGCCCTGGCTGCAACAACGAAATCTGAAAGTCTTCCGCAAGCGGCCCGAGCTTTTTCGCCGTCTGCTGGCTTTACATGTGGGCGAAGTTTCTCCGCGCGATTTGGCAAGGGACGGACTCAGCCTGGGATGGGAACTGTTAACGACATAGCATGAATTTCAACCGGGTCCGTGCCTTCAAAACTTCTTCGCATTATATCCGCTGGATTCTCACTCCGATCCTGGTTGTGGCCGCGCTTGGCGCGACGGCGGCCGCGCAGGAAATCGCTCTGCAAGTCGATTCCTCAAAGAGCACCGTTAAATTCACTCTGGGCGATGTGCTGCACACGGTGCGCGGGACATTCAAGGTCGCGCGCGGTACGCTGCGGCTTGAGCCCGCGACGGGAAAAATTTCAGGCGAGATCGTAGTGGACGCAAAGAGCGGCGAGAGCGGCAGTGGCATGCGGGACCGGAAGATGCACAAGGAAGTTCTGGAGAGCGACCGCTATCCGGAGATTGCGTTTCGGCCGATGATGGTGGAAGGCGCCGCGGCCACAGGAAAGTTTTCCGCCAAGGTTCACGGCATGTTCAGCATCCACGGAGTGGACCGCGAGATTACCGTGCCAGCGGAAGTTGATATTGAACCGGACCACTGGAGCGCGAATGTGCACTTCACCGTCCCGTATGAAAAGTGGGGAATGAAGAATCCGAGCACGATGTTTTTGCGGGTTAATGATTCGGTGGAGATTGATTTGGCGGCCGCCGGAAGCGTGGGGCGGTAGGGTATGGCCATTCGCGACGAGGGAGCACAGCTTGCCACTGCCGAAACCAAGATTCCTCGTCGCTCCACTCCTCGGAATGACAAGACTCAATAGCCACTCTGCGGAGCGAGTCCCTTCCCTTCCGTGCATTCGTAACACCGCCCGGCTGCAAGGTTCCGATATTCTTCGTTGCGGCCGCTGGGCCAATCGATGACGATGCGATCGATGCGATCGCGCTTCCCTAAGCCAAAGGTCAACGGCAGTTCGGATTGCGAGAGATAACTCGAGCCGCCTTTCACCATTCGCGATTGATTAAGATCGCCGGCTAAAACTGAAACGATCGATCCGATCGCATCGCGATTCGACTTCGTTCCTTCCAAACGAAAACGGATGCTGTGGTTCCCGGCGAGTTGATCGTTGCGGTACAGATACGCGGGGCCATTGTTCGTCGTGAGCAGGAGATCGAGGTCGCCATCGCGGTCGAAATCCGCGTAGGCAAGACCGCGTCCGACTTTGGGTTGGTCGAAGCCTCCACCGAGTTGGGCGGCGACATCACTAAACCCTGGCTTGGCGGAATTGAGAGCTCCGCTGTTTAGAAAAAGTTGTGGCGGCTGCGCGTATCCGACGTTGCCGCGAATGTTGCGCACGGTTTCGTCGATGTGGCCATTGGCGACGGCAAAATCGAGCCAGCCATCGAGATTGGCGTCGAGAAAAACGCAGCCAAAGCCGAGGCTATTGCGCGACGCGGCGCCCACGCCGGTTTGCGCGGCGATGTCTTCGAACCCCTTTTCGGTATGGCGATAGAGGCCGATCATTTCGTTATCGAAGTTGGTGATGGCGAGGCCGGGATAACCGGAGTTTTCAAAATCCCCGGCGTCGACTCCCATGCCGGCACGCGCTTTGCCTTCATTGCTGAGAGCGATGCCGGCCTCAATGCCCGCTTCCTTGAATGTGCCGTTACGCTGATTGCGATAAAGCTTGTTGGGTTGCGTATCGTTGGCGACGAAAAGATCGGGCCAGCCGTCGCGGTCGTAGTCGAGCAGCGCGACCCCCAGAGATTTGGAACCGCTGTCGAAAATTCCGCTGGCGGCGGTGACGTCCTCGAAAGTTCCATTGCCTCGATTGCGGAACAGCCAGCAGGTTTCGCCGTTATACGCCTCCGGCGTGCAATACGATTTGTGTTTGCCGTCGAGGCTGCAAAAGACGTCGTGCTCGGGCGACCACTTCACGTAGTTGCAAATGAAAAGATCGAGCAGGCCGTCGCGATCGTAATCGAACCACAATGCCGACGTGCTGAAACTGGCGCGCTTGCCCAGCCCGCTGCCGCTTGTGACATCGACGAATGTGCCTTTGCCGGTGTTGCGAAAGAGACGATTCTGGCCGACGCAGGTGACGAAAATATCGGGAAAGCCGTCGTTGTTGTAATCTCCCACGGCCACGCCCATTCCGTAGAGTTCAACATCCAATCCGGCGCGCGTGGTTACATCGGTGAAAGTTCCATTGCGGTTGTTGCGATAAAGCTGCAACGTAGAGCGCCGCTTTTTGTGGCCGGGCCAGTCCATGCCGTTGATCAGGAGAATGTCCTGCCAGCCATCGCGGTCGTAGTCGAGGAAGGCGCAGCCGGAGCCGAGAGTCTCCGGCAATAACTTTCCGCCGTAGGCGCCGCTGTTGTGCTGGAACTGAATGCCGGCCTGCGCGGTGACATCGGACAAACGAAACCCGGGAGATTGCGGTTGTCCGCTTTGCGCGAACGCTCGCAACACTTGCGGCTGTAATAAGGATGCGAGGCCCGCGGCTCCGGAAAACGCCGATCCCCGCAAAAAAGAGCGCCGATTCACGGAACGTTCACCAGTCCGGAGCGAATTGCGTAGACGACGAGTTCGGCGGTCTTGTGAATTCCGAGAGCGTTCATAATGTTAGCTCGGTGCACGGCGATGGTGTTGGCGCTAAGGTCGAGAGCGACAGCGATTTCCTTGTTTGACTTGCCGTCAACAATCATTTGCAGCACTTCCAGTTCGCGTTGCGTCAGGCCGGCGTTACGTTCTCCCTTCAATGTCGTGGGCTGTTCCACCTGAGGATCGAAGACGGTTTCTCCGGCGGCAATCTTGCGAATCGCAGGCGCAAGATCGAGATCCAATGCGCTTTTCAGGATGTAGCCCTTGGCACCGGCGTCAATCGCCTGGCGCACCCAGGTGTTCTCGCTGTGCATGCTGAGCATCAGAACGGCGGTATCGGGCGAATGTTCGATGATTTTCCGCGTCGCATCCAGGCCGTTAATTTTTGGTAGAGCGCAATCCATTACGATCACGCGAGGATGCAACTCGCGCGCCAACTTGACCGCCTGTTCGCCGTCGCTGGCCTCGCCGACAACTTCAATATCGGATTCGTCTTCCAATATGCGCCGGAATCCGCTCCGCACCAGGCTGTGGTCATCCACCAGCAATACTGTGATCTTCTTTGTCATAGTCTTGTTTAGCAGGATTATCTTTCGTCGGATTATCGTCGTGACGATCGTCCTGACCGGCCTCCGCTTGGGCGTGCGCCTCAGCCTTCTCTTTGGGAACGGTTAAGTGCAATAGCGTTCCGCCCTCGGCAGGTCGCGAAAATTGAATCTGTCCCCCCATTAGTTCCGAACGCTCGCGCATTGCCACCAAACCAATGCCTCGCCCGGAGCGCCGTTCAGCCATGCCGACGCCGTGATCCTCCACTTCCAGCTCCAGCGCCGAGGGTGAGAAGTGAAGCCGCACCCAGGCCTGCTTCGCGCCCGAATGCCGGGCAACGTTATTCACTGCTTCCTGTAGCACGCGATAAACATGCACCCCGGCGGCGCGGTCCACTGGAAACGGATCTCCGCGCTTTTCATAGGATATGGTAATTCCGGTTTGCCTTTCCACTGTAGGAATGTACCAGTCGAGAGTTTTCTCCAGGCCTACCTCATCGAGCATGACAGGATGCAGCGCTTGAGACAGGCTGCGCACACGGTCAAGCGTCGATTGAGTAATCTCGCGGACTTCCCGCAAATCGGCGCGCAGGCTGGACTCTTCGGGAATGCGATTTCCCGCGCGGCCCAGCATCAATCCGATTGCCGTGAGAATTTGTCCGAACTCATCATGCAGTTCGCGTGAGACGTAGCGCAAGGTCGATTCCTGAGTGGCGATTAACTTTTGCGCAAGTTCGCCGCGGCGTTCCGAAAGCTCGCTCATGCGGGCGAATAGCAGGCGGTTCCAGCGAATCAGCGAGAGACTGGTTAACAGGACGGCCAGCAGAGTCGCCGCGAGGAAGACATAGACTTGACGCTGCACGCGATCGTAAATGCGGACGATGCGCTGTCCTTCCTGCTCTTCATTTTCGCTGTTCTGGACCAGCAGACGGGCAACAGCGGTGCTCAAGGCCGCCTGACGGGCTTGCAACGAAAGCTGGATCTGCTGCCGCGCTTCGGCCTGCTTACCGGAGAGAGCGAGGGCAAAAACGCGGTCCACCGCCTCCCAGAACTGATTGAATTGGCTGGCGAGAAAGGCGCTCTGTTCGGGCGTGCGGCCGGCGACAGCAAAACCGGCCTCCAGGCGCATGGCGTCATCCAGATCGGCGCGAATGCGCTGGAATTGCGCCGCCCAAGCGGTCAGAGGATAGGGCTCGTCGTTGCTGATCATGTCGCGCATGGCCACAGCCAACAGATTCAGATCATTCTGAATGCGCAGCAACTGCAAGGAATCTTTACGATTGCGGTCGACCTGCTCGGTTTGCAGACGGCGCAATCCCACCACTTGCCAGGAAATGTAAGCAGAGTAGGCGAGCACCGCAGAAAGGGTGATAATAAGGCCGAGAACGAGGCCCAGGGTCGGTGATCGCTTGGAGGCAGCAAGACCAGACACGCCCCGAGCATACACGGGCCGGAGCGGCGGTGCCACAGGAGCCTCGCAGCGCTCTTGCTCACGTTCCGACCGTTTAATATTGAGGAATTAAAGAAGCGTACCGAACGCTTGCCGAGTCAAACTAGAGATTGAGTACACCTGATTGAGTTCACCATCCGACGCAACCAAAAAAGTCCCCAAGGGGCAGAGACTCCGTGCGGTGCTGCCGGAGGTCTGGACGCTGATGCATCCGCGGCGCAAGCTTCTGGCGCTGGGTTTCGTGCTGATGATCATTAATCGAGTCGCGGGGCTCGTGCTGCCTTACTCGACGAAGTTTCTAATCGATACGGTCATCAATAAACACCACATCAACCAGTTGCGGCCGCTGGTTTTGGTGGTACTCGCGGCCACGCTGATTCAGGGTGCGACATCGTTTTCTCTCACGCAACTCTTGTCGAAAGCAGCGCAGCGTTTGATTGCGGACTTGCGCCAGCAGGTGCAGGTTCACATTTCCCGGCTGCCCGTCTCTTTTTATGACGCGAACAAAACCGGCAATCTGGTTTCGCGCATCATGAGCGACGTGGAAGGTGTGCGCAATTTGCTGGGAACCGGACTGGTGGATTTTGCCGGCGGAATTGTGACATCCGGAATTGCGCTGGTCTTATTGTTTCGCACCAGCGCCCAGATGACTTTGATTGCGGTCGGTTCACTGGCGTGCTTCACGGTGGCGCTCAATAAGGCATTCGCAACCATTCGTCCCATCTTCCGCGAGCGCGGCAAGATTAACGCCGAGGTTACGGGCCGGTTGACTGAATCGCTGGGCGGAGTTCGTGTGATCAAGGGATATCACGCGGAGAAACGCGAAGAATTGATATTTGCGGCGGGCGTGATGCGGTTGCTCGACAACGTCATGCGCACTCTCACGGCGACTTCGGTGATGAGCCTTTCGGCCAGCGTTTTACTCGGGGGCGTGGGCGCAGTCACAATGTATATAGGGGCGCACCAGATTCTGGCCGGCACGCTTACTGTGGGCGGGTTTTTCTCGTTCACCCTGATGCTCGGCTTTCTGGTCGCGCCGATCATGCAGATTGTGGCCATCGGAACGCAACTTACCGAAGCCTTGGCGGGCCTGGAGCGTACTCAGGAGATTCTGCGGGAGCGCCCGGAAGATCAGGACCCGAGGCGCACCGTGGCCCTGCGTGACATTGTTGGGACAGTTGAATTTGACGATGTCAGTTTCAGCTACGACGGCGCGCGCGAGGTTCTGCGTAACATTTCTTTTGTTGCCGCGCCGGGCACCGTGACGGCACTCGTAGGTTCATCGGGATCGGGCAAATCGACTACGATCGGATTGATCTGCGCTTTCTATGTGCCCACCAAGGGCAAGATTCTTGTCGACGATGTCGACTTGAGCACGGTGCGTCTGGATTCCTACCGCACGCGGCTGGGAGTGGTGTTGCAAGAATCTTTTTTGTTCGATGGAACGATTCGCGAAAATGTTGCGTTCTCCCGACCCGGGGCCAGCGAAGAGGAAATCATGCGGGCCTGCAAAATCGCGCGCGTGGATGAGTTTGCCGAATCGTTTGCGGAGAAATATGACACCATCGTGGGTGAACGCGGCGTGAAACTTTCCGGCGGCCAGCGGCAGAGAATCTCGATTGCCCGCGCCATTCTGGCGGAACCGCGCATCTTAATACTGGATGAGGCGACGTCGAGTCTCGACTCGGAGTCGGAGGAGATGATTCAGCACGGCCTTTCTTATCTGATGCAGGGCCGTACGACGTTTGTGATTGCGCACAGGCTTTCGACCATTCGCCGCGCCGATCAGATTATGGTCATGGAGCAGGGACGGATCGTGGAGCACGGCACGCATCGGCAACTTTATGCCGCGCGCGGGCGTTATTACGATCTCTATACCAAGCAGCATGGAGTGGAAGAAAATTTGTTTCTCGCTCCGGGCGAAGGAGACGCGCCGCCCGATGGAAATGGCGGCGCGGGTGCCAAGAATGGCGATGTGAAAGCTGCCGATGCGCTGCGCGTATTGCGAGGCGAGATTCGCTAAGACTCATGACTTCTCCCGCGGCAACTTCCCATACAGATGGCACGGTGGCGATTCGTACGGTAGATCTGCATCGTCACTACGCCATGGGCCAGAGTTTGATTCGAGCGGTCGATGGCGTGTCGATTGAGATCGCAACCGGCGAGTTTGTTGCGCTGCTCGGAAGTTCAGGATCGGGGAAATCTTCGATTTTAAATTTGCTTGCGGGACTGGATCGACCGACATCCGGAAGCGTTACGGTTCACGATAAGAACCTGGCGCAACTTTCGCGTGAAGATCTCGCCCGCTACCGGCGTCATTCGGTGGGAATGGTTTTCCAGTCGTTCAATCTGATCAGCAGCATGAGCATTCTGGAAAACGTGGAGCTGCCGCTGCGCTTTGCCGAAGTTGAGCGTGAGCATCGCGCAAAACAATCCCGCGAAGCTCTGGAGCGGGTCGGATTGGGCGCGCGCATGCATCACCGGCCCAGCGAACTTTCCGGCGGCGAACAGCAGCGGACCGCGCTGGCGCGCGCATTGATTAATCGTCCGCAGCTTCTTTTGGCCGACGAACCGACGGGAAATCTCGACAGTCACACCGGTGTCGAAATAATGAATTTGATCGGCGAATTCAACCGGCAGATGGGAATGACAGTGGTGATGGTGACGCACGAGCGGGCCCTGGCTGAGCGCTATGCGCGGCGAATGATTTTTCTGGCGGATGGAAAGCTGGTCGATGACCGGAGCAACACTCCCACATCTTTTGCGGGTGAGGCGCAAGAAGTCGCGCCAGGAGGGCGCGCGTGAAGATTCCCGATCTCGCCGAGCTTGCGTTGCGCAATTTGCGGGAGTCGTTGTTGCGCAATTCTTTGACGACCGTGGGAATCTCCGTTGGCGTGGCATCGCTTGTGGCGATGTTGTCGCTCGGTATCGGCTTGCAGCAATTGTTCTCGCGGCGGCTGGCGAAATCCGGCTTGTTCGACACAGTTTTGGTCACCTCGCGGCGCGACCTTCGCGGCATGGGACGCGAGGAAGAGCGGAACGGGCCAATGCCGGGCGAAAGCCGAGTGCTGGATGAAGGTGCGCGACTGGAGATCGAGCACCTGCCTAATGTGATCGAAGCGTATCCCGACATTCGTTTCATCACCGAAGTGCGCTACGACGACAAGCCGCATCTGACGATGATTGCCGCGCTGCCTGCGTCGGCGAAATCCAACGATGCGTTCGACGGAATGCAGGGAAGTTTCTTTTCTTCCGACACCGCGCCGGAGGTGATTCTGCAAAAGACGTTCGCGGAGGAGTTGTTGGGCAAGACTCCAACTCGCGGAGTCGATGACGCTAACGTCGCCGATCTGTCGAAGCTGTTATTGGGCAAAGAAGTAACGATGCGTTACGCGCAGCGCAGCGCCAGCGCGGCGCAACCGTCGCCGCCGAGCGCCGACGCGGCGAATTCCACAGATGCCGGACTCGGAGGAGTTGCCTATTCTGTCGTTTCGCGCGAGCAGACGCTCAGGATTGTCGGCGTCGCCGACCTGGATCCGGAAAGTATGCGCGGGCCTACGCGCGCCAAGGTCTTCCTTCCACTGAAGCTGGCTCAGAGTTTGCACGTAATGCAACCGACCGACTTACGTGAAATCTCGCGAGCGGCAAGCGATCAGCCGGTCTATTCCTCCATCAGCGCGCGGGTCAAGAATCCCGCACAGGTCCAGGCAGTCGAAGATGCCATCAAGAAGATGGGATTCAGCACGTTCTCGATTCTCGATGCCAGCCGCGGCTTGCAACAGGTCTTCCGAGTGCTGTACGCATTCCTGGGAATTTTCGGCAGCCTGGCGTTGATCGTGGCTTCCATCGGTATTGTGAACACTTTGGTGATGGCGATTCTTGAGCGCCGCCGCGAGATTGGCATCATGAAGGCGATTGGCGCCAGCGATGGAGACGTGAAAAAACTTTTCTTCGCTGAAGCCGGGGCTATGGGAATTTTCGGCGGCATTGTCGGCGTGGGGCTCGGCTGGGCGATTGGGCAGGTCATCAACCTGGGAACCAATGTCTACATGAAACGACAGGGTTTTCCTCCCGAACATTTTTGGGCCGTGCCGTTATGGTTGGTAGTTTTCGCTATCCTGTTCGCGTTTGTGGTGAGCCTGGTTTCAGGCTTGTATCCAGCGGGCCGGGCGGCGCGGCTCGATCCGGTTCAGGCCTTACGCTACGAATAAAATTCGAGTGATGCCTCATTTCCTTCGATCCAGCTTCCTGTGCTCGTGCCTGATGGCTCTGGGATTGCTATCTTCGTCGCAGGCGCAGAGCCGCATCGACTGTAATGCGCTGAACAGCCAGATCCTGAAACAGCCGGTGCATTATTGTGTTTACCTGCCCGCGGGTTACGACGCGGCTGCAAGAACTCCTGGAGCGGCTCGTTATCCGCTACTTTATTTTCTGCACGGACTTGGCGACAACGAACAGACTTTGTTTAACAGCGGCGGATGGACTCTGCTCGATGAGATGCGGCGCAAGCACGAGATTGGCAATTTTCTGATCGTCGCGCCTGAGGGCCGCCGAAATTTTTATATCAATTCTTCAGACGGCAAGTTCCGTTACAGCGATTTTTTCCTGCGCGAATTCATACCCTACGTCGAAGGCAAGTATCACGCGGGCGCGTCTCGTGAAAAGCGCGCCGTCAGCGGCATTTCGATGGGCGGCTATGGAGCCCTGCGTTTAGCTTTTGCGCACCCAGAGCTGTTTTCCGCGGTCAGCGCGCAAAGCGCGGCGTTGATCACCGAGTCCCCTTCCGAACTTGATGCAGCTTCCCGAACCGGCGCTCCGCTTGGGAAAGTTTTGTCGGCGGTATTTGGCGATCCAATCGATGTTGCCCACTGGAATGCCAATAACCCTTTCCTTCTTGCCAGGAAGAATGCAACGGCCTTGCGGAAAATGTCGATTTATTTCAATTGCGGCCAGGCCGACAACTATGGCTTCGAAAAGGGTGCGGCCGCGTTGCATGAAGAACTTATAAAAGAGGGAGTGAAACACGAGTACCACCCATATCCCGGAGATCATAGCGTGACTTATTTTCTTGCCCACTTCGCCGAAGTGATGCAGTTCCACTCGAAAGCCTTTGTGCAGTAGCCGCCCTGTCGTTCATGCTTCTTGCCCGAAACAGCTTGTTATAAACTAAAGCAAGAAGAGCCAGCGGAACCGATCCGCAAAGCGCGGAGGGATGTGTGAGTGGTTGAAACAGGCGGTCTTGAAAACCGCTGTGCCTGAAAGGGTACCGGGGGTTCGAATCCCTCTCCCTCCGCCACGCAGT
>Ga0209010_1000131_pt1 | contig 27420 bp, 27 predicted proteins | sample BlaSpr_A8_OM1_O3_FD_187985 | JGI IMG/M metagenome (GOLD analysis project Ga0209010, IMG submission 187985) | Forest soil microbial communities from Thunder Bay, Ontario, Canada - Black Spruce, Ontario site 2_A8_OM1_O3 (SPAdes) (version 2) | ecosystem: Environmental > Terrestrial > Soil > Boreal...
GCATACCTCGTCGCTCTAGCGTGTGGTTAGCATACTTAATTATTATTTCAGCGCAGCGGGCGGCTCAAGAATATCTGGTAATCAATCATCAAGCTTCGTCCTGGGAAACGGTCGAGCAGAATGCTGAGACCGTAGAAGTGGTCAAAATCGGCGTGCGTTATATAGATGGTCTCCAGGTTGCGGTTGTGCAGAGCGATCCAAGCCGCGAGAGCCTCGGCCTCAGCCACGGTCCCCATTGCGTCCACCAGTACCGCGTCGTACTCGCCGAAGATTAAAGTCGACGTGATCGGATCAAAGCCGAATGCTTCGCCAAAGGGCTTTGGCCGCTCGCCCACCATGGTCTTTCCCGGGGCGGTAAAAACGTTCACACTTAGTGTGGTTGACTCAGGCGTGTTCGATGCGGCAGGCGCGGTCACGCGCGTGGTCTCTTTCGGTCCATTTGTGCCGTCCATTTGGTACTCCTTTTGATTTCAGTGCGAGTGACTGTTCAAGGCAAGATTGGCAGGAGAACGAGTCTATTGGACGAAGGTATCGAAGGGATAAGTATCGGTTAAAATTACGCTCGATTTGCCATCCTGATTGAAAATCAATTTGGGCCTCTCAATTTCTTTGGGTCTGTCTTTGTCCGTTCCGATTCGCGGGATCGGAGATGGTGGCCTGGCGCCGCAGGCGCCTCGATATTACGCGTCCATCCCCTCGACCCATTGAGCGCGCCATGCGGGAGCCAAGAATGGATCCGCAAAGTACTGTGTTTCCCGCGCCACCTTGTCGCCCCTGAACTCCATGATGCTCACGGTGTGGGACGGCTTGCCGTCATATGTCAGGATGAGTTCGGTGACCCAAAAATCACCGCTGCCGATGATTCGTCGGACAGTAAACCGCTTTTTGCTCGGCTGACTAGCGCGTTGGTTCTGTATGTTGCTTCGACCCCGAGTTCGCTCGCCTGACTGCGGGTATTCCAGCACCGCGTCCTCATGATAGATGAGGTGCTCCGTTTCAAAATCGTCGGCATCGGACGCCGCCCAATGCTGATCCAGTGCCGCACGGATCTCTTGATCTCGCACTCCAGAATACTGCTCCTTCTTTTGTTGATCGTCCATCTTGAATCCTCAATTTGCACGATATCGAATAGTCTTGTGGCGACCACGACGGGCCGGAGCGAGATGAACCATTGGACGATAGTATCGTCGATCCTTTCGTATCGGCTCTCCGCTTAAGCGCCCGCGGCAAGGTTGCAGGGTACCCTCCAAGCAATATTGGCATCTCTGCTAGAATCCCCTTAACAGTGGGCGTCTTGAGCCAATCGTAGGCAAGAATAGGGTTGACCCATGTTGGATGTTACGCCGATGCTGTTCGTTGTCGACGATGACGTCTCTGTGCGCGAATCGTTGAAATCGCTGATCCGCTGTAAAGGCTGGCAGCCGGAGACCTTCGCGTCCGCCCAAGAATTCCTCGACTACTCACGACGTTTCATCTTCATCACGGAACGGAACAGTGGGCGACCTGGTCCTGAAACCGGGCGGATAAGATGAATGGAGTGAGCCGGGCAGCAAAGAAACCCGCCGCGCGGGCGATGCCCATGGAGGAGAACAGCGTGAAGAAAACGGCAGCACCGATTTCCCTTGCAGGCTCCCAACTCGGCGAAGTACGTCATGTCTGCGCATTTTTCAATAGCGACGACGAAGAGTATCGCGTGCTCCTCCCGTTCATTAAGGACGGATTCGAGTGTGGCGACAAGGCGGTTCGTTGACGACGATATTTCGGTTCGTGAATCTCTGGAACCTTTGATTCGCCACGAAGGCTGGCAGCCGGAGACATGCGCCTCTGCACAAGAATTCCTCGACCTTCCACGAGTCCCCGTTCCAAGCTGTCTGATTCTTGACATTTCTCTTCCAGGAATTAATGGCCTCGAACTGCAAAAGCGCATCGCTACGGAACGCACTAACTTGCCAATTATTTTTATCACCGGCCATGGCGATGTGCCCAAGACAGTGCAAGCGATGAAGGCGGGCGCCGTCGAATTCCTTACGAAACCATTCAGCGATGACGTATTGCTCAACGCTATCCGTCAAGCCCTGGAACACAGTCGCGTTGTCCTAAGCTACCAGGCTGACAGGCAAGCTCTCCGGGAGCGTCACGCTTCGCTCACTCCCCGCGAGCGGCAGGTCATGGCGTTGGTGGCTTCTGGCCTTTTGAATAAACAGGTCGGCGGCGAACTTGGTATCCGCGAGATCACCGTAAAGGCACACCGCGGCAAGGTAATGGAAAAGATGAAAGCCGGCTCCGTTGCCGACTTGGTGAAAATGGCCTCAAGGCTAGGCGTTGCACGCGCCACATAACATCGATTGGCGAACGGCCCTGCGCTCTAGGCAAACGGCTCCAGTTTACCCAGGATGGTCGGCAGATATTCCGCGACTGTTGGATGAATGTGCATTGCGCGCTGGATAACCGTGTACGGAGCCTTCGCATACATCACGTCCAGCAGAACGTGAACCACTTCATCCCCTCCGACTCCAAGAATCGCGGCACCCAAAATTTGTTTCGTTTCCGCATCGACATAGATTTTGATGAAACCCTGTGTTTCACCTTTTTCGTAGGCCCGGCTCACTCGACTCATCGGATATTTCGCAACGAGCGCACTACGTCCGGACTTCCTTATTTCAGCGTCTGTCATGCCGCATCGCCCTAGCGGCGGATCGATATACAGCGCGTAGGCTTGGATTCGGTCGGAAACCCGGCGATGGTCGGCGTTGAAGAGATTGTCTGCAACGATCTCATAGTCGTTATAGGAAGTATGCGTGAAGGCGCCGCGGCCGTTGCAGTCCCCCAGCGCCCAGATGCCAGGCACGTTGGTTTGGAGCTGATCGTCAACGATGATGTAGCCGTGTTGATCGATCGTGACCCCGGCCCGTTCAAGACTCAGGTCGCTTGTGTTGGGGACACGCCCGACCGCTAGAAGCACGTGCGTGCCTGCCACTTCCTTCGGATCTTCGCTGCATTCCATGCGGACGATAGCGCCGCCATCGCGTTTCGCAAGCGAAATACATTTCGCATTCAGCCGGATGTGTATTCCCTCAGACTCCAGGATTTCGCGCACAGCCTGAGAGACATCTTCGTCCTCCCGTCCAATCAGGCGCGCTCCCATTTCCACAATCGTAACTTCGCTTCCGAGGCGGCGATAGATCTGGGCGAACTCCAGACCAACATAACTTCCGCCAACGATAACGAGATGCCCCGGCAAGAAATCAATGTCCATCATCGATGAGTTGGTGAGAAATGGGACGTCGTGAACGCCCGGAATGTCGGGAATGCGGGCCCGTCCTCCGACATTGATATAGATTTTGTCGGCTTGCAGAACTTCATCGTTGACCACCACACTGTTCGGCGACTGAAAGCGGGCCTGACCCTGTATGACCGTACAATTTTTTGTTCCTCGGAGCCCTTCCTCCACTCCCTTGTTGGACCTCGCGGAGGCTTCATCCTTGCGGACTTTCACCCGCTTTATATCGACGCGCACATCGTCAGTGGCGAAACCATATTCCGCGCCTCGGCGGGCAACATGGATCGCGTAGGCACTCGCCACGAGTGTCTTTGTCGGGATGCATCCCGTATTCACGCAGGTGCCGCCAAATTTATGGCGTTCGATAATAGCGACGGTTTTGCCGGCATCCGCAAACCGCGTTGCCAGGGACGGGCCCGCCTGGCCCGTCCCGATAATGATTGCGTCGAAGCGCTTCGGATGAGACGCAGTGATTGTAGTGTTCATTGTTGCTCCGATCAGCTTAACCTCGATTAAGCCAGAATCACGATGACAAATCTATTGGACGAACGTATCAACCTGCAAATGGATTGGACATACGGGTACAAGGTGGCGCGCACTTTACTCCACAGGCCCCCAATACCATCGTCCAATTGATTCGCGGGCGCACCTCGGGTGTAATCGTGTGCATCACAACCGATTCGGCCGGACGAGCCACACTGAAAAAACAGGCTTGCCAGAACCGTTAGCCCAGCAGGAGGAAAATGATGGGTATTATCGATTCCTTATTCCTTTAGGAAGAGTATAGGAAGAGTAGAAGTAGATCCCAATATGCGCTGGAGTCGCCGGCTAGTGTGCGGATTTTTCTTGAGGAGGGTACTTTGGTGGCCCTTGACCGAGATAAAATCGCGGTATCACAGTTCTCGTTTCGCGCCACGCTTTCATGAAAGAGGGAAAAAATGGATCACAATGAGGCAATCCGGAAGTTGGAGCAATTGATGCTGAAAGGGGCTGACCAGGCCCACGAGGCGGCAACCGAACTTGAGGCTTTGGTTTCGCACCTCCCCAATGGAAAATCTCGACAGCTCGCAGAGCTCCAAGTAAAGGCCAGTCACAAACAAGCCAAGGACTTTCGCGAGCTAGCGCAGAAAGTTAAAGAAAGATAGGCTCCCGCGCATTCTCTGCGGATTTATGTCAGCACAACTGAACGCCTTCGGATAAATGTGCCCTCTTTACCGAAGGCTCCCAAAGAGGATAGATATGCGCCTTGGTGGCGCAAGCAGGCAGTCGAAACTCGCTGTGCGACCAATCCCGATTTTCTTCATCCAACTGTTTGTCCGACTTGGAGATGAATCATGAAAGCAGTTGTTGTCCACCAATATGGTGGTCCTGAAGTGCTAAAGTTCGAGGACTATCCTGATCCAGTGCCCGGTCCCGGCGGAAAAGCAGCGCCGATGTTCGCCTAAGCGTCGGCTTAGAACTATTCCGAATTACAGGACATATAATTAAGGTCAGAGGACATGAGGCTGCTGCAACAGAATCGCACGCTGTTGTGGTCCGACGATGGCATATAGATGACCGAGTTCCTTACTGTGCGACAGGTTGCTAACGGCTGAATAATTATTCGTCCTAGGATCGTCGCCGTGCAGATGGGAGCGCCTCAGTGTGGGCGAGACGGGTAAACGTACTGGGGTTGATTCCACCTGGGCATGATCCCTGGGAAGGCAGTTTTGCGTCAGCTCACGGCGCGTTCCTGATGCATCCAGAAACGCTCGCGCAGAGTCTTCTTCAGCACCTTGCCGGAACTGTTCTTGGGCAGATCCATTTCTGAAAACTCGATGCGCCTCGGAAGTTTATACGTTGCGAGGCTTCGCCGACAGAAAGCAATCAGGTCGTCAGCGGTAAGAGTTTCGCCAGTCTTCAGAACTACGCAAGCCATCACAAGTTCGCCCCATTGCGCGTCGGGTATGCCGAAGACGGCGACTTCACGAACGGCGGGATGCCCGTAGATCGCAGCTTCCACTTCCCCGGAGTAAACGTTCTCACCGCCGGTGACAATCATATCCTTGAGCCGGTCGAGGATGTAAAAATATCCCGCGGTGTCCTGATGGCCGATGTCTCCCGTACGAAAAAATCCGTCGCGAAACGCTTCAGCGGTTTCTTCGGGATTGTTCCAATAGCCACGCATGACGTTGGCCCCCCGTGCGATCAGTTCGCCTTCTGGTCCCGGCCCAAATTGTTTCCCAGGCGTGTGTGTCACCTGAAGATCCACACCCGGACAGGGTCGTCCGCACGACATCAACTTGTCTTCGGTGTGCTCCTGATCCTGCAAGCCCGTCAGAAAACCTGTTTCACTCAAACCATACACCTGAATCAACTTGACCTTTGGCAGGAGTTCTCGCGTCCGATGGACGAGTTCCGGCGCCATGGGTGAGCCACCATACGCCAGCACCTCCAGGCTGCTCAAATCATGCTTTCTCGCGTCTGGGAATTGAGTGAGCAGATTGATCATCGTGGGCACGAGCACGGTGTGAGTCACGTGCTCTCGCTCCACCATCTCGCAGAAAATCTGCGGGCTAAATTTCGGAATTGTGATTTGGCTGGCCCCGAATGCCGGGGCCGCGAACATGCTGGGAAAATCCGCGATGTGGAAGATCGGAGCGGCGTGCAGGTAGGTCCCGCCTTCGGTGTAGCGCATCCAGTAGTTGAAGTTGTGGATGTCAGCGAGAATATTGCTATGTGTCACCATGACGCCTTTTGGCTGCCCCGTCGTGCCGCTCGTGTAGATGAGACCCAAAACGGCCTCGGGGTCGTAAAAGATATTCGGAACAGGATCGCTGCCAAGTGGAAGTGGTTCTTTATCGATGACCTGCTGCCAGCTCAACTCTACGCCGGGAACAGCGAGAGAGGAATGGCGCACGATCCCACGCGGACGCGCATCTTCGAGCACCCCGTCGATCTCTTTAGGCGACAGGCGGGTGTTTAGCGGAACGGCGATCACGCCGAGCATGCCGCACGCGTATACCAGTTCAATGTAGTCGGGCCCATTAGGCAGCAACAGAGCCAGGCGGTCTCCCACCCCAAACCCGTGGCTCGTGAGCGTCGCTGCAATGCCTATTACGCGGGTGTGGAGTTCGCGAAAGGTCAGGAGTCGACCGTCACGGGCAAGCGCAGTTCGGCCGGGATAGAATCGCAAGGCCCGGCCGAGAGAATGAACGTAAATCAATTTTTGTTCTCGCTTTCTGCGCTCCGTGTCTCACCTTAGGGAAACAGATTTAATCGGCCGCCGAGTCCGCCCCAGCGTGTACGGCTTCTTCCGCTTTCGAGCGGGTTTTGAGCAATTCCAGCAGCATCCCGTCGCGCTCCTGTTCAAGTTCTACGATCGAACGGCCATCCGCTTCCTTTAATACGCCGTTGACAATGGTTTGCTTCACCTCGGGACTAAACTCGGTGATCGTGCCAAGATCTTTCCACCATGTTGCGACGGGGCCGGACAGGTGTTCCATGAAATGTTGAATCCCGCCTTGGCCGCCTGCGAGATGGAACAGCAGATTGGGACCCATTAAACCCCAACGTAATCCAGGTCCCCAGCACACGGCGGCATCGGAATCAGCGACATCCAGAACACCTTGTTCAATGAGGTATACGACTTCACGGTAGAGGGCGGCCTGAAGCCGATTCGCAACATGGCCAACCACTTCCTTTCGCACGTGGATCGGCCTTTTGCCGATCGAGGTGTAGAAAGAGATGGCCCGCTCAACGGTTTCCGGGGACGTTTTCGCGCCTGCCACGACCTCAACCAAGGGAACCATATGAGGAGGGTTAAAAGGATGGCCTATAACGCATCGTTCCGGATGCTTGCAGGCAGACTGCATCACGCTCATAGTCAGCCCCGATGAGCTCGACGCGATGATCGAATCTTCAGGGGTCGCAGCATCCATATCCGCGAACAACTTTATCTTGAAGTCCTGCCGTTCGGGACCATTCTCCTGAACGAGGTCGGCGTTGGAGAGCGCCTTCTTCATATCTGACGTGAACTGGAGATGTTCGCGTGACGCGTCCGGAGAGAGCCCGATGACTTGCAGATCTTTCCAAGCAGCGTCAACAAAACGGTGGAGGTTTGCTTCCGCGTTCGGCGCTGGGTCGGTCGCGATAACGTTGAGACCGCGTGCTAGGTACAGGGCCGCCCAACTCGCGCCAATCACACCCGTACCCACGATTGCTATGTTTTGAATCTGCTTTTTTTTCGCCATAAGAATTCTCTCCATTCCTTACTTAAGCGACTGCTGACTTGCCGGAGATACCTTCCGCAGCCTTCGCTGGTTGTGGCGCATGGTGATTCACGATGAGTCGAGAACCCCTTTGGCCGGTGAGATACGTCCAAACCCATTGCAGGAAAACGGTCAAACGGAGACTTGAGGTTGCCAGAAACTGGAGATGCACGAGCGCCCAGGCGAGCCATGCCCCGAATCCGCTTACTCGGACCTTGTGACTTTGCAAGACGGCAAAGCCTTTACCAACGACCGCCATGTTGCCTTTATCGAAGTAACTAAACGGACCGGGCTGCGTGGTGCCGGTTATGCGGGCGTGAAGAACTTTTCCAGCATAACGACCTTGCTGCATGGCCACCTGGGCGACGCCCGGAAGCGGCTTGCCGTTTTCTTCGAATGACGCCGTATCGCCAACGACAAAGATCTCCGGATGCCCGGGCACAGTGACATCGTTTTGAACACGCACGCGGCCTGCGCGGTCGGTTTCCACTTGCAGCCACTTGCCCGCAGGCGATGGTGCAACTCCCGCCGTCCAGATAACGGTCTTGCTCGGGATGCGCTCGCCGGCGACCACAATGCCATCGGCATCAATCTGATCCACGCTATGTCCGAGCTGTACCTCGACACCCAGTTTCTCCAGCCGTCTCTTCGCGGCTTCCGATAGATCCTCTGAAAACGGAGGCAAAACTCGCGGTGCCATGTCGACGAGCACAATTCTTGCGGAGGCTGGATTGATCCGCCGGAATTCCGATTTGAGCGAACTTCGAATCAGAACCGCCAGGGCGCCTGCCATCTCCACGCCCGTGGGGCCCGCACCGATCAAAATGAAAGTCAACAGGTCGCGATGGCGGATTGGATCTTCTTCGGCCTCCGCTTGTTCAAATGCCTGGAGGATCCTGTTTCGGCTTGAAACAGCGTCAGCCACGCTCTTCATGCCAGGGGCAAACTCCTCAAATTCGTTATGGCCGAAATAGCTGTGCGTGGCGCCCGAGGCGAGGATCAGGTAATCGTAGGTGAGGGGTACTGCTTGTCGATCTGCATTGTTAGCTATTATTTGCTTTCGCTCTTTGTCCACTCCGGTTACTTCTCCCATGATTACTGTCACATTCTTATGATTGCGAAGAATGCTTCGTATGGGTGTTGCAATCTGGCTAGGCGTCAGCACTGCCGTTGCCACCTGGTAAAGCAGCGGCTGAAACAGGTGGTGGTTGGAGCGGTCGATTAGGATCACCTCCGCGGGTGTTTTCCTGAGAGCCTTGGCGGCGGCAAGGCCGCCAAAACCTCCTCCGACGATAATGATCCGTGGTTGAGCCATTTGTTCCTCGACTCGTTTCAGTCTGCCGCGCTCGATTCGCGTCGTGTGACTGGGATTGTGCCGCTCGCCCGAAAACCATTGATATCGTCAGTGGTGAAGCCGAGTTCTTTTAGGACTTCATCATTGTGTTCACCGATTCGCGGCGCGCGCCTGGCAGGCACCTTAGAAACTCCGTGCACTTGAATAGGACTGTTGACGGTCGAGGTCAGTTTGTCGCCAGCACCTTCAAGCGGAATGACGATTTCATTGGCACGCAACTGAGGATCATTCACGACGTCCTGCGGATCACGCACGGCTCCGAAGGGGACATGAACGCCGTTGAAGACCTCATACCAGTGCGACATGGGCTGCGAACCAAAGATCTCATCGAGTATTGCTGTCAGTTGCGGCCGGTTCTGCGCCAGCTTAGCAAGATCCGAGAATCGCGGGTCGGTGAGGATATCCTCACGACCCATTGCTTCCAGAACCGCGGGCACCTTATCGGGAGTGGCTACGAGAACAAACCAAGTGCCATCGGAACAGCGATACGTGTTCAAAGCTGCATTTGCGGGATGTGTTCGATCATGCAGTCCATAGAAACTCGCACCACATAAAGCGGCCTGAATAAAAACGCTAGCCGACCAGACGCCAGCTGCGAGCAGCGAGGTCGTGACGTACGATCCTTTACCGGTGTGTTCGCGACGATACAGCGCAGTTACAATCGCGGCATAAATGCAGACCGCAGTTGCATTGTCGCCGCTACCTGCCACCGGCCAGGTCGGAGGCTCTCCAGCATCGCGTGTCATGAATAGCAAGCCGCTTCGCGCCCAGTAAGCTGTGAGATCGAATCCTGCAAGAGCAGCGTCCGGACCCTTCTCGCCGAAGCCGGTAAGATCGGCATAGATCAGCCGCGGGTTCCACTGCGCGACGTCGTCATATTCGAGCTTCAATTTTTGCCGCGCGGAATGTGGCGTGTTGACGATAAATACGTCGGCCCACTTGGCCAATCGCTCAAGAACCTGCTGCGCGCTCGCAGCTTTCAGATTGAGCGCAACACCTCGCTTGTTTCGATTTGACAGTTGGAAGGGATAAGGCTCTTCCGAATGCGGCTGGGGCGGGATCTTTTGCCCCTTTCTCCATAGCTCTCCCTCGGGAGGTTCGACTTTCACAACGTCCGCCCCAAAGTCGGACAAGATGGTTGCAGCGCCGGGCCCGGCAATGAAGCTCGACAAATCCACGACCTTCAATCCGGAAAATATGTTGCCTTCTGTCATTTTCATCTCCTTCTTCAGGAATGCCACACAGGCCAGCGAGCCATTGGAAATTTTGAAGTGGCGCGCAAACTTCTACTTTCCCTGAAACTTCGGCGCGCGTTTCTCGAGGAACGCCGACGTACCTTCTTTCTTGTCGTCGGTCGAGGCGCAGACTGCGAAAAGCGAAGCTTCGATAAGTAGGCCTTCGGCTACGCTCGTCTCCAGCCCTTTGTTAACCGCCTCAAGCGCGTACTTCACGCTAAGCGGAGCGTTTGTGATGATCTTCTTCAATACAGTTTCGCCACGCTCAATCACATGCGTGTCCGGCACTACTTCGTCTACTAGGCCAATGCGGTAAGCCTCTGCTGCATCGATGATGTCGCCGGAGAGGATGAGTTTCAGTGCTCGGCCTCTTCCAACCAGACGAGGCATGCGCTGCGTACCTCCATATCCAGGCATCACTCCAAGCTTTACTTCTGGCTGGCCGAATTTCGCGCTCTCAGAAGCGATCCTGATAGTGCACGCCATCGCCAACTCGCATCCACCACCCAGGGCGAAGCCGTTCACTGCGGCTATGACCGGCTTGCCAAGGTTCTCGATGAGGTCGGTCAACGCCTGTCCCCGACGAGTCGCCTCTTCTGCTTCTACAGCTGTGTTATTGGCAATCTCCGCGATGTCGGCGCCCGCGGCAAACGCCTTTTCACCGGCGCCCGTGAGGATGACTCCACGGATGGCGTAATCGTCACGCGCGTCCTCGAAGGCCATCCGCAGCTCGTTGATCGTCACCTTGTTCAGCGCGTTCATGACCTTGGGCCGATTCAGCGTCACATACGCAATCGGCCCTTTCTTGTCGTACACAACGTTTTGGAGCGTCAAAGCAGAAGCTAGCGAACTCATTCCATCTCCTTTTCAAATCTGCAATCGGTATTCGGACGATTACTGCTGTGCAGGAATCTCGGCGTAGACGATGCCGGTCAGGTTTCCTTCCGCCGCGAGCACGGTCTTCTTGTTCGATCCATCGAGATTCGCGCTATACACCGATCCACCTAAGTCGGTTAAAAACATGCGGCCGCCTTTCAGATCCAAGGCGATTCCGATTCCTTCCATCAAGTGGTCGAAGATAATCACGGGTTCTCTCTTGCCATTTCCCTGCACGGGATCCATGGACGCGCGATTCACCGTGTTCCCGCGCGGTGGATCGCCGCGATCCGTCCAGTAGATCGTCCGGTTAGCGAGGTCGAGTTCGAGGTCGATCGGTTCTGGCAGGCCCTCATAGAGAAGTTCGACGTCTTTGCGATTGCCAGCACTCTCGCCCTTAGGAATGTCGAGATTGGCGCGGAAGATACGTCCCTCCCCAGCGTTGTCCGAACCTTTCTGAGTCCAATAAAGTTTCCCACCTTCGACGTCGAGCGCGATTCCCACGCACCATTTCTTGATTTCCTTCCCAGGACGCGCGTCGCCTTCGCTCGTATCAAGAAGCGTTTCGATCTTTGAGCCATCCAGATTCGCGCGCATGATCCGCATGCCCTCGCGATCACACCAGTACAGCTTCCGGTTCTTCTCATCGAGTTGCAGTTGCTTGGGAGTGAAGGTGGCGCCCGGAGGAACAACTTGGGTAAGATTTTTTCCGTCAAAATCCGCACGCTCGATGGAACCGTCGTTGGCGGTGGGGTTGCCCATATTCGTCCAATAGAGGTGACCGGCTTCGGCGTCCACAACAATGCCGTCTGGCAGACGCCTTCCCTCGCTGACGATGACCTTGAGATCAGAGCCGTCGGGGTTCGCGGAAAAGACCTGCCCACTGCTCGCACTGAGAAAGAACAAACGGGCCGTCGTGGCCTTTGTTGTGGTTTGTTTGATTTCTGATTTAGAAGTCTTAACAGCCATGAGTTTTTCTTCGCTCCTTTATTAGTTCGCTTTGGGTCCACGTATCGAGCACGAAATTGCGAGTTCACTTCGATCCCGTTAGACGAAGGCGCTGAAGCCCGTTATGGCTTTTCCCAGAATCAGATTCTGGATCTGGAAAGTGCCTTCGTAGGAATAAAGCGCTTCCGCATCCGCGAAGAAACGACCGACGTTATAGTCGGCGGCGATGCCGTTGCCGCCGCACAACTCTCGGGCCCACGCGACTGTCTCGCGGCACTTGGCAGTGGTGAACGCTTTGGCAAGCGAGGCATGTGCATCCGTCAGTTTGCCTTCCGCCTGCAACTGGGCCATGCGGACCAGCAGACACTGCGAAGCGGTGATGTTAGCGATCATCTTCGCGAGGAGGTCTTGCACCATCTGGAATGAAGCGATGGGCTTTCCGAACTGAAAACGTTCCTGACAATACTTGAGTGCGTTCTCGTAGGCGCCCATGGCGCATCCGGTCGCCTCCCAGCCAACCATGAAACGCGTCATTTTCAAGACGCGGGCGGTGTCGCGGAACGACTGGTCTTGTTGCAAACGGTTCGCTTCCGGTATTCGGCAGTCCTCCATGGTGATGAGGCCGTTCTGCACCACCTTGAGCGCAATCTTGTTCTGAATTTTTTCTACTTTGAAACCCGGGGTGGTCTTGTTCTCGACGATGAAGGCTTTTACTTGATTGTCCGCGACATCGCGCGCCCAAATGATGGATATGTCGCACCACGGAGCGTTCCCGATCCACTTCTTCTGACCATTGAGGATCCAAGTATCTCCATCCCGTTTGGCAGTCGTCAACATTCCGCCCGAGGTTCCTGATCCAACGAGCGGTTCAGTCAGGCCAAAGCAGCCAATTTTCTCCCACCTGGCCATCGGCGGCAGCCATCTCTGCTTTTGTTCCTCTGATCCGCCCAGGTAGATCGAGCCCATTGCCAGACCGTCGTGAACGCCGAAAAATGTCGCAATAGACGAGTCAACGCGAGCCATCTCCATGGCCACCAAGCCAAACAGTTGCGTACTTCCGCCTCTGCAGCCGTAGCCCTGCATGGCGACGCCGCCAATGTTGAGCTCTTTCATTGCGGGCAGGATTTCGAAGGGAAACGCATCTTCGACCCAGTACTTGGTGATGATGGGCGCGATTTTTGTTTCCATGAAGGTGCGCACATGTTTCACGACTGCCAACTCTTCAGCCGGCAGTGTTTCCATGAGGCCGTAGAAATCGCTATTGGGTGCCGGCAGCGGTGCAGGCTTTTTGTCTTTTGCTGGGCTTGCCATTAAAACCTCTCTTCTTTATTGATTGTCTTCGTCTCCCCGCTCGCGACACTTCGCTTAATGCAAGTGGGCAGCCAAACGCATCCTGAAATTGCGTGCTGAAAAGAAGCGAGTTGCAGTCCGACGGTAGGCGTTGATCAAGGAATCGGTGTCACCGACAGATCAGTGTCAAATGCTGACACTGAGAGCAGATCTGTTTGCGTAGGAAGAGATTAAGTATCGCGAGGCGCGCAAGACCGAAAGCCGTAAAGATGGTGTATGGTGCGCGACGATCGAGTTCGCGGAGGTACTGTCTTGATCGCTGTGGGGAGGTGTCGATACCTCACCGTCGGCCAAGCGGAAGCGAACCCGCTTGCGTTCTTGCGCTGTAAAACCCAAAGCGATTACGAGGCAATGATTCTCACACCAGAGCAAGCCTTCGCAATTCTGCTGGAACTGCCTGAACCGGAGCGCACGTTAACACTTTTGGCTGCTGGTACGAGACTGCGAATTAGCGAATGTTTGGGCTTGCAGTGGCAGGATGTCATTTTCTCCGACTCGTTGATTCAGGTACGGCGTACCTGGACGCGTGGCAAAGCGGGACGGCCCAAGAGCAAGGCATTTCAGGCACCCGTACCAATGCATTCGCTGCTTGCCGATTTCGTTCAAGCGTGGAAATGCGAGACACCATATTCACAGCCGGGTGACTGGATATTCCCTTCCCCAAACTCAAAGGCAGACAACCACGGGTAGCGAACACGCTTGTCGAAGATCATCTTCGGCCAGCGGCCGTCCGGACAGGAGTGCTTACGGAAGGCGCGGATGTACGCTTTGGGTTTTCACACCCTGAGACACAGCCTTGGGCCTTTCCTTGTGCGCTCCAACATTGACCCTAAATCGTCCAAGCGTTGCTCCGGCAAGCCGATGTCGGAACCACGCTGCAACTGTACGCGCATAGCGTCAACGAGGATTGGATGCTGGCTCGCGGAACCATGCTGCAAGCCATTCTGGCCAGAGGGGGCGCGACGGATGCGGACTAAATGCGGACTAGAGATTTTTGGGGAAGTGGTTAACTGCTTTGAAATGTGGTGGCCAGGGAGGGAGTTGAACCCCCGACGCCAGCCTTTTCAGGGCTGCGCTCTACCACCTGAGCTACCTGGCCACATTTCCACCCGCTCACGCTGAAGCACAAGAAAGATCGTTCACTTCGCGCCGGTTGTGTGCGGGATTAGCGGACGAAACGAACACTCACGAAGAAACCTGCGGAACGAGATTGATTATAACAACCGCAGCGCGATTCTCTCAATGCCACTTGCGATTTTCCAGCCCGAAAAGTCATAGGGTGAACAGTGCTAACGGCCCGGCTTCTAGGGAGTCCAGGCATCTGTGGACAATAAAAAACGAGGCTCCCGCGGAGCCTCGCTTTTGTATAGAACCTATTGCGGATCAGGACACGGGGTGAGTCTACTTCCCTCCCGCGGTTCCATGTTGTCCCAGCCACGAAGCCAGTTGCGGCTCCTGCTGCGCCTTCAGATCGACGCAGTTGTTGATGCGCTCAATCGACTGTTTATAGGTGCGCTCCGCAGCTTCAATCTTGTGCGCGGCAAAAAAGTCCGCCACTTGATCGCGCAAATTGGCGCTGCAAAATACACTGGTCGCCCCTACTACCTCTGCGCTGGCAAATGGGCCGCCCGCCTTCTGCACCACATCCCAATTCGACTGGATGAAGTCCCAGGCCAATTTTTCACCCGCTGGATTGCTCAGCACACTCGTGATCAAGCCCAACGCATCCTGCGACCGCACATCGGGAGAAACGGCGTAATCGAGAGTCCGTTGCAACAACTTCGGATCGCTGAAATTGGCCAGGGTAAAGAGACGAATGTAGTATTCTTCCGGCGACTTCGGGTTTTTTAGCCCCGCCATCAGCCGGTCATACAACGCCTCATCTCCGTTCAGAGCCGCCAACCGAAAGGCCTCCCGCGCGAGATTCCGGTCCACCGACATTGGATCGTTCAAAGCTTTCTCCGCAATCGTGCGCGCCTCCGCCAGCGCATCCGGATCGCGCGCATCATATCCCAGCGCGTGCAGCAGGCCGGACCGCATCTCCTTCATTTCGTCGCTGTCGCCGGGCTTCGATTCCCAACCCATTTCGTTCTTGATAGGAGTCAGGTACTGACGCACCCATGCACGGTAGGCGTCGCGATCGCTGTCATTTACCAGATACATACCGATGTAAGTCAGCCGCCCCATCAGGTCGTTCAGCACGGCTCGATTCCGGTCGGCTTGCACTCCCTGCGCCAGCGCCAAATAGTCCCCCACCGGCTCGCGCCCAATACGTATCGACGCCCACACATCGGACTGGAGCGCGATTCGTTCCGCCGGCGTCAGCTTAGTCTCCGCGTCCGCAGCCAGCGCGCGTACTGCGTCCGGCTGATAACCAACGCGATAGTAGCCGGTCGCTCCGGCATTCCCCAGCGCCCACGCGGAACATCCGGGGAGCGCGAATGACTCCTCTTTCTTGGTCAACAGCTGGCACTTTTCCGATCCCTTGTCGGATCCCTTGAGGCACACCGGAATCTGCCAGAGTTGGTCGTTGGCAGCTTCGAACTTCGTCCGATCCGAGAAATACCTTTGCTGATCGAGCGTAACCCGCGTGGAATTTCCCGCACACTGCGATTTAAGATTCACAATCGGCACGCCCGCCTGCGCAACGAAGGTCGGCATGATTTTGTCGACCGGCTTCCTGGAAGTGCGCGCTTGCGTATCCCAGAAGTCGTCGGCGGTCGCATTGGCATATTGATGCTGCTTCAAATACGCGTTCACTCCAGCCCGGAACGTTTCTTCTCCCAGGTAGGATTCCAGCATGCGCAGCACCGCCGCCGCCTTGCCGTAAGCGATGCCGTCGAACAATTCTTGAATCTGCGCCGGCGTCTCCGCCGCCTGATGAATCGGACGCGTGTTCTCCAGTGAATCTACATTCATGGTTTGGCCGGCGTCGCTCACGTCATCCAGTTCGAAATGCCACTCCGGCTTCCACGCTTCCACCGGCTTGCTCGACATCCACGTGGCAAAGCCTTCATTAAGCCAAATATCGTCCCACCACTTCATCGTGACCAAATCTCCGAACCACTGATGCGCCATCTCATGCGCGATCACTGAAGCGATGGTCTTCTTCAGACCGACCGAGCCATGTTGTTCGTCGATCAGTAGAACGACTTCGCGGAAGGTGATGCAACCGGTGTTTTCCATGGCACCCGCGGAAAAATCGGGCAGGCCGATCAAATCCAGCTTGCCGTATGGATACTTGATGCCGAAATACTTGTCGTAATAGCTGAGAATATGTTCGGCCGCTTCCAGCGCGAACTTGCCCATTTCTTTCTTGCCGGGCGTGCCCCAAACACGAATAGGAATGCCGTCAGCCGAGCCTTCGATGTATTCGAAGTTGCCCACCACTAGCGCCGCCAGATAAGAAGACATTTTTGCGGTCGTAGCAAAGCGCACGATGTGCTTTTCGCCGTTAGGAGTGTCGGAAATTATTTTGTTGTTCGAAATCGCGACCATCCCTTTGTCAGCCACGGCGGTAATATCGAAGGTCGCTTTATAGTCGGGCTCGTCGAATGACGGATAAGCGCGCCGTGCGTCGGTCGACTCAAACTGCGAAGCGGCATACTTGCGTCCCTGGTTATCCTTGCCAAGATACAGGCCCCGCATCTCGTTATTCAAAATCCCCGAGTAAGTAATGTGAATGCTGGCCGCGCCCGCCGTCAAAGGCTTCTCCACCGACAGCACCACCATCTCTTTATCTTTTTCCGGCGTAACTGTCGCCTTCTGCTTCGAGCCGCCGCTGCTGATCGAAACATCGTGAAAATCGATGTCGACGGCATTCAGCATGATTTCCGACGTGGGCTTGAGGATTTTGATGGCGATCGTTTCGTCGCCCTCAAACGTTGCCTTCTCCAGATCGGGCGTAAAAGTAAGCTTGTAGTTCTCGGGCGTCGCAATCTCAGGCAGGCGCTGCGCCGGGGCAAGCGACAAAGCGGCCGCAACAAATGTCACTACAGCAAGAATTCTTTTCATAGGTTGTCCTTGGGCAAGTCGCATCTTCTAAGGTTTGTATCGGTGCATCAAATCAAATAGATCGAATCGGAATCGGATCGCGGTTCAATAAAGGCGAGCGGCCTTTACGTATACAAAAGAGTGCAGGGCCATCCGACATTGTATACGGATGGCTCGTTAACAAAGTTCAGTGGGCCGACGAAATCACGCCATTCAGCACGGTCATCGCGCACCGGTTGGCTCCAAACCAATACGGAATCTCCCGGTAATCGTCCACGTCAAACACCGCCAAATCGGCATCTTTGCCGGGTTCAATGGAACCCTTGCGATCCGCAACTCTAAGCGCCCACGCGCCATTAATCGTGGCTGCGGCAATCGCCTCCACTGGCGACATCTTCATCTGCGTGCACGCCAGCGACATTGCCATCGGCATGCTGATGGTCGGAGATGTGCCGGGGTTGTAATCCGTCGCCAGCGCTACCGGCACACCGGAATCAATCAACTTCCGCGCCGGCGGATACTCTTTCAGCCCCAGGAAATAATTCGCTCCAGGCACCAGCGTCGCTACAGTATTTCCCTTCGCCAACGCCGCCACGTCGTCGTCATGAACATGGTCCATGTGATCGAACGCCGCCGGATGAAAGCGCAGAAACGGTGCCAAACGGGTTTCGGAAAGCTGCCCCATATGCGCCCGAACTTGGAGTCCATGCTGACGAGCAGCCTCAAAAATCTGCTCCGTCTCCGCCGCCGTAAACGCTCCCTTGTCGCAGAAAACGTCGACAAACCGGGCGAGCTTCCGCCGTGCGGCCGCCGGAATCATCTCTCTACAGACGATCTCAACATAATTTTGTGAGCGCCCCTGAAATTCTTTTGGCACTACGTGCGCCCCTAGTAGAGTCGGAACCACAGTCCCAGGCCAGCGCGAAGCCGCGAGTCGAATCGCTTCCAGCGACTTCAATTCGGATTCGACAGTCAGCCCATACCCTGATTTGGCCTCAACGGTAGTCGTGCCGAATCCGGCCATATCTTCAAGCACCGACGAAACTTTCGCCGCCAGTGCGCTCTTCCCTACCCGCCGAACGCCCTCGACACTCGATCGAATCCCGCCTCCTGCCGCGGCAATTTCCTCATAAGAAGCGCCTTCGATGCGCTTCTCAAAATCCATGAGCCGCGGCCCAACAAATACCGGATGCGTATGAGAATCGACAAAGCCCGGGATTACCACCTTGCCCGCGCAATCAATCTCGACAATTTTCTTGCGATTCTTTTTCAGCCACGGATCGCGGAGAGCGTCTTTGGTGGTGCCGATGGAAACGATCTTGCCGCCGACGCACAGCACGGCAGCCTCTTCAATGACGCCGAGTTCGTCGAGTTGGGCTGCGCGGCGAGGGCCGGAATCGTTTGAAGTAAGTGTGAGAAGCTGACTGATGTTAGTCAGAAAAAGCGACTTGGGCCTCACTCGATAACCTTCCAGCCGTCGAGGTCGCCGGGCAGATTAAGATCCCATTTAAGATAGTGGCGCGCTGCGTCGTCCGCTCTCGAGAAAATACGTTCCGTGGTCTGCGTCAACTCGTAAGGTTGGATTGGATGAGCGCGAGCCGCGCGATACACGTAGCGATCAGGCCCTTGGCGTTCAATCGTCCCACCCTCGTGAACCGGTTGCCCTTCGCGGTGCGGTTTGTACTCTCGCGGGAACCACTTGTGTTGTTGAATCAATTTTGTGAGATGCGACAGGACTTCTGCTAGAACCAAAGGCGCATGCGGCCATGCTCCTAGCGCGATTCGTTCCGGCATGTTTATGTGCCCGCCTCGCAACAGGGTGGTTAGGATATCTTCGTCCATTTCGCTCTGGCTGACAATGAACTACTAACGGCTACTTCTCCATCGGCACCTTCACGCCCTTGTCCTTCGCAAACTCCCCCGCCTCCGCATATCCCGCATCCGCATGCCGAATAATCCCCATCCCCGGATCGGTGGTCAGCACGCGCTCAATGCGCTTCGCCATCTCATCGGTCCCATCAGCCACCGTCACCTGCCCCGCATGCAGCGAATAGCCAATACCCACTCCCCCGCCGTTGTGAATCGACACCCACGACGCGCCTGCCGCCGTATTCAACAGAGCATTGAGCAGCGGCCAGTCAGCAACGGCATCCGAACCGTCTTTCATGCTTTCCGTTTCGCGAAATGGCGAAGCCACCGAACCGCAATCAAGGTGGTCGCGGCCAATCACAATCGGCGCTTTGATTTTTCCCTTCTTCACCAGATCGTTCATCGCCAGCCCGAATTGCGCGCGCTCGCCATAGCCCAGCCAGCAAATGCGCGCCGGTAATCCCTGAAACTTTATGCGCTTGCGCGCCAGCTCGATCCAGCGGCGCAGAATGCGATTCTCGGGAAACAATTCCAGCACCAGTTCGTCAGTCACGTGAATATCAGACGCTTCGCCCGACAGCGCCACCCAGCGGAACGGTCCACGCCCTTCGCAAAACAGCGGACGAATATACGCGGGGACGAATCCCGGAAAATCGTAAGCGTTCTTTACCCCGCGCTGAAACGCAAACGTGCGGATGTTGTTTCCGTAATCGAACGTCACCGAACCCATCTTCTGCAACTGCAACATACCTTCCACATGCTGCGCCATCGCATCCAGCGACTTTTCCTGATACGCCCGCGGATCGCGCGAGCGCAGTTCCAGCGCATCTTCGAACGACATGCCGTTGGGCACATAGCCATTCAGCGGATCGTGCGCCGAAGTCTGATCGGTCATAATATCGGGGACAACACCGCGCGCGGCCAGCTCAGGAATTACATCGGCGCAATTGCCTACCAGCCCCACCGAAACATTTTCCTTCTTCCGCACCGCATTCTTCAGAATGCGCAGCGCCTCATCGAGCGAGTTGACCATGAAGTCGCAATACCCGGTCCTGAGCCGCTTCTTAATGTGCTCGGGATCGACATCGATCCCCAAGAACGCCGCTCCAGTCATGGTCGCGGCCAAAGGCTGAGCGCCACCCATGCCACCCATGCCGCCGCTGACGATCAGCTTCCCCGCAAGGTCGCCGCCAAAATGTTTTTCTCCCGCCGCGGAAAACGTCTCAAACGTGCCCTGCACAATTCCCTGCGAACCAATGTAAATCCACGAGCCCGCCGTCATCTGCCCATACATCATCAGCCCAGCGCGTTCCAGTTCGTTGAACTTCTCCCAGTTCGACCAGTGCCCCACCAGGTTTGAGTTGGCAATCAGCACGCGCGGCGCATGATCGTGCGTCTTAAACACACCCACCGGCTTGCCCGACTGCACCAGCAAAGTCTCATCGTCGGCGAGCTTTTTCAGCGTCGCGACGATCGCGTGGTACGCCTCCCAACTGCGCGCCGCCCGGCCCGTTCCGCCGTAAACCACAAGATCTTTCGGCCGCTCCGCAACCTCCTCATCCAGATTGTTCATCAGCATGCGCATCGCGGCTTCCTGCTGCCAGCCTTTGCATGTGATGGAAGTTCCGCGAGGAGCGCGTACAGGCGCGTAAGTGGACGATGTAATTTCGGTTTCAACCGGCATGACTAGATGGTAATTGGAAAACGCGCAAGAATCCAAATGTGGGATCGAAGAGGAGGTGTCCGCCGAAGGTCGAAGGTCCAACGTTAAAGGCTGAGGTCGAACGTCCGAAGTCCGAACCTCACCAACTGCTATAAGCCGTCCCGTCACTCGCGGTCTGGTTCGACGCAGACTTCACATCGTCAATCCCTGGGTCCTGTTGATCGACCGCGAGCAAAACATCTTCCTGCACTACTTCCCAGTTGGTCTCGCCGGTCATGGGATCTTTGGGGATCTGCTTTAGGTACCCGGCCTGCACAATGTCGTCGAGGCTCTGCGGAGCTTTTTGCTTGTCTAGGGTGTATTGCGAAATAACGCTGCGCAGCGTGAAAAGATTTTGCCGCAATACCGCTTCCCGCGAATGCACGATCGCCTGGTTATAAACCGGAACCGCCACCGCCATCAGGATCATGATGATGCTCAGCACGATCATCAATTCGAGCAGGGTGAACCCCAGGCTCCGCTGGCGACCAGATTTCCCGAGCATCCTCACTCCCGAACCGCGCCCCGGTTTATTCACGCCTTGCATTCCATTTCCTTGCCAGTCTTGATCCTGATCCTGTACAACACTTCCTGCACAGCCCTGCTCCTGCGCGGCTAAACCCAGGCCGCATTTCGGTTACCTGCCCGGTTACTCCCTCGACGCGTTTCTTTACCAATCCTTATATTTCGTGCCATCCAGCGCTTCGCCGGTGGACTTGGTATAAACGTCGAACACGCTCTGCCCACCCCACGAATCGGAATCCGGATCGTCCTGCATCGAACGCATGCCCCACTCGGTCGTCCCAGTCATGGGGTCGGTAGGAATCTTGCGCAGAAAACGAACCTTCTTTCCCTGTACATCGACACCTTTGACCAAATCCTCCAGTGCCGGAGGATAATTCTGGCTATCGACCTTGGTCTGAAATCCACCACGGTCCGCCGCATCTTTATAACGGTCGATGGCGTCGCGCATCTCCCACAAATCGCGCCGCAGCTCTTTTTCCTTTTCCCGCTTGATCGTTACCTTCGCTAGCGGAAGAGCCATCGAGGTCAGGATGATCAGGATCATCGTGGCCACGATCAACTCCATCAGCGTGAAGCCGCGTTGCCGCCGGCGGCTCCGCCTGCGAGCTTGCGTAGAAATGCTGGTCTCCAGTTGTTTGCTGCTTAACACCGGCACATCCTTATTGCACCGTCACCGAAGCCTGCGCTCCGTTCACGGTGATGGCTTGTAAGCCCGGATCACGCGCGCCACCGCGAGTGATCGTCAGAGGAGTCTGTCCGCTGGTTTTGGCCTGGAATGTCATGGTAACCACCGCTCCCTGGCCGGATACTCCGCCCGCGCCCGGCGGCCGAGTCGCCGTAATCTGCAACGTTCCCGTCGCATCATCCTCGCGATGAACCAGCGCAACCGCCTGCCCATCCTGCGAGAGGAACCCGCCATTCGAAATATTCACCAACTGCAAGCGCGCGGGATCGTAGTTCACCTGCACCGGCACCGAATAAACATTCTGCGCGCCGGAAATTAGCAGATTCACAACGAACGTATTGCCCTTGGCCGCCGTCACCGTCGGAGGATCAAACAGGAAACTCGCCCCTGCCCCCGGCCCAGGCGCTGGCACCGGAGTACCGGGCTGAGTTCCCGGAGTCTGATTCGCCGGCACCGGATTCCCCGGACTCTGACCCGCGGGCGCAGGCACAGCCGTCTGCGGAACCGCTGATGGCCGGTTCACATGCCGCAACGCAATCGTAGTCGAGGTGCCAATGTCGATCGCCCTCTGGTTCAACTCGCTGATCGCCGTTCCCCGAATAATATGCGGCGTAATGGCGAACACCGTCTCATCCTGGGAGTGATCCTGCGTCGTCTGCCCAAACAGATATCTCAAGATCGGAATCTGCGCCAGCCCCGGAATGCCGCTCAGCGACTTGGTCTCTGAGTCATCAAGAATGCCGCCAATCAAGCTCGACTCGCCATCCCGCAATCGAATCTCGTGCTCGATCTTTTTCTGCCCGATAATCGGCTGGCTGATGCCGCCAATGCTCGACTGCCCTACCACCGACGAAATTTCCATCGAAATCTTCAGCGTGACCTCGCGGTCCTCGTGTACGTGCGGCGTCACGTCAATATTCACGCCCACATCGAGGTACTGGAATTGCGTATTAACGAGCGGGTTAATACCCACACCGCCGATGCCCGGTTGGAACGATCCTGTCGCCACCGGCACGCGCTCGCCGATCTTAAGCGTCGCTTTCTGATTATCCAGCGCACGCACCTGTGGATTCTGAATCAGCTTGGTATCGCTGTCGCCCATCACCGCCGACAAATTCGCCGACGGAATCGTTACCTGAAAATCCGTGGCGTTCAGATTTCCCAACGTGTTCAAACTCAGCCCGGTACCGGAAGTCGAAGTCGTCGTCGTGCCCGTAGTCGTAGTCGGCGTCGTCGTATTGATGTTGCTCTGCAATGTCACCGTGGCGCTGGTCGGCGGGCTCAGGCCCAAGGTGCGCGACTTGTCTTTGCTCACCTGCATCACCGCGATATCCACAATCACTTCCGGACGCGCCTTATCCAAATCCTCCACCAGCTTTTCCGCCAGTGCAATCTGGTCCGGAGTTCCCCGCACCACCACCGCATTCTGCGAGAGCAACTGCTGCACGCGCTGCACATCGAGCACGGAGCGAATCGCATTCACCACATCTTGCAGCTCGGTGGGCGCCGAAAGGTTCGCCAGATAAAAAGTCTTCAGTACGCTCTGTTCCAATTCCTTGCGCTTGGCCGGATTATCCTGCGCCACAAAAATCGTATTCCCCGTCACCGGCCGCCAAAAAGTTTTTGATTCCAGCGCCGTAATCTCCAGCGCCTCTTCCAGCGTCACGCCATTCAACTCGACTTTGATCCGCCGCGACGTGTAGTCCGGATCGAACAACACGTTTACACCCGCCAGTTGCCCGATCGTCTGATAGATAACTTTGGAATCTTCGGTAAGCTTGACCGTGATGGGAGTGTTCGAGATGGGCGCCAGTTCCACCGGGCCCGCGGCATCTCTGACTTTCCGCGCCAGCCCCGCCGGAGGCCCCGCGGCCTGAGGCGGCGGGTTCTTTTGTTCATTTATCATTTGCAGCGTCTTCTTCAATTCCTGCTGCGCAATGAATAAGGAGGGATCGATGGTCAGCGCCTTCTGAAACAGCGCAGCCGCATCGTCGAGTTTGCCGTCATCTCTCGCCTTCTGCCCGCGATGCACAATCGAGGCAGCCGCCTCGAAGCGCGTCCGCTCATACGAAGTCCGGTAGCGCAGATCCTTCGGCTTCAGGTCGTAAGCCTGCTTAAAAAGATCGTAAGCGGCTTCGAAGTTCTGCCGGGCTTCGGCGTCCTGTCCTTGTTTGAACAAGCTTTTGGACTTGTCCGCGGCGGTCGCCACCGTGACCACCACCACCACAAGCAGCAATATCCCTGGGCGCAACACGCGTCTCATTCGCTGGTCCTCATTAAGAGTCCTCACCGTGCAAGCGCTTTCCGGGACGAGCTCTACCAGCTCGCTGGCTCACCGGAAATCCACTTCACACAAGAAAACTGGGCTTTAGCCGCGATTATAGCATCGCCATTCCCAGCCTCCGATGTAGTTGTACCCAAGGCAGTTACCTTTGGTCTTAGTCCCTGCGGGGGATGCCGTGCTTCGGGCTTCGGCTCTCGGGCCTCAGCCTGGTCGGCCTCCCCACCCGCTGGCATCCTGAGCAAAGCGAAGGACCTATGTACTCGCTTGCACGACCCAATCCCAACCCGGAGCCAGAGCCGGAAGCCACTGTGCCGAAACCCGAAGCCGCTTTCCCGAAGCCCGATAGCCGAAGCCCGAAGCCCGCTGCTAATATGAAGTCGAAGCCGAATCATGCCCCGCCAATCCAGCCACCCAACCAAGCCCAACGCGGAAAAATCCCCGCGCCGCGACCCCACCGCCGCCGGCAACCGCGATGCCGCCGTTAATAGGATCGCTTCCCACAACTACTTCTTGCTGGAAAAATTTGAGTGCGGCATCGTCCTCACCGGAACCGAGGTCAAATCCGTCCGCAGCGGCCTGGCCAACCTCAAAGATTCCTACGGCCTGATCAAAGACGACGAACTCTGGCTGCTCAACGCCCACATCGGCCCCTACGAACACGGCAACATCCACAACCACGCCCCCCTGCGCACCCGAAAGTTGCTAGTACACGCCGAAGAAATCCGCAAGCTGATCGGCAAAACGCAACAAAAAGGCCTCACCCTGATCCCCACGAGAATGTACTTCAAAACCGGCAAAGTAAAAGTCGAACTAGCCCTGGCCAAAGGCAAGCAGCTCTGGGATAAACGGGAGACGGAACGCCGCCGCACCGCAGACAAAGAAGCTAGAGAAGCCGTGGCCAGAAGCCGGAAGACGTAAGCACCAAGAATCATGTGGGGACAGCCGCCCTCGGCTGTCCGCTTTTTGAGGAATCCCGATGAAACTCAACCAGCAAAAAGTGGAGAGGCGGTTCTCGCCGTCCTGTGGCTCACATTGCACAACGATGTCTAGGCGTGGAAGAGAATCGATTGGGACACCATGGATCGCCTGCACCGAAGGGATTCATTTCCGATCCAACCCACCGCGCCAAGTCGGTGATCTTTACTGAAGAGGGTCTGGCAGTGGCCGAAACGCGCGGCGAGAAAGTTATTTACCTAAGGGTCGGGTTTGGCCACTTTTCCCGTCGGTTCCCATTTCGGGGGTGCCCTGCCCTTGTCGCGTTTGTGCGACAGGGCGGGGGTTTTGATCTTCTGTCGGTCGCTCATCGAGAACAAGCGAGGATATGGTCAAAATCAAAATTCCCGCCCTTCCATGCAACAGGGACAAGGACGGGGGCAGCCGTCCTTGCATACGGCGGAAAGGCTGGGCGAGCCCCGGCCACTACAAGGCCTTTTCGGCCTCGGCGAGCAACTGAATCGTCGTCGCCGTCAAGTGCAGCATGTAGCTTGCGTAGTACAGGGGTACCTCGATAATGGCTGGTCCCTGCCCGTGTGCCGACATCTTGTTCCGCACCGTGGGTATCCCGCTTTCAAGAGTGGACCGAAAGGCGGTAATGTGCGAAAGGATTGCTGGAGGAAACAGGCCCTCCCGGACGCAGACGTCGATTAACGTCTTGGCCGTGTCGCTTGAATTGAACGCCCATTTTCTTTTTGCGCAGATCGCCTTCATAGTGCTTTCGAACGCCTTAAGGCATTCGTTCAGACATTCCTTTGCGTCACCCTTGCGGTAGTGCCCAAATGCCTTAAGAAACTCCTGATTCGCCCCAGCGTAGTGCTTTGAGGCCAGAAGGTGAAGGGCAGGTTTGACGGAATGAGAATGCAGGAATTGCGAGTCTACCCGTACGACGACTCCGGATTCGAACTGATACCCAACTCCATGCTCGCGAAACCGCTCATTCAGTTCCGCGATGGCCACCTCCGCGGTAATCGAGGAATCCAGCGCGTACCGCTCGTTCGGATCAGCCAACAGATTGGCTATCCAGCGAAACGAGAGTTCGATTACGTCCAACGCCTCCACGGTGCTGCACTTACCGAGGAAGAGCCTCAGCTTGTTTTCTGTAGTTTGATAGGAGTCGTTGCCTAGCTGAAAACACCCGTATTCGCGGCAAAGTTTATCGTGGATCTGCGCGTAAATTTGTTCGGACCTGCTCGTGTACCGTGGGTCACTGTGGCCGAGTGTGTCTCCCCAAATGTGAATTACTTGCACCCGGAACGCGGGCGGGATGAACTCATATTGGAAGACGTCGGGTTCCCCGCGCCCCAATTTTTGTCTTTTCGAAAAAATCTCGTACTTCGTGCTGGGCATCTCTAACTCCGACTAGTTTATAATTTCGAGCCAGCCAGACCGAATTGGTCCGGGATGGCGGCTGTTGTGTCTAAAAGGCGTGTGAAAAGGAATCAAATCCCTCGTAACCCCGCCCGTCCGGGCTGAGAGTTCCTGCGTGTGGTACGGGGAGCTTTGCTACTTCGCTGGCCCGCAGGATGATTCTTTCCGCTATACCCGCGCCGTAGGCGGCCGCTAGAGTTCGTTTCCATCCGGCAACCTGTCCTCGCCAATATTCCGTTTCTCGGCCCACAGGATCCTTGGCGTAAGCCTGGTGAAACGCTTTTAGCCAGAATTCGCCGCTTCTTACCAGTTCCCCTGAAGTGGCGCGTACGAGCGCTGTCAGTATGAAATTGGCTCTGTTTCTGTGATCGTCCTCGGCCAATTCGTCGAGTTTCTTGGCAAGTTTGAGAGGAGCCCGGAACGAAATGACCACTGTATCGAGGTCTTCTTCGCGGGGAGCGCCATCCGACTTACGACGACTAGTCTTCATAACATGTCTCCTGTCGCTAATTATATACAATGAATACTTTTTGTCTACACAGAAAACTGGCTGGGGAAGCGGCCCTGGGACTTCGCCGCCACCGAAACTCACTTCCCCCGCGCTCTCGGCCACTTCGCCACCACCACCGTCGAAATCCCTCCCCGCGGCCTAAAATCCCCCTTCACCTCAGCCCACACCGGCTTCGCCCACTTCACCACATCTTC
>Ga0209010_1000132_pt1 | contig 27064 bp, 25 predicted proteins | sample BlaSpr_A8_OM1_O3_FD_187985 | JGI IMG/M metagenome (GOLD analysis project Ga0209010, IMG submission 187985) | Forest soil microbial communities from Thunder Bay, Ontario, Canada - Black Spruce, Ontario site 2_A8_OM1_O3 (SPAdes) (version 2) | ecosystem: Environmental > Terrestrial > Soil > Boreal...
CTGTTGTTCTTTGCGGACTTCGCGGATTTTCTTCGCGACTTCGCGGTTAAAAGCTTGGAAAACTATAACCGCGAAGATGGCCAAGGAGAGCCACGAAGTACGCAAAGAAATACTTATTTTTGGCCTCGCGTTATCAATAACTTAGGGCTAAGTTATTGATTCCATTGCAAGGCCACATGGCTGGCGGTCGATTCTGTGAGCGCTGACGCGTTCGGCGACCCTTAGACTGCTTTCGTCCGAGATCGTCGATCCTAGGGCCTCTAGCGGCGCAGGAAATGGCATTCTAGATTGGGCCACCGACTCGGTTTTCGTTTCACGGAACACCTGTCCCTGCCGCAGGAACACTAGCTCCCAGCTAAGTTGTTGATTATGCGACCTTGTCCCGAATTGAGAATGCCGATGCCGCCGCTTTTCAATCACTTGCCCCTAAGTTGTTGATTTGCCGTAATCCGCTCTCCAGCGGACGATAGCATCCACCAGACCTGGGATGGTGAACTCCCTGGCGGAGATGTCAGCACCCAGCCCCACCTCGCGCAACGTCGCCGAAGTCACGGGACCAATCGACGCCATATGTATGCGAGCGTAGATCGGAGTCTGCGCCGGAGTGTGGGGCGGACACTCTTGTCCGCCAACTGCCAGCAGCATAGAAGCTGCCGCGCGCGAGCCTCCCAGCATGGCAACGAAGTTGCGCACCGTGGAGGAACTGGTAAACGTCACCACATGCGGACGCCGTCGCGGATTTTTCAACGCAGCCTGCAATCGCCGCCACGAAGATTCGGGCACGACGGTTTCATAGGCTTCCACAACATCGACATGTGCTCCCGCCACGCGCAGTTCCTGGGGAATAACGTCACGCGCGACTTTGGCGCGGACCAGGAGCACGCGCTTCCCTTTCACGCGGCGGCGCAGACTTCTTACGACCGACTCGGCCACGTATTCTTTGGGAACGACGTCGACTTTGGCTCCGCGCTGTTCGATTGCTTTTTTTGTCGCCGGGCCGATCGCGGCGATGTGCGGATGCCCTTCCAGAGCTTTTCCCATTTCACGGCTTAGTTTCTGCATCCGCTCCCACATCGCCTCCACGCCATTCACGCTGGTAAGGATCAGCCAGTCGTAGGTGTGTAAATTCTTCAGCGCGGTGTCCAGGGGTTTGAATGATTTCGGCTTGTGAATTTCGATGAAAGGGATCTCCATGACTTCCGCGCCTCTCTTGCGCAGTTCTGCGGAGAGCGCGCTGGCCTGATGTCGCGCGCGGCCCACCAGCACGCGCATGTTCCTCAGCGGCAGAGCGGTTGAGGATTTGGGTTTCTCTTTCCTGGATTTCTTTCTCATGGATAGAATCGCGGGGCAGGAGCGCCCGCGCCACACTTGCTCAATCGTCTTTTTTGTCTGCGGGCTGGCCCAGGCGCAGCTGTTCCATCATCTTCGCCACGCCGGAAATTGCGGTATCTTCCGCCTTGCCCAGCGACTCGATCATATTCCCCTGGTCCTGCTTTGTGCGGTTCTGGCCCAGCTTGAACTTGGCCTCGATTTTCGTGACAGCAATCTCGAAACCCACGATCTGACTGAGCATGCGCTGGCGATATACTTCGTCCAGGCTCGCCCATTGCGCGGCGTAGGCAGGCTCGAACGTTCCCATCAGTTCGTGCAATACGACTTGCAGATCCTCGGGTGAAGAATACAAACGCGCATTTCCATAAACATGAACCGCGCCGTAATTCCACGTGGGAACGCTCTCAACGTTGGTGTAAAGGCTGGGCGAGATGTAGGCATGCGGCCCGTGAAAAATCGTCAGGCACTGCGGCTGCTGTTCGAGATAACGCCAGTGCGGATTGGCCTTGGCGAAGTGTCCGCGTACGATGAGTTGTTCTCCCGCTTCGCGCAGGACGACCGGAATGTGGCTGGCGAACGGGCCGTCTTCATTCGTCGAAACCAGGATGACGAATGGATTCGCGCGCATGAATGCAATCGCTGCGGCATGCTCGCGGACTCGGAAGTGTTCAGGTATGTACATTGGCCTCTATCGCTTTTCCTGCGACTGCAATGAAGAATCTTTTCTGCGAACGTGCAGCAGCTTTTCCACTTCCGCGATCACGATGTCACACTCGTCTCTTACCTCGACAGTGAATGTGGGTTCATATTTGGGCAGCGTCTTCAGTTTCTCGCGAATGTCGTCGATCTGGCTATCGCTCAGGCGAAATTCTGCGCGCACAGTGCCGCGTCCCGGCTTTCTGTAACGGATGGTCGCGGCCTTGTCCCACACAATGTAGTCGCCGCCGAGATTCGCCATCACCATAAGCATATAGAAAGCGTCGGTCATGGCGAAGAGCGAGCCGCCGAACTGGGTGCCAACGTAGTTCGCGTTCCAGAAGCGCAGCTTCATCTCAACGTCGATGGCTTTCATACCGGGATCGATGCGCTTCACGCGAATGCCCGCGCCGAGAAACGGCGGCCAGAGGTTGATCCAGCGGCGTAAGCCGGAGGAGTTGCCGCTGCCGCCAAGAAGTTGAAGAAGAACGCTTCGACTCTTCATGATGCCGCACCGAATCTTATGGTTTATCTGCGCTATCCGGCAAAGGCCTCTACGTTCTCGCACCGATCGAACCCCGACAAACGTATATCATTCACCGTGGTGTCGATCACAGCGTTGGAATGAAGAGGCTAGCAATGAGAAATCTAAGCGCACAATTATTCATTTTCGTTTTACTAATCGCGAGCAGCCTGGGATTCGCGCAGCAACGCCGCAAAGTCATTATCAATCAGGATTGTTCCGGCCCCGGCGGCAGCAATATGCAAACGCTGTTGACCCTGATTCAATCTCCGCAAGTGGAAGTGCTGGGCATTACTGTGGTTAGCGGGAACCAGTGGCGCGATGAAGAGGTCGCGCACACTTTGCGGCTGTTGGAACTGATTGGCCGCACCGATATTCCGGTCGTGCCCGGAGCCGTATTTCCGCTGGTGCATCGCCGCGACGAAGCCCTTTTGTGGCAGGCACGCTATGGAAAAGTCGCGTTCGCCGGCGCCTGGGACGATCGTTGGTGGCACGAACATGATGTGATTCCAAACCTCCTCGAAGGTGAGCCCACCACCAAGGCAGCCGATGAAGACGCGGCTCACTTCCTCATCCGCATGGTACACAAGTATCCGCATGAAGTGACGATCTACGAAGGCGGACCCATGACCAATCTGGCGCTGGCCAATGCCATCGATCCTCATTTTGCCGAACTCGCCGAAGGGCTGGTCTTCATGGGCGGAAGCTTGAGCCCGCAGACCGACGATCCGGAGTTCATCAGCGCGCCACGCCACGAATTTAATTTCTGGTTCGATCCGGAGGCGGCGAAGAGCGTGCTGGCGGCGCCATGGAAGAAGATCGTGTGCACGCCCGTTGATATCTCGGTTAAGACCAGAATCACGGAAGAGATGGTGGCCGAAATTGAGGCGAGCAATAGCCCGGCTGCGCAGTATCTGGTGAAATACTTTATGGCGGACCAGGGCGGTTCTTATATGTGGGATGAGTTGGCGGCGGCGGCCTGGATCGACCCCACGCTGATCACGAAAAAAATAACTCGCTACATGAGCGTGGACATCGACCACGGTGCGGCCTACGGAAACACGCTGACCTGGACGGACAAAGACAACCCGAAGCTGGGCGCGCAGCCGGTCGAAATCCAGATGGATTTAGACCCGGTGAAATTTAACAAAATGTTTGTGGAATTGATGAAGGCGCCGACCCCGCGCGCCCAGTGAGGAAGGTAGCGCCGCCGTCCCGGCGGCGGGTCTGGTGTTCCGCGCTCTCAGTGAGAAGGCTCCCGCACGATCGCCGGCAGGATGCCGGCGCTACAATGAAAACGATTATCCTCTGCCGATAAACGCTTAACCTAACGCCCCTGTTTTCATCGCTGTGGTATGCTGCCTCCCGTGGCCGTCACCCTGCTTGACATCGCCAAAGACCTGAAAGTGTCGGTGGTCACTGTCTCCAAAGCCCTGCGCAACCAGGGCAAAATCAGCGCTGCGACACGAAAGCGAGTCCTGGAGCGGGCCAAAGAACTGAACTACCAGACTAACTGGGTCGCCCGCAGTCTGGTCACGCGCCGCACTTATACCATCGGGCTTCTTTTGCCGGATTTTACCCACCCGTTCTTCTCCGAGATTGCCAAGGCCGTCGCGGAAACCATCCGCCCCCTCGGCTACCACTTAATCGTTACTTACTTTGAAGAGGATGCCGCCTTGGAAAGAAGCGAGGCCGAATCGCTGGTGGCGCGACAGGTGGATGGACTGATCGTGGCTTCCGCTCAGCCAGCCGACTGTTTGGATATGTTCGAGGACATTCGCAAACGCAAGGTGCCATATGTCCTGATCGATCGCCCGATGAAGGGCGCGCGCGCCAGCTTTGTCGGCGTCGATAACCAGGCCATTGGACGCCTCGCCACCGAGCATCTAATTGCGCAGGGATGCCGGCACATCGCCCACTTGCGCGGCCCCGAACTGGGCATTGCCGCGGATCGCCTGGCCGGCTATTGCCAGGCGTTGCTGATGCATGACCTGACCATGCCTCCGGAGTACGTGGTGGAAGCGCTCTACGGGGACCAGAGCGGATATAAGGCGATGCTGAAACTCCTGCGCGTTCGCCCCCGTCCGGACGGTGTTTTCTGCTACAACGATCCGGTGGCAATCGGCGCTATGACGGCGATTCTGGAACAGGGCCTCGACATTCCCAAAGATGTCGCCGTCGTAGGAGCGGGCAACGTTCACTACTCCGATCTGCTCTCCGTGCCGTTGAGCACCGTGGACCAAAGCACGCGGCAAATAGGTACGCGGGCGGCCGAACTCCTGCTCGAACAAATCGGAGCGAAACGCCCGATCCGTCCGCGCAAGATCCTTATTGAGCCGCAGTTAATAGCGCGCCAATCCACGCGGCGCGATCTCAAAACCGACGATTTCAGGACTGACGGAGATGGGAACCATCTCAATCTCCGCGCGCCAATATCCGCAAGCAGACTCGATTGATCGGTGCTTCCCGCGGCTAGCGCGGATTAGGCGAGGATGAGAGGAAGAGTTTTCCGTGAGATACTTTGTGCTGCAAAGTAGCGGCCAGATGGTCGATATCGCTGGCCGCGATGTTCAGCGCCATGCGATCGGCTACAAGCGGCGCGCGATTGCTGCCGATCACGTCGCGGCGCACTTGGATCAGTAGCGCCTGCACCACGTTAGCGTCATATTTCAGCGGCGAGACGCGGACCAACTCGCTTAGCGCCCCGCCCACTGAGAGCGGCTGCCGATAAGGCCGCGTGCTGGTCATCGCGTCGAAGGTCTCGGCCAGGGCCACGATACGCACGGCCATGGGTAGATCATCCAGCGCAAGGCCATCGGGATAGCCCGATCCGTCGCTGCGCTCGTGATGCCAGCGCACGGTCTCGGGAATTTTCGGCCAGGGAAATTCCACGCTGCTCACGATCTGGTGGCCGACCACGGTGTGGTCCGCCATCTCCTGAAATTCTTCCGCGTCCAACGCTGCCGGCTTGCCGAAGAGGCGGCGATCGACGGCGACCATGCCAATGTCGTGCAGATATCCGGCGCTGCGGAGCGCTCCGACTTCGTTCGGCTCCATGCCCATGGCCTCGCCGATAGCCGCTGCGTAACGGCCCACGCGCAGCGAGTGGCCGTGTATGTCGACGTGCTTCACGTCGATGGCCGTCGCAAAAGCTTCGAGGGCGCTGTCGTAAAAGCCGTGCAATGACGACATGAGCCGGAGATTTTCGGAAACCCGCTGGGCAATCGTCTGAGTCAGCGAATGATTTTGAACGGCCAGCGCCACGTAACTGCACAGCAACTCCATGGCTCCAAGTTCGCTGTCTTCATAAAGCGCGTCGCCCGGGCGGCGGCCGAGCGCGACCACTCCCGCCAGTTTGCCTGCGGCTTTCAGCGGCGCCAGGCATTTGAAAAGCTCCGGAGCGACGTTGCCGTTGGAACTCAGGAAAATGGAATACGTGGAAGCGTTGAGCACGATGGGCCCGCGCGCGGCGGTGAGCGCGTGAACATGTTTAGGAAGGAGCGGAATAAAAGCGGGTTCCGGCAACATGACGAAACCCTGGCCCGCGGCCGAGGTGAGCATGGCGGGGCGGTCGTTGAACAAGAATAGCGCGCCTTCGCGGGCCCCGGCCGCTTCCATGATGGCGGAGAGCATGAGGCGCGAAGTTTCGGCAAAATCACGCTCAGCCGTCAGCGCCGGTCCAAGATCGGAGAGCGCTTCAACGGTGCGCAACAGCCGCCGTAGATTGTCAGTCTGCACTGCCACGATAAAGTGGGAGCGGAAAGCAGAGCAAAACGAGCCTAACATGGGCCGCGACGCGCAGCGATGCCATGTTGTTGGTTAGTTTGATGCTGCGGTAGCGAAAGAGAAAACAGGGTAACCAGCCTGATTCGCGAGCTGCGGCTAGAAATGTTTTCGCAAATCGGCGAAGCGGTCGACGGTCAGCAAGCGCTGCGGCGGGACGGCTTCTTTCACGACATCGTGTTCCAGAATCCATGTGTCGCCGTGGGGAACGAAGACCGCGTGCAAACCCGCGCCCAGCGCAGGATTGATGTCTGACTTAGGACTATTGCCGACCATCCAGGTTGAATCGTGAGCCAGGTCGTACTTTTCTATGATCGCTTGATACGCGGCGACGTCTTTCTCGGCGAGGATTTCGACCGCCGCGAAATATTGCTTCAATCCGGAGCGTTCCACCTTGCCTGTCTGCTCGGCAATCGCGCCTTTGGTCACCAGAATCACGTGATGGCGCTGGCTTAGGTACTGCAAAGTCTCGGGGACTTCGGGAAGAATTTCCACCGAATGATCGGCGATGGTGTGGGCGAAGCTGTTGATTCGCTCGTGCAACTCAGGTGTGACGGGTTCGACGCTGAGGCGTTCGAAGGTGCGAACCAGCGCGTGCGCGAAACTGTGCAATCCGTAACCGTGCGTGACGATGCATTCGCGCTCCACATCGTTAAGCACTTCCCGCACCTGTCCCGGTGAAAATTCGCGATGATTGAGAAACGAAATAAAGCGCGCGATGGCTCGCTCGAAATAAATGTTGTTCTCCCACAGCGTGTCGTCGGCGTCGATGAGGAGAGTTTGGGAAAGCAAGCTTTTAGCTCTTAGCTTCTAGCTCTTAGCCTTTAGCCGTTAGTTTGAGGCTCGATGGTTTTAGCGGATGTACCTGAGCAGCGACGGAAGTTCTCAAGTCTACTTTGCAGTGCGTCTGCGGATACCTCGACAAGCCACAAGCTAAGAAGCTCGTAGCTCACCGCTCACAGCTTTCCTACGCTACCCAATCCATGTGCGCTTCCGGGCCGATGATTCCCGCTTTGTGTCCCATGTCGAGCAGGCGGCGCACGGCTTCGCGGCCATCGGCGCCGTAGTCCAGTGTGCGCTCATTGACGTACATGCCGATAAACTTGTCCGCCGATTGCGTATCCAGATCGCGGGCAAACTGCATGGCGTAAGACAGAGCTTCTTCGCGATGGTCAAGCCCGTATTGAATGCTGTCACGCAACGCGGTAGAGACCGCCGACATGAGTTCCGGGCCAAGCGAGCGGCGAATGACGTTGCCGCCTAAGGGCAGCGGCAGGCCGGTCATCTTCTGCCACCATTTGCCCAGATCCAGGATGCGATACAACCCCGATTTGTCGTACGTCAATTGCCCTTCGTGAATGATCAGCCCTGCCTCGTATTTGCCCTCGAGCACCTGCGGAATGATCTGATCGAATGGGACGACTTCGGTTTGAATTCCCGGAGCGAAAATCTGCAAGGCTAGATAGGCAGTGGTGAGCGTGCCCGGAACCGCGATGAGTTTCTGCTTGATGTCGCTCTCCGAGAACAGGCGCGGCGCAACGATCATCGGCCCGTAACCTTCGCCCACGCTTCCCCCGCTGGGCAGCAGCGCGTACTTATCCTGAATGTAAGGGTAGGCGTGAAAGGAAATTGCGGTCACGTCATAAACGCCTTCGCGCGCCTTTTGATTCAGCGTTTCGATATCGCAGAGCGTGTGAGTGAAACGCAGTCCTGGGACTCGCACTTTATTAGTGGCAAGGCCATAGAACATGAATGCGTCATCGGAGTCGGGGCTGTGCGCCACGGAGACTTCCCGCGTGCCGGATGTGACTGTCGTATTGCTTTGTTGTTCAGAAACCGGCATGATTTAAAACCCCAGCCTGGCATCGGTGGCCTGCATATTCTTCGTGCGCGTCGCGATTGCGGCGGCGACCATGGTCTTGATCACTTCCGCGGCGGCAAACCAATACAAGCCGAAGTAAGCGGCCTTGGCAAGGGAATGGGTCCAGTAGTAGAGCCAGGAAAGGCCGCCGGTGAAGAGCAGAATCTCAGCCAGCAGTCCGGCGATCGCCGCACGAACGAACGTCTTCCGGCCTTGCTCAAAAACGAATCCTGCTAAGGCTGCAACGAACGGATAGACCAGCAGATATCCCCCGGTGACGCCGAGAACTTGAGCGATCCCTCCGACTCCCATGGGATTGAACACAGGCAGACCGACAGCGCCCTCGGCAAGATAAAGCACCAGCGCCGCAAATCCGCGCCGGCTGCCCAACAGCAAGCCGACCAGCAGGACTCCGAAATTTTGCACCGTCAACGGCACCGGAGTAAATGGCAGAGGAATGGTGATGCGTGCGCACACGGCGACAAACAAGCTGGCACCGACGACAAGGGCAACTTGCCTTGCCGCTTCCACGCCCCGCTCGCGCGGTGTAGATAAAGTTTGAACCGCCATTCTTGCCATAAGTTCTCCGCCCTCGGTTCTCAGTACTCAACCCACGTCCGAATTCTATAAACGACTACTCACGGCTGGTTCGTGTCCGAGCGCCGCTGGCGCTCCGCCTCGCTTAACGCCGCGTCGTGGGAGTGCGCCTCACGCAAGTGGCGCCGCAAACGCATATACAGCGCAATGGCAACGCACACCACGACCAGTGTACTCGCGCCCAGGATCAGGAACCACCAGATCATCCGCACAGCCGACTAGAATAACAGACGGGAACGAAGCCGGGGCGGTTTGCATGGATGCTGTTGCGTGAGCGTCGTTGTGTGAATGTTGCCGTGCGAACGTTGTTGTGCAAATCAGGAAGCGCTTTGAGCGGCCCGTTTTTGCCGCATCGTTTCCACGCGCTTGAGCATGAATTGCAGGCGGTTGCGTCCCCATTCCGTGCGAGTGGCAACGTCTTCTATATTGCGGAAGATGTGCGGATCGCCCATCTTTTCCCGCAGTTCCACCAGAAAAGGATGCACCTTGGCGAGAATGAGAAACATTTCGCCGCTGAATGCGGGCTCAAGAAATAGCTCTTCGTGCAGCAAATCGCGGAGAACGAACGACGCCGCCAGTCCCCAATAGCTAATCACTTGCCGCAGCCAGTGGTTGTGCGGCGACCCCATCGACCACAGCACGCTCAGAAAGTCGTCGGCATTGTTGGGGAAAAATTCCGCAGCCCACCAAGTGCGGGCCTTGCGCATTTCGGATTCGCGGCGCAGTTCGTACAGCTCAAGAATCAGTTTCGCATCATCGACAGTTGGCTTTTGAAACATTCATTTCCTTTTGTCGCAAGCAGTCCGTGCAGATCATTGAAGCAGACAATTCAAATTTCTTCAAATGTGGGGGGCGACGGGAGAGTCCCGAATTCGCAAACAAAAGCCTTTACGCCAAGCGCGCGAAGAAATGCCAGACACTAAGCCAAGCGATATTGAGCCGATTAAGCGGTCGTGGCCGCCGCTTCCGGCACGGGGGCAGGACGCTCGTAATCGCACTCTTTATTCGGGCACGCAATCACGGGTCCGGCTTTCAAATTCTTTTCCACCAGGTATTCGCTGCCGCAACTCGAACATTTTTCCGCGAGAGGCTTGTGCGCGGAAGTGAATTTACACTTGGGATAATTTCCGCAACCAAAAAATGTATTGCCCTTGCGCGCTTTTTTCTCGACGAGATCGCCATCTTTACACTCGGGACACTTCACGCCGATAAAGTTCTGCTTCACGTATTTGCATTCGGGATAGCCGCTGCACGCGGTGAACTCGCCGAAACGCCCGTGGCGAATCATCAGATTGCGCCCGCACTTCGGGCACGGCTCATCCAGCGGAATATCGGGAACGCGCTTGCCCTGATCCAGGCGGCGCGTAGTCTTGCAGTCGGGATATCCCGTGCACGCCATGAACTGGCCGAAGCGCCCGCGCTTGAGCACCATGACGCGGCCGCAATTCTCGCAATATTCTTCTTGCGTCGTTTCCTGCACGTCGGCCGAATCGAGGTCGGGCAGGTTGATCGGGTTTTCTTTCGTGAAGGTGCACGATTCCTTATTCTCTTTGTCGTAGGTGCTGCACGCATAAAACGATCCGTGCTTGCCCCACTTGATGACCAGCGGCGCGCCACAGCGTTCGCACTTCTCGTCCGTGGGCTTCTCCATCCGCTTGATGTTCTCCATATGCTTTTCGGCATATTTGAGATCTTTCTGGAACTTCTTGTAGAACTCGGCGAGCGCGTCGGTCCACTTCTCCTTGCCTTCTTCAATTTCGTCGAGTTCTTCTTCCAGCCGCGCGGTGTAAGCCACATCGAAGATGTCGCGGAAGTTTTCCACCAGAAGATCGGTGACCACCAACCCAATTTCGGTCGGAGTAAATTTTCCGCCGATTTTCTGCACGTACTGGCGCTCCTGGATGGTCGAGAGGATTGCGGAGTACGTGGAAGGACGGCCAATGCCGCGCTCTTCGAGCTCTTTCACCAGCGAGGCTTCGTTGTAGCGCGGCGGCGGCTCGGTGAAGTGCTGCTCCGGCTTCAGTTCTTTCAGTGTCAGCTTCTGTCCCGCTTCCATCGGCGGCAGCTTGTGCTTCAACTCCTCGTCTTCTTCGTCTTTGCCTTCTTTCGACTCTTCGTAAACTTTCAGGAAGCCGTCGAACTTCATCACCGAACCGGTCACGCGGAACCAGAAAATCTCGTTGCCATTCTTCGTTTTTGCATCGATATCGACCGTGGTCTGATCGAAGACCGCGGGCGTAATTTGCGATGCCACAAATCGTTGCCAGATCAGCTTGTAAACCTTGAACTCATCCTCTTTTAAATACTGCTTGACCAGATCCGGATGCCGCATCGCCGAAGTCGGACGGATGGCCTCGTGCGCACCCTGCGCATCCTTCTTCTCCTTATATGTATTGGGCTGCTCGGGCAGATATTGCGGGCCATATTCCTTGCCCACATATTCGCGCACTTCCGCGATTGCCTCGGGCGCAACGCGGGTCGAATCGGTACGCATATAGGTGATCAAACCGACCGATCCCTCTTCACCCAACTCCACGCCTTCATACAGCCGCTGCGCGATCATCATGGTACGTTTCACGCTAAAACGAAGCTTGCGCGACGAATCCTGTTGCAGCTTGCTCGTGGTGAAGGGCGGCGCGGCATTGCGGCGGCGTTCTTTCTTATCGACCGAGCGGACGAGCCAGTCGGCTGTTTCCAACGCGGCGCGAATCTTTTCCGCGTCTTCACCGTTGGTGACTTCGATTTTTTCTTCGCCCTTGCCCAGGAAACGCGCGTCGAATGCGGGAGGCTTGCTGGCCGACAGGTGCGCGTCGATGGTCCAGTATTCTTTTTTCTCGAACGCCTTAATCTCGCGTTCGCGTTCCACAATCAAGCGCAGAGCGACGGTCTGCACACGTCCGGCGGAAAGTCCACGGCGAACCTTATCCCACAACAGGGGCGAAACCTGATATCCGACTAAGCGGTCCAGGACACGCCGCGCCTGCTGGGCGTCGACAAGATTTTGGTCGATGGCCCGCGGATGTTCGAACGCGGCCTGCACCGCACGCTTGGTAATTTCGTTAAACGTGACGCGCTGAATGCGAGGCACCGCGTTCGCATCTTCTTTCTTCTTTTTCTTGCCCTTCTTACCCTTGTGACCGTTGCCATCGAGTTCAAACGCCAGGTGCGCGGCGATGGCTTCGCCTTCGCGGTCCGGGTCAGGCGCCAGGAAGATGAAATCCGCCGACGCGGCCAGCTTCTTCAGCTTGGCCACAACCTTTTCTTTGCCGGGAATGACGACGTATTCGGTGTCGAAATCGTTATCGATATCGACGCCCAGCACGCTCTTCGGCAGGTCCCGCACGTGCCCGAACGAGGCTTCGACGGTGTAACCCTTCCCCAAATATTTTTCGATAGTTTTCGCCTTGGTCGGCGACTCGACGATGACTAAACCCTTTGCCAATGTTTCCTCAATTCTCCTTATAACGTTTTTGACCCTAGCACGAATTGCGCCGCGGCAACAAGTTACTGGGAGAAAGCTGCTAGCTTCTAGCTCCTAGCTTCTAGCTAAAACTGGGCCTTGAATGCGCTGCACCAGTGCGGCAAGCATTCGCTGCACTTCCAACACCTTACCTTCCAGAATGCCGAACTGACCCATATCGAGAAACTGTAAATCTGTCGCGAGTAGCAAGTGACATTCCAGTTCGCTCGCCAACCCTCGCGCAATTTGCAGAAACCTTTTGAACTCTGCATCCGATCTTCGGCCACAGCCTTCTGCAATGTTTGCGCCGATGGACGCCGAAGCTCGTCGCACCTGACTCGTCAATCCAAACATCTCTTCTCTTGGAAATGTGCGAGTCTGCTGATAAACGCACAGCGTGAGTTGATGCGCCTTCCCCAAACAACCAGATCCTTAAAGTCTTCCATCGTTGCCGCCTCCATCCGGTTAGCTAGAAGCTAGAAGCTAGGAGCTAGCAGCTAGAAGCTCTTTACGAAATTCTTCCCCGGCATTTGCCGCACTTTGCCGGTCAACTCCAACTCGAACAATGCCGCGAAGATTTCTGAAGACGACATTTCCGTCTCCAGCTTCTCCACGATTTCGTCGATGTGAGTCGCCTCGTCGGCTTTCAGGAGGCTGAGGATTCGCTTTTCGTGAGGAGGAAGCCCTTCATCCGGAAATAGAGATGCGGAACCGGTCCCCTCGGATTCATCGCGGCTCGCCGGAGTCAGTGCTAGGCGCACCTCTGCGGGCAGGTCTTCCCACACATCTTCCCAGGTCGCAACCAGTTTTGCGCCCTGCTTTATCAATGTGTTAGGGCCCCAGGAATTTTTGTTCGTCACGTTGCCGGGAACGGCGAAAACATCGCGATTCTGCTCCAGCGCACAGCGGGCGGTGATACGCGTGCCGGAATATTCCGCAGCTTCTACAACAAGAACTCCGATGGACATGCCGCTGATAATCCGGTTGCGAATGGGAAAATTCTGCGGGAAGGCCGAGGTGCCGAGGGGAAACTCCGAGATTATCGCCCCGCCGAGTGCCACAATCTGCTCCGAAAGCCGCGAATTCTCCTTGGGATAGATCACGTCCACACCGGTGCCCAGCACGGCCACAGTCTTGCCTTTGGCCGAAATCGCGCCGCGATGGCTGGCCGTATCCACCCCGCGCGCCATGCCACTAATAATGACTAGTCCCTGAGCCGCCAAGTCGCAGGCCAGCCGCTCCGCCATGCCCGAGCCGTAGGGGGTTGGATGGCGCGTTCCAACCATCGCTACACCGGGCTGTGTAAGCACTTCAGGATTTCCGCGAACGTAGAGCACCAGCGGCGGATCGTAGATTTCCTTGAGCCGCGGTGGATAGGAGGGATCGTCCAGCGAAATCAAAGTCGTGTTCGCCGACGCGGCTTGTGCGATGGATTCCCTGGCAAGTTCCCCGGATTTCCCCGTGGCCAGCGATTGCGCCGAGACTGCCTGAATCCCTGCGCCCTCGAGCTCCGTAAGCGTGGCCCGCAAAACTGACTCCACGCCGCCAAAACGCTCTATCAGTTTTCTCGACTTCGTCGGCCCAAGGCCGGGAGTCAACGAGATGGCGAGCCATTCAAATATGTGTGTGATCGTCGGCGATGCGGCAACAAAAGTGGACAAGGGTTACTCCAATCGACTGGCGCGGAATGTAGCGGCACTCGGGGAGGGGCGTCAAGGTCATGCGTCACATCAACCCTGTTAAAATCTCAATTTGGGCGATTTGGCCTTTTTAGGTTGGATTTCAAGGACGGTTCGGTCTTTACTTTGGCTTGCGAATGACGCAACTTAGAATTTCGGCAATTTCCTACCTGAACACCGCGCCGCTCATGTGGGATTTCGAGCACGGTGCCGCCGGCCAAAACTTCGATATTTCTTACACTCTGCCTTCGTCGTGTGCGCGGGCGTTGGAGGCAGGCACTGCCGACATCGGCATCATCCCCGCGGCTGCATATGCGTCCATCCCCGGACTTCAGATATTGCCCGGTGTCGCTATCGCTTCCCGCCAGCCGGTTCGCTCGATTTTGCTGGTCAGCAATGTTCCGGTCGAAGAAGTGAACACGGTCGCTCTCGACACTTCGTCCATGACCTCCGTGGCATTGACCAAGGTCATCTTCGAAAAATGGATTGGAAGCGGAAGAATCTTCACGTCGATGCCGCCGGATCTCGACACCATGCTGGCCAGCAGTGACGCGGCGCTGATGATCGGCGACCCGGCGCTACAGGTTGATCGCTCGCGCTACTACTCGCTCGATCTAGCCGAAGAATGGATTCGCTATACCGGCAAGCCCTTCGTTTTTGCCTTCTGGGCAGTGCGCGAAAAGGCGATCAGTGGCCGGAGCGCCGATGAAATTTCCGATCTCGCCGCAACCTTCCAACGGTCCCGCGACCATGGCCTAGAGCCCGAAAGCCTGAACTGGATCGCCCGCGAATGGGCGCCGCGCCTAAATCTTAACGAAGATGACGTACGCAGTTATCTCACCGGGAACATTCATTATCAGCTTGACTCTGCCTGCCTTGAAGGCCTGCAACTTTTTTACCGCTACGCCGCGGAGATTGGCGCGCTGCCTTCCGTACCGGAAATTTCTTTCCTCCAGGCGGCCAGTCCCGCAGTGGTCTAGGGGAAATCGCGTTTAGCAAAATCCATATAAAACCTGTAGACTCTGCAAACCCGGATGCCAATTGCTCCCCATCTTTTGCTCGCCGTGCCCATCTGGCACAAACTGCGCCGCATGGGAGGACCCGGCCTAGTCCTGTTGGGCTTGGCGGACAATTCCATCATCCCGCTCACTGGCAGCATGGACGTGCTCAATATCTGGCTGGCCGCCCGCCATCGCGAGCCCTGGCCCTACTATGCTTTCATGGCCACGCTGGGAGCGGTCATCGGCGGCTACATTACTTATATGCTGGCCCGCAAAGGCGGCAAGGAAACCATGGAGCGCAAGCTCTCGAAGAGAAGAGCGGCGAAAGTCTCGAAGGCCTTCGCACGCTGGGGATTCAGCGCCATCGCGATTCCCGCCGTGCTGCCGCCGCCATTTCCCTTCGTGCCGTTTGCGGTGGCCGCCGGCGCCATGCAGTATTCGCAAAAGAAATTCCTCGGGGCCTTAATCCTCGGCCGCGGCATTCGCTACAGCATCGGCGCGTATCTGGGCTTCGTCTACGGACGCCACATCCTGCGCTTCTTTGACCAGTACTACAAACCGGCGATGGCGATTCTGATCGGCCTTGCGGTGATCGGTTCGGTGTTATCGCTGCTCCAGTACCTTCGCTATACCAAGAAGTTAAGTTGGGGAACCTGAACCGCTACTTAAACCCAGCCCGCATCGATAACAAAATTCTGCCCCGTAATCCCGGCGCTGTCGGCGGCGGCCAGAAACAACACGACCCGCGCCACTTCTTCCGGCAGCAACTCGCGCTTCAAGCTCTGCCGCTGCATGATTTCAGCAAGATACTCCGGAGTCATCCACAGCCGCCGCTGCCGCTCCGTCATAATCGCGCCCGGCGAAACGCAGTTCACGCGAATATTCGACCCACCCAGCTCCCGCGCCAAAGTGCGCGTCAGGCCCACGATGCCCGCCTTCGCCGTCACATAAGCGGGCAAGCCGGTCGAAGGGATCATCCACGCAATCGAACTCATATTAATAATGGACCCGCCGCCCGCCGCAGCCATCCCTGGCGCAACCGCCTGCATGGCAAAAAATTGATGGCGCAGGTTCACCGCCATGCGCTCATCCCAATACTCCGGCGTAACCTCGGCAAAGCTGTGGCGGTCGTCGCTGGCAGCGTTGTTGACCAGAACTCGCACGGGGCCTAGGCGCTTCTCGATATCGGTGATCGCAGCACGCAGGGCCCCAATATCCAAAAGATCGCAATGCAGGAATATCGGCGCGTGAACACATCGCGACCGAAGATCCTCGCTCAGCTTGCCGGATGTCTCATCGGCCACGTCAAGAAACGCAACCCGCGCCCCTTGCAACGCAAACTGCTCCACAAGAGCCGCGCCAATACCCGAGCCGCCGCCGGTCACCAGCACCACCACATCGCGCAAGTTGGGATACCGCGCAAACCGTTCAGTCCGAGTCATAAGATTTCGGTGTTATAGTAACGCGAATGAGCGCCCGCCGAGGTCATAAGCAGCCATGATTCCCAAGGTTATGGACAGCCTCGAGATTGTCGAGATGGTGATGCTGGTCGAGGAAATTTTCGGCACAGACGTCCCCGATAATGGTGCTGAGCACTTTGGAAGCCTCGGCGAAATGGTGGACTGGCTTGATGCGCGCCTAACGAACGATCGACCGAACGAAAAAGCTACGGCGCTGCTCAAAAAGCTCGCAAAATCCCAACAACGACCGGAGTTGGCCGAGGGCCTTCGTGGGACATGACGTCGGGACCAAATTGCTTCAATCGTCCGTGAAATCTTCCGAAAGTAGGTCGCCTCGAATTTGGACTTACTCATCAGCCTCCGCTAGAATCAACTAGCCGCTAGCCTTCGACCATGCCCCTAACCCACGCCCAAGCCCTCTCGCTGTTCCACTCCGACGACCTCATCGGCATCGGCATGGAAGCCGACGCCCTACGCCGCCAGCTTCATCCCGAGGGCGTGGTCACCTACATCATCGACCGCAACATCAACTACACCAACTTCTGCACCGAGTACTGCACTTTCTGCGCCTTCTACCGCCCGCTGAAAGGCCCCGCCGCCAAAGACGGATACATTCTCGACTTCGACACTATCTACGAAAAAATCCGCGAGACCGTCGAGCTTGGCGGCACCGGCGTGCTCATGCAGGGCGGCCTGCATCCCGACCTCAAGATCGACTGGCACGAAAAAATGCTGCGCGGCATCCGCGAGCGATTTCCGCAAGTGCATCTGCACTGCTACTCCGCGTCGGAAATCATCGCCATCGCCGAATACAGCAACCTCACCATCCGCGACACCATTCTTCGCCTTCGCGACGCCGGACTCGATTCCATCCCCGGCGGCGGCGCAGAAATTCTCGACGACGAAGTCCGCTACAAAATCGCGCGCCTCAAGTGCCTCACCGCCGACTGGATCAACGTTCACCGCACGGCCCACCAGATCGGCATGCGCACTACCGCCACCATGATGTTCGGCGTCGGCGAAAACTACGAGCACCGCGTCAACCACCTGCAAGCCCTCTACGATTTGCAGGAAGAAACCGGAGGCTTCACCGCCTTCATCCCCTGGAGCTTCCAGCCCCACAACACCGCCCTCGGCGGCCGCCACTGGGACGAAGCCACCGCCGTCGACTACCTCAAAGTCCTGGCCATCTCCCGCCTCTATCTCTCGAATTTTCTAAACGTGCAATCAAGCTGGGTCACGCAAGGCCTAAAAGTCTGCCAAATGGGCCTGCGCTTCGGCGGCAACGACGTAGGCTCGGTCATGCTGGAAGAGAATGTAGTCAAAGCCGCGGGCGTGACGAATTGCACCACAGAAGAGGAATTGCGAAGGATTATCCGCGACGCTGGATTCCGGCCCGCGCAGAGAGATACGCTGTATCGGCAGTATTTTCTGAACTAGGAATCTTATTCAAACCGTAGAATGCCTAGATTGATGTTGTTTTCAGAGCCAGAGGGATCTGCGGGAACTCCTCTTTCCCAAGCCTGGTATCGCGCCAATCCCACCAGCCCGCTTCACCTGATATCTGATACATAACTTCCCGCGTCTCGTCGTGCGATGGGCGCCCGTTCGCAGCGCTGCCGGCGACCCGTCCTAGGTGCGCCTTGGCCTCCTCAAATTTGTTAATCACGTCGCTTGTCGGCTGAGAATTGAAAAGGTTCCTCGGAACAACAGCCCGCAGCCAATCGTACATGTCGGCCAAAAGACGCACGGGATCGTTGTTATGGATCTTCGGGTCAAGGCCCGCCAGATCAGAGGCGAAGGCGGTGTAGGCATGCGCGGTTGGTACGAAGAAAGCACAGCGATGGTCACGTCGCTGCGTATGTAACGCATAAAAGAGCGCCATCCCCATCTCTATTGGCATATTCATTCGACTGAGATTCTCCAATCCCTCGCCGGTAAATCGGGAAAAATCGTGTGCAGAGTAGTGACAATTTAGGATCGCTTCTACCAGCATGTCCAACCTAGGGCGATCGGGAACTGTAAAGTCAAGGGCACACACAGGCAGCAGTCCGCCCGCAATTACCGCAAACGCCATCGCGTCTGCTAGGGGAGCGAATGCAGTGTCAAAAGGGTAGTTCAGGAATACCTGACACGATCCATATGCCACGAGATTGCGGCGCACTACCGTGCCTCGTCGATTTCTACAGAAGCGCTGATCGACAGGTCGCGCACGAGCCGCTTGAAGGCTCTTCGATATGCACTCTTGTCCTGCCACTCCGTGAAATCAATGATGTACCTCTCGCGAAGAACATCAAAATCCCTGTCGCTAGTCTCTAGGACCGCGTCGTCCAACCGCAGGGGAAAGAGGACCGCCGTCCTACGTTTGCTCTCGCGGCGCATGGCGTTCCTGATCTCGAAGCGAACCCATTCGCTCCCAACGGAAGCTCGGGAGAGGATAAGCAGAATCTTGTCATGTATCTGGATGGCTTGGTCAATCTGTTGCGTTAACAAGTCGCCCGCACGCATATCTTTCGCGTCAAGCCAGCACCTCACGCCGACCTCATGGAGGTCGTCGTACAACTTAGTGGCGAAGTCTCTGTCAGTCCACGAATAGCTAATGAAACAAGAGTAGTAGCTAACAGGACGCTGCCGGGTGGGCATGCCACTTATGGTCCTACGTATCAGCGCCGCCGCAGGAGCCATCACTGCCTCGGCACTTTGTTGTCCTCGCTCGGAAAAGGGGATGTAGACCACACCGGCGAGATCACTCGGTAATGCTGCCTCCGCCTCAGCGATTACAAAGGTTCGCGCAGCACCGATCCGCCCAAGAAGGAAGCCAAGCTCGAAGATGAGGTTGCTCCGCCCAAGGCTGCGTGGCTCGCGGCGAGAAGTGAGATCATCGGAGGTTACCAAGAATGCCGCAAAATCGCACCGATCCCCAACATCCATTAGTGATTCTATAACCGTGCGACCCGGCTGAAATGCCCCCTCGCTCCAAAGCGTCACGGCGGCTACACCACCCAACTGCTTGCCTAGTTCTCGAGCGATGGGAAGGCTCTGCGCGGAACTGCCAATGAAGAGGGAAGGTGTCACAAATTGCGCTCTGGCTTCGGACTGATCATCTATACCGGATTCTAGCTCGCTAGCATGGATCCCGCCACTTCTTTTGGCGGCTGCCTCACCCCGGTCCCAAAAATGCAAACGGCCCCGGAATTCCCGAGGCCGTTCGCGGGTAGCAAATAAATCAGCACCCCGTCAAGGTATCACTGTCTTTATCGGTCATCTCACAGCGCAACTTCAATCCAATTAGCGTGACCTTCTGACCGCCCTTGTGAGCACGATTGACCGCTGGAAATGCAAACGGCCCCGGGGAATCCCCGAGGCCGTTAGCGACAGCAAATATCTAGCTCCCTGCCAAGGTAACTCTATTATCGAAACAATCGGGCTTCAAATCAAGTTACTTCGAGGAGGGTCGTACCCTGCCCTACGAACCCTCCACTGTCCCTGAGAGACATCCTCCGTAAAAAGGAATGGACCTGGAGGGAGTCGAACCCTCACCTGCACCTTGGCAAGGAGCTGTGCTGCCGTTACACCACAGGCCCACGAGCCAAAGCTTACTTCAATGACGGCGCCCTTTCGTCATTGAGACCCGCTTGTTTTGGGGCGGCGTTTCATTTCGGAACAGAGCCAACAACACCCGCCAATGACATTCTGATACAATTCTGTCATAAGGATCGGAGTCTGCCATGCCCACAGAAACCCGCACCCGCGTCAATGAAAACGGTCGTGTCGTAATCCCATCCTCGTTTCGAAAAGCCCTCGGCATTGAGGTCGGAGATGAAATCGTACTCCGCATTGAAGACGACGAATTGCGCATCACAACCCAGCAGCGCCGTATTCAGCGCGCTCAACGCCGCGCCAAGCAATATTTAAAGAAAGGCGTCTCGCTGGTGAATGAGTTGCTCGCGGAACGCCGCGAGGCCGCCAAGCGTGAATAGAATTGTGCTCGATGCCTCCGCAATCCTCGCCGTGATTATCGGTGAGCCGGGAGCGGACGCGCTGACTCCCGCGCTGCTGGCGCATGCCGCAGCCAGCGCGGTGAATCTGGCCGAAGTCCAAGCCAAACTCGTGAGCCGCGGCTGGACCTCCGACCAAGCCTGGGAAGACGCCACCAGCCCGCTTCGCGAAGTCCTCCCATTCGACGAGGAACAGGCCAGGATCGCCGGCGATTTGGTAATTCAAACCCGACAACTGGACCTGTCTCTAGGCGACCGTGCCTGCATCGCGTTGGGAACCGTGCTCAATCTCCCCATCTACACCGCCGAGAAGACCTGGAAGAAATTGAAAATAACCGTGCCCATCCATTTAATCCGCTAGAGCCCACGTCCCGCTGGTTTTGCGAGAAGTGGGCTTTGCCAGACCTTCCATAGCCGCTAATGCGCGGGTATTCCATAAACATCAAACGCCCCGTACGGACTCAACGGCGCCGCTGTCCAACTGCTGCCATAATCCTTGGAGACAGCGCCGTTTCCGCCCATGTTCGTCGTGTCTTGATTCCAGATCAGGTAGCTGGTCGTGTCCGCGGGCAACGGATACAGCCAATAGGTCTGACCGCCGGTGAGCGTGATGTGTTTGCTGGTGGCCGTGAGCTTCATGGTCTGCGTGGTGCAGCAGGTGCCAAAATCGGGAAGATTCGTGAAGGCAAAAATAGAAAGCGCCTTACCCGGAACGCCGGCATGATCTTCGGCGAGAATCCACTTCATCCCGTTGGTTCCCTGGAGATAAGTGACCGCTACGTCAATGCGAACCAGCAGATAGCTGCTCGTCGGCGAAAACGACATCGCTTCGGCCAGCGGATAATCGTTGGCTTCCTCGCCCGCCTCCGTCCAGCCGGTGCCCGCATCATAGAGCGAATCGCCCGAGCCAAAGTTGGAATAGATGACGGTTGCGCCAGCAGGCAGAGCCTCTTCCACTTGCGGGTGAGAGTTCGGTATAACCGTGCTCGCTTTGGGCTCAGTGTGGCTGATCATCGCGCCGTCGGACGTTCGAATTGTGGAGATCTGGGCAATTCCATTGGTTGAAGCGAAGCACAGGACGCTGACAGCCAGTGCGCCCGCAGTTTTACAAAGCCTGTTGTTCTTGATGTACAGTCCCTTTCGCGATCATTTTGCTCCCTGTGGTGACACGAATCCCGAATTTGTGATCCTCGGGTTCGCAAGACTACCACGGCGGAGCGACAGCGCAGGAGGGAAATACCATTCAAAATATTGATGGCGCGGATAACGGGGATGCCGGAAGCCGCGCCCCTCGCCTCTTTTGCGAGAACTGCGGTTGCGGCCCAATCACCCGTGTCCCAATAAATGCAAACAGCCTCGGAATTTCCGAGGCCATTCACGAGAACCGATAAATCGGCACCCTTCGAGGTCACAACTATTATCAAAAACAATCCCACGGGTTGGCCAGTGGCCGGAATTCACGCAGTCGCAGCTCTGGCCGGTGCGATCCCCATGGTTTGCCCTGCCTCGACGCCTGAGCCCGGCGTTTCAATTCCATTGACCGGAATCCGAATATGAAATGTCGTGCCCCGGCCCATCTCGGTGTCGAAGGTCAATGCGCCGCCGTGCTTCTCGACCACAACGCTGCGGGCCATCGCCAGACCCTGTCCGGTTCCCTTTCCCACTGGCTTGGTGGTAAAGAAGGGCTCGAAGATACGCCCGCGGACACCTTCGGGAATCCCCGTTCCAGTGTCGCTGATCGACACTTCCGCCCAGTCGCCGTCGGCCGTGCAGTCAACCTGCGTCGCCACGCGGATGCGCCCCTTCTTGCCGGTTCCCTCGACTACGTCTGCGATAGAGTGCGCGGCGTTTAGCATCAAATTCAGAAAAACCTGGTTCAGGTCGCCGAGAAAGCAAATCACTTTTGGCAGGTCTCCAAATGCGGTCTCTACCTCTGCCACGTATTTCAGCTCATTCCGCGCCACCACGATCGTGCTCTCCAGCGCCGAATTGAGGTCGGCGGCTGCCTTCTGCGCTCCCGCGTCCACATGGGAAAATGATTTTAACGCCCGCACGATGGTGGCAACCCGGCCAATTCCGTCCAGGGTTTGATCCAGGGAAACTGGGATCTCGGCTCGCAGAAACTCCAAATCGACTCGTTCCCTGGCCCCCTCCACAGAGTCGAGTGCGGGCTTGTCGGCGCCGCAGCGAATCTGCTGGTACAGAAGCTCATATTGCTCCAGCAGTTTCCCCAGGTCGGTAAAAGCGTCACGCAGAAACCGCGCGTTATCCCCCACAAACTGGATGGGGGTGTTGATTTCATGGGCTACGCCGGCGGCGAGTGCGCCAATCGCCGTGAGCTTCTGGCTCTGGAGCAGTTCGACAGCCATCTGGTTGCGCGCGTTTTCCGCCAACTGCCGGTCTTCGATCTCTCGCCGCAAGGCTTCATTCAAGCGTTCGAGTCCGGCACTTTTCTGCAACGCCTCCAGCATGCGGTTGATGTCTCGTCCCAGCCTCCCTATCTCGTCGCTTCCCCGTTCCAGAATTCGCTCGGAAAGATCTCCGGACTTGCCGCCACCAATCCGGCCCACCTCGGCGGTCAGGTATGTCAATCGAGCCAGCACGATTCGTTGCAGCAGTAGCAACGTAGTCAGTCCGAACACCACGCTTGCAATGCATAACGTTACCAACAGGTAACGCAAGCTGGTCAGTCCGCGCTGGAAGACCGATCGAGGCATTTCCACCCGCAACACAAGAGCCGTCCGGCCATGAATGTCGCGCAAGATCGAATAACCGGCTACGGACATCGGATTCAACGGCTGCACATGAATTTGCTCCTGGCTTGATTCCAGGGCCTGAAGCGCTCCTCGCACATCGGAGGGCAATGAGGCACCGGCGGCCAGATGGATCGCGACCGATGACAATGCGCGCTCTCGCAGACGCTCCACCAAAGAGGTATCCAGGTTACGCGTCATGACCAGCACACCTTGCACCGGGCCCAGGTGTGCGGTGGTCAGGATGGGGCAGGCCGCAATCAGAACCGGGCCTTGCGGAAGCAGCAGGATTCCCTGCGCAGGAGTGGATGTCGCTGCCGCTTGCCGTGCCCATGAATCCGTCGCTACCGATCTCTGGATTTCGATCGGGACCCCGACTTCCGCCTTCGCTCCTGAATCATAGGCTTTGAAGAAAACTATCTTTTGCGCGGTATCGGTCAGCATTACCGAATTGATGTGCAGGCCTTCCAGCGTGTCATTTTCGAATTCCTGTTTAATGTAGCTCCGCGAGGGATGTTGCATGAACGCATAGGTGCGGTCCCACTCGCCGTAATCGTTTGTCGTGCGGGCCAGGCTGGTAATCTGGTCGTTCAACGCGGCCTCCGTGCGAGACACCGCGCTTTGAGTTTGCTCCTGCTCCAGTGCCAGATAGCTGCGCAGCAGCACATCCCGGCTCACCGCGTACAGCACAATCATGACGCCGGCGACCGTGAGCGAAACCACCAGCAATGTTTTCTGGCCGAGATTCATGAATGCCGATCCGAGCGGAGGCCCTGGAAAAAGCCAGCTGGATGCACACATCCTTGGGTCGTGGTGTAGTTTGAGCTCGAAAGTTAAATCTACTTAAGGCGTCATGCTGAACGAAGCCGTTTTTCAGGCGGAGTGAAGGATCCCGCGCATAGTCCTACGGTCTTCATGACTCAAATCACAATGACTCTCAAATTACACCACTACCCATCCTTGGGAAACATCGGGTAAAAGAGCCAATACTTTAGACAAAAGAGGAACTTGGAATAGCGGCCGTCCATGTCCGCAACCGCAGCTTTGCCCCAGCGCGCTTGACCCGCACACCGATACTTCTTTCGCATTATTGACCCTCCGCGAACCGTCCCTATAATCGCCAAGCTTTTGATTTTTTTGCGAGCGAGATTTCTTGCGCTCACATCTGTCTGCTGCTGGCTGGACATTTTTGTTGCAAGCGTCAACCAGAAATTCGTGGAGAAAAATGAGGAACTACTTGAGTAACCTGAGGAAATTTCTGCCCGTACTCGTGACCATCCTCGCCGGTCTCACCATCGCAACTGTGAACACAGCCGCCCAGCAAATTACAGGAAGCATTCGCGGAACCGTATCGGATCCCAGCGGCGCGGTCGTCCAGGCCGCTACGGTCACAGCCACACAGGTTGAAACCGGCTTGACTCGCGTTGCCGTTACGGACCATCAGGGAGAGTACGTCCTGGTCGAACTGCCCATCGGGCATTACCAGTTGGAAGTCCTCGCGCGCGGTTTTGAAAAATACTTGCAGCAAGGCATCTCGCTGGATGTCAACGAAACCGCTACAGTCGGCGTCCGGCTCACCCTCGGCGCGGAGACCCAGCAGGTCAAAGTGAGCGCCGACGCCGCGCTGGTGCAGAACACAGTCAGTAGTCTCGGTGAAACCGTGATGGAGCACGAGATCCTTGACCTCCCTCTGGATGGCCGCAACTTCTCCCAGCTCGGACTGCTTCAACCCGGCGTTGTGCCATTAACTCCCGGACTTCTGGAAGCCGGCGGTCCCGCGCGCGCCAACCAGGGCTACGCAGTCGATGGCCAGCGGCCGGAGTCGAACAATTTTCTGATCGATGGCGCGGACAACGTCAATGCAGTGGACGCCGGTTTCGTTCTCAAACCGCCCATCGACGCCATTGCCGAATTCAGGATTCTTACTCACAACGCGAACGCCGAGTTCGGACGCAATACCGGTTCAACTACCAACATCGTCACCCGCGGTGGCACGAATTCGTTTCATGGCGCTGCCTGGGAATTTTTGCGCAACGACGCTATGGATTCCTCTGATTACTTCACGCGTGGCGTTCAGCCTTTGAAGCAAAACCAATTTGGCGCCACCTTCGGCGGCCCGATCGTTAAGGACAAGACTTTCTTCTTCGGATATTACGAGGGCTTCCGCAACCGCCAGGGCGAAACGGTTCCCGCGACCGTGCCATCGGTGGCCGAAAGGCAGGGCAACTTCGGCGAGGAATGCACCGCCGGCTTTAACGGCGGCGGCCTTTGCAATAACGCTCAGCAGCAGCTCACTTTTTTTGGCATGCCGGTGCCGTTTAACCAGATGACTCTGTTCGGGCCAATCAATCCTATCGCCGCCAACATCCTGCCGTTTTTTCCCTTGCCCAACGCCGGCGCCAATGGATTCATTGCTACCCAGACCCTAACCGAGAATAACGACCAGTTCGGCGTGCGCCTCGATCACTATCTTTCCCGCGCCGACACCGTGAATTTCCGTTACATGTACAGCAGTGGGCCTACGACCGATCCTCTTTCGCCGGTCGGGGCCAATGTGCCCGGCTTTCCAGTGGGCGAGTATGATCGCGCGCAGAACTTTGTCGGCCAGGAAACTCACGTCTTTTCCCCCAACACTATCGGCGTGGCACGCTTTTCATTTTTGCGAAACACGTTCCTGCTCGACCAGCACCTGAATCACGAATCCCCCGCTGACTTAGGTTTTCAGTACGATCCCACGCTCGCTTCAGCCGCCGGACCTCCCTTCATACAGGTCGGCGGATACGCTTCGGTGGGCGATCCCATCACCGGCCCGCGAAATACGTTTCAAAATACGTTTGACTTGTCCGGATCTCTGAGCTGGGTGCATGGCCGCCATGAACTGAAATTTGGCGGCGGCTACCGGCGTGACCAGATCAATGCTTTGCAGGGCATCGCCAGCAACGGCTTTTTTGTCTTCGCGAACTTTCCCTTCAGCGATGGATTTGCCAGCTTCCTCTCCGGCAATCCGGTCGTCTTTCTTCAGGGCGGCGGCAACTTCCAGCGCGAAATTCGCGACCGCGCCGTCAACGCCTACGGCCAGGACACTTACAAAGTCACATCTCGCCTTACCATGAATCTCGGACTTCGCTACGAACTGCCTTTCCCTTCCACCGAGAACAACAACGAAGTAAATCTCTTCGTTCCCGGAGCGCAGTCGAAAGTTCTGCCCAGCGCTCCGGCAGGACTTCTCTACCCCGGCGATCCCGGCGTGTCCTCGGGCTTGATTCCCACGCAGAAAACAGCATTTGCTCCGCGCATCGGCCTGGCATGGGACCCGCGCGGCGACTCCAAAACCGTGATCAGCGCAGCCTACGGAATGTTTTACGAGCCTTACTACACCGGTGAGGGTGGTCCACTCCAGGATCCCGTCAGCTCGCCTCCTTTTCTCAAGACTCAGCAAATAAGTTTTCCCATCAACTCCTTCGCCAATCCGTTTTACACTCCCAATCCCTTTAGTCAGGCTTTCCCCGAGCCCATGACGTTGCTCGTCGTCGCGCCTAAGCTGCATCTGCCCTACGCGCAGGATTGGAATCTCAACCTCCAGCAATCCTTCGGTGCGGACTGGTTATTCCAGATCGGTTATGTGGGCACCACCGGTGTTCGCCTGCCTCGTTTCATCGAAGGGAACCCGGCCGTTTTCGTCCCCGGCGTGGATACAACCAGCGCTGGCTGTTCCGTCGCAGCCCCCTGTCCGATTTCCACAGAAAACAACGTAAACCAGCGGCGACTATACTCCGGATGCACGCTGACCTCCGGTCCCAATGTGCCCTGTGTCTACAGTTCCGTCGGTGAAATCGCCAGCATCGCGAATTCCAGCTACAACGCATTGGAGACCAGCCTGCGCAAGCGCTTCAGCCACGGACTTTCTTTCCTTGCGTCCTA
>Ga0209010_1000133_pt1 | contig 27058 bp, 21 predicted proteins | sample BlaSpr_A8_OM1_O3_FD_187985 | JGI IMG/M metagenome (GOLD analysis project Ga0209010, IMG submission 187985) | Forest soil microbial communities from Thunder Bay, Ontario, Canada - Black Spruce, Ontario site 2_A8_OM1_O3 (SPAdes) (version 2) | ecosystem: Environmental > Terrestrial > Soil > Boreal...
CGCGCCCAGGCGCACGGTCATTTCCTGCACCACGCAGGCCATCACGAAAGTCAGGACGACAAAAGGAAGAAAGAAGCCGATGCCGAAACGCGCGCCGGTGGCGGCGTAAGACAGCATACTGGGGCCGTCGTTCTCGCCCAGCATGACCAGAATGCCGGGCCCCACAAGCAGCCAGAGCAGGCGCATGCGGGGCAGGATGCCGCGGCGGGCGCGGTTCTCGCGCACTTTCTGGCGATCATGCGCGCGATCGACGTCTTCGTGAGTGATTACGACGCGGGCGGGGAGTCTGCTCCCGCTGCGGTCCTCTAATTGTGCATCCATCCGGTTCATTTCAAGAATGCCGCAAAGAAAGGCTGCGAGCGGTTAGCGTAAGTGTACATGAAAATATGAACTGTAGTTAACTATTGAAAGATTCGGGAATGGTGCAGTTTGAGTTCAAAACTTAAATCTTAACTTAAGGCGTCATCCTGAACGGAGCCGTTTTTTAGGCGGAGTGAAGGATCTCGCGCGTAGTGCTACGGTCTTCATGACTCAAATTACACCACTACAAAAGATTCGAGTGCTGCAAAAGGAGTCATCCCGAAGCCCCGCGTTTTCACCAGCGGGCGAGGGACCTGGCGAGAGTAGCAACAGGAGTCTTGGCGGCTTATTCGCCGCGGCCCTTGGCGGGAGCGACCCATACGCGATCAGCGGCAGCGCGCCCCAACGAGACGTTACCGGCGAGCGTGGACAAAGTCAGCGTCTGATCGTAGTTGCGTTCGAGCACGCGAAACTTTGCTCCGGGGCGGATGCCGCGAGCTTCCAGAAACTCCAGCAGCCGGCGGTCGCGTTCATAGATCCCACTGACCGCGTAAACGGCTCCCGGTTCCGCATCGGAGAGCTTGGCCAAGCCCCGCCGGCGGCGGCTTTGGGGGCTCTCCAATTCGCTGAGATTGCCGTGCGGGCAGGCGCCTCCGGCTCCCAGTTTGGCTAAAAGCTTGGCCTCGAAGTCGGGAGAAACAGCGTGTTCGAGCCGCTCCGCCTCGTCATGTACCTTCCACCATTCCATGCCGAACAACTCAGCCAACATGCGTTCGATCAGATGATGGCGCAGCGTGAGCTTGCGCGCGATCTTGCGGCCAGCCGCGGTCAAGCGGACCAATCCGTCGGATTGCACCCGCACTAATCCATCTTTCTTTAACCGCCGCAGGGCCATGGTCACCGCCGGAGGCGAGACATTCAGCAAATCGGCCAGCCGCGCGGCGATGACCTCTTCACCTTCACTCTCGGCTTCCAGAATCGACTTGAGGTAGTCCTCTTTGGAGACGGTGATCATCTGCGGAGATTATACGGCTGGGAGATGTTAAGCGCAGTTAACTGTGAGAAGCTGTGAGCTTTGAGCAGTGATCAAAAGAGCAAAGAGCCGCCGATCATTCCTCGATGGGAGAGCCGCCTCAAAACCCGCCGTCTGGCGTTTGCTGAATCCTTCGCCATTCCTGTAGAATCTAAGGTTTGTACCGAACGGAAGAATTCAGATCCCAGGAAGTACACTAGGACGTAACCATGAAAACAGCCATCCATCCCGCTTACAACGAAGTGCGCGTGCATTGCGCGTGCGGCAATGCGTTTGTGACCCGTTCCACCCATAAAGGCGACATATCCGTCGAAATTTGCTCGGCCTGCCATCCATTCTTCACCGGCAAGCAAAAACTGGTGGATACCGCCGGACGTGTGGAGCGCTTCCGCCGCAAATATGCCAAGAAAGAAACTCCTGCGGCCCCAGCGAAGAGCTAGTCTCCACCGGGATTCTAAAACTACTGGCCAAGCCCCCGCTCCCCGCGGGGGCTTTGTACTTGGCTCCACGCTCGATTATCCACAACCCTTCGCGACATTTTGTGACATCTGACCTTGCCCGGCAAAACAAAAGCGCTCATTATAGCCACTGGCCCACGCCAGAAAATTGGTCTTTGAAAACTCAATCGCAGTGCCAAACTCTTGGCCCCCTGCCTTTTGCCGAAGTGTCCTTTGAAGATTATGTAGCTGACTGGATATCTGGGGCCGAATTCACTGAATCCACAGGGCTTGCGAGATAACAGTCGCCGTAACTCATTGAAAACAGATATTTATCGCTAAGTCCTTTAGGGGGAATATTTTAGCGCCGGGGATTTTTCGTAAACTTCTGATTCCAGAGATGTTAGCCTCAAGGTATATATGTCCCCCCCCAGGGTATATATCCCTTCCTCCAATCTGCCCTCGAAGTAGAATAGAGTCGTGAAGAAGTTTTGGGACAATCCAACTGCGCGACTGGACAACCGGAGTGGGTCATCGGCCAGCGCTTGCCCGGCCTTTGTCGAAGGACACACCAGCTCCGTGCGAGTTCCCGCTTCTCTGTCGATTGGCGGCGTACAGATTGCCCCCGCCACCGTGCTCGCTCCCATGGCCGGAGTCACGGACACCGTGTTCCGCCGCTTCATCCGCAATCTAGGCGGATGCGGTCTCATCATGACCGAGTTCACTTCGGCTGACGGCGTGCTCCGCAAGAAAGATCAGAAGGCAAAGCGATACTTGCACTTCTATGAAGACGAACACCCAATCTCGGCTCAGCTTTTCGGCAGCGATCCGCAGGTAATGGCTGAGGCCGCGCGCATGGTCGAGGGCCTCGGCTTCGATCTCGTGGATCTGAATCTGGGATGCCCCGCGAAAAAAGTTGTGAAGTGCAATGGCGGGTCCGGATTGCTGCGCGATCTACCAGCGATCGGGAAGATTTTCGAAGCGGTCCGGGCGGCCGTGACCATTCCGTTCACGGTGAAGTTTCGTGCGGGATGGAACGATGAAGAGATCGTGTGCGTGGAACTCGCGCGTATGGCGGAATCCTGCGGTCTGGCGGCAGTGGCCTTGCATGCGCGAACCCGCGAGCAGGGTTACAGCGGCAGCGCGCGCTGGGAGTGGATTGCCGCGATCAAAGACGCGGTAAAAATCCCCGTCATCGGCAACGGTGATATCCGTTCGCCGGAGGACGCTTGCGCCATGGTCGAGCAAACTGGATGCGACGCAGTGATGATCGGACGAACGGCGCCCTCGAACCCGTGGATATTCCGCCAGATCGAGCAGTATTGCGGGCATGCAGGGACTGATCCCGGAGATTACGACGAGCCCTCCGAAGCCGACCGCTACCAGATGATCCGCACTTATTTTCAGATGTTGATTGAAGAAGAACTTCCCGACGCGGTAGGAAAAATGAAGCAGTTTGCGTCCTGGTTCACGCACGGCGTCCCCGGCGGAGCCGGGCTGCGCAAGGCGATCTACGAGTCGAAGAGCGCGGTGGAGATTCTGGAACGGGTCGAGAATTTCTTCGAAGCCCGGCTGCACTTGCTCCAGGCGCAATAAGCCCGCCCGCCAAGAGCTTCGGTATAATTGCCCACACCGATGGCTCTGACCTCTGGCACAAAGCTTGGCCCCTACGAAATTCAATCTCCGCTCGGCGCAGGCGGCATGGGCGAGGTTTATCGCGCGCACGATGCCCGCCTCAACCGCAACGTCGCCATTAAGATATTGCCCGCGTCATTCTCTGCCGATCCCGATCGCCTCCAGCGTTTCGCAGCCGAATCCCGCGCCACGGCCGCGCTGAATCATCCCAACATTCTTTCGATTTACGACATCGGCGAAGATGGCTTTGGCGGGCATCAATCGGCGCCCTATGTAGTTTCCGAGTTGCTGGAAGGCGAGACGCTTCGCGATCGATTGCGCGACGGCGCGCTGCCTTCGCGCAAGGCCATCGATTATGCGCGGCAAGTGGCCAGCGGCCTGGCCGCCGCGCATGAGAAAGGCATCGTCCATCGCGATCTGAAACCGGAAAACATTTTCATCACAGAAGACGGGCGCGCAAAAATTCTAGACTTTGGTCTGGCCAAGTTCACCCGCCCCGAACAGGATAATTCCGGCGACGCGCCCACGCAGCAGATCGCCACCGATGCGGGCACCGTGATGGGCACGGTCGGTTACATGGCCCCGGAGCAGGTGCGCGGCAAACCTGCTGACCCGCGCTCCGACATCTTCGCTTTTGGCGCGATTCTCTACGAGATGCTTTCCGGCAAGCGCGCCTTCCACGGCGACTCTCCCGTCGATACGATGAGCGCCATCCTGAAGGAAGATCCGCCGGATTTATCCGAGACCAACCGCAACGTCTCGCCCGCGCTCGAGCGCATCGTCCGCCACTGCCTGGAGAAAAATCCCGCCGAGCGCTTTCAATCTGCGCGCGACGTGGCCTTCAATCTCGAAGCGCTCAGTGACATTTCGACTTCCAGCCGCGGCGGCGTACAAGCGATCCCTCTGGAAGAAAGATCGAGCGCGCACCGTTGGCTCATGCCTGTGCTCGGCGGATTGCTATTGCTCGCGTCCTGGGCTGGCATCTACCGCCTTGCTCGCCGCAGAGTCGCAGCCAATCCCACGTTTCACGAAGTCACCTTCCGTAACGGCACCATCTGGGACGCGCGCTTTGCTCCCGACGGCCAGACGATCATTTACGGCGCAGCATGGGACGGCCGGCCTCAGGAAATTTTCTCCACTCGATTCGACAGTTCCGACTCTCGCTCTGTCGGTCTGCCTTCCTCGCAGATTCTTTCCATCTCGTCCAAAGGCGAGATGGCGATTTCGCTGAACGCCGTCGCCTACGCCCACTTCACGCAAGCTGGCACTCTGGCGCGGGTGCCTCTGGCTGGAGGCGCGCCGCGAGAAATCCTCGACAACGTGATGTGGGCCGACTGGTCGGCCGACGGCCAATCGCTCGCCGTGATTCGTCCAGGGCCCAGCGTCCTCTCCCATCTTGAATATCCCATCGGCAACGTGATTTATGAGCCGCGAGGCTGGGTGAGCCACGTTCATTTTTCGCCCGGTGGAGAATACCTCGCCATCGCCGACCATGTGCAGGGCGGCGACGATGGCCGCATCGTCATCCTCGACGCGAAAGGAAATCCCAAGGCGCATTCCTCTTTTTATTCCAGCGTCGAGGGATTGGCGTGGGCTCCGAATGGGAAGGAAGTTTGGTTCTCAGCCGTCCCCGCGGGATCGGCGCGCTCGATTTACGCGCTCGATTTTTCCGGCAAAGAACGCCTCATCTATCGTGCGCCCGGCGGTTTGATTATTCACGACATCAGCCGCACCGGCTTGGTTCTGTTGACCTCGGACAAGACTCGCGTCAGCTTGTTCGCGCTGCCTCCGGGCGAGACTCACGAGCGAGCGCTCTCCTGGTTCGATTGGTCGCTTCTGGCCGATATCTCGCCCGACGGCAAGACTATTCTTTTCTCCGAAACCGGCGAGGCCGTAGGCACGAACTACAGCATGTTTTTGCGCAAGACCGATGGCTCACCCGCCGTCCGCCTGGGCGATGGCGGCTTTGGCAAGCTATCGCCAGATGGTAAGTGGATGGTCACGGAAGACGGCGACCCCGCCAGGCTGATGCTGTTGCCCACGGGCGTGGGCGAGCCGCGCCAACTCACCGACAACAAGATTCATCACTACAGCGCCGCGTGGGTGCCGGACGGCAAGTCGATCGTCTTCAGCGCCTCCGAACCGGGGCATGGCCGCCGCACCTACATCCAGAGTGTGGATGGTCAAGGCGCGCCGCGAGCGCTCACTCCCGAAGGCACCACCGGCAGCATCGTTTCACCCGACAGCAAATATTTGCTTGCGCAAAACGGGAATCGCGAGCGCTGGCTCTATCCCATCGCGGGAGGCGAGCCGCAGAAAGTGAACCTTACGTTGAGCTTTGACGAAGGTATCATAGGTTTCTTCGGCGATGACAAAACCGTGCTGCTACGTTCGCGCAAGATCCCCGTGGTGGTCAGTCGAGTCGACCTCGTAACCGGACACCGGGAGCCATTTAAGGAAATCGTCCCCGCCGATCCCTCCGGCGCGCAAAGCGTCCCCAGCCTCTACTTCAGCGCGGATGGCAAGTCATATGCCTATTCGATGGGCAGAATGCTTTCGGATTTGTATGTGGTGGATGGGCTGAAGTGAGGAGAGAAACTCCTGATGGATTGTCATTCCGACAGCCCGCGTTTTTCTTCGCGGGCGGAGGAATCTCAGACTCATCCAAACATCCGATCATCCCCGTCCTCCTCCGCAAGGTAGCCGACCGATAACTCTTGGGCGGGTGTATCCTTTCTGCATGGGCTTGGAGGAAGCACGCGAACATCTCGACCTTGCGGCAGAGCAATGGGAACGCGCATGCACAGACGCTTGGGAGCCGTCTGATCCGGCTTCGTGCGTAACGAATACGTTTTACGCCTACGAGAACCTGATCGTTGCCGTCGCGGAAGCGAGCGGTTCGCCCTGGAAGAGAAGCCATGACAAGAAAGCTCAACTCGCAAGGAGCTATTCGAGAAGAAGACCCTTTCAAAAGATCTGCACGATGAGGTGTTGAGGCTCAATACGCTTAGGAAGGATGTTTCGTACGGGGAGGAGGGTATCGAACTTCGGGACGAGGATCTTGAAGACCTGGTTTCAGACCTCGAGGCCGTGTTAAACGAGGTCAAATCGATCATTGAAAAGCTGGAAGATGAGGTGGACGATGAGTAGCCACGCCAGGCCGGACACTTCCCAGTGGGCAAAGGTCGTCGCGGATTTTCGGGGGCGGCATGGCGATGAGATTTCCGTTGTTTTGGTTGGTTCCGTGGCGAGGGGTCGATCTACCGAAGAGAGCGATATAGATTTCTTGGTAGTTGGTGAACGTCGTGTGGAAGCGACATGCGATCTTCCCGGATGCCATGTACAGGCATCTAGCGAAGCCGACTTTTTGCGAAACCTGGCACTTGGTGAGGATTTCGAGGCATGGAGTGTGCGCTACGGCTTGCCCATATATGACGGTGGTCCTTGGGCTAGAATCCTGCGATCTACAGAAGCAGCTGCATGGCCCAAGTGGCAAGCGAAAATCCCCCACGCCGCGCGACGGCTCTTTATGGCAAATGCCCTCCTCAAAATGGGGGACGCTGACGCCGCAGCCGAGGAAACGTTGTATGCACTTTGTCACGTTGCACGCGCCTTACTGCTGCGACGGGGGGTTTTTCCCTTGTCAAGGCCGGAACTGGCTGAGCAGGTTTCGACTTTGGGATACTCGCGCTTGGCCGAACTACATGAGGAGCTCCGACGCCCGAACCCTACGCCGCTGATTAAAATTCGCTTGGCGCAGCGATATTCGAAAAAACTTCTATTGAATCTTGATCGTGAGGTTTACGGCCGTTGCTCGAAGGAATACCGGGAGCGGTTGCACGCAAAGTCGCGACGGCACCGTTAGGGCTCCCGCGCTCTCATCTTCCCTAACTCATCCCTCTCCACATAAGCCCAAGGCGTATTCGGATCGTGCGTAAAAACCGTCAGCCATCTCTCCGCAATCGACTTCGCGTAATACTGCTTCTTGCTCTCGATGGTTTGTAGCGGATAAAGGTCGAAGCCCATGCCCCAGGTGAGGTCGATGTGCGCGGTTGTGGGGATTAGGTCGGAGATGTAGCAGGCGGTGCGGCCAGCGCTGGTCACGACCACGCCCTGCATGTGCGCGGTGTGGCCGGGGAAGGTTTGCACCGAAATGCCAGGAATGATTTCCTCGCCGCCTTTCAGCAGCGTCATCTGGCCGCTGGCCACCAGCGGATCGTAGTTGTCAGGGATGTAGCTGATGGAATCGCGTTCGCTGGGGCGGCGCGCATATTGCCACTCTCCCTCAGGCGCGTAATATTTCGCGCGCGGAAATGTGGGGACGATCTTACCGTCTTTGCCGCGCAGGGTGTTCCATCCGCAGTGGTCGAAGTGCAGGTGCGTGTTGATGACGATATCGATATCCTCGGGCGCAACTCCGGCAGACGCGAGATTCGCCAGCAGCTTCGCGGGCTGGCCATAGAACTTGACCATGCGTTCGGAAAGCTTGTTGCCCATGCCGGTTTCGACCAGCACGGTCTGCTTGCCGGTGCGCGGATGTTCCATGCGAATGAGCAGCGAGTTGAGTCCGGACTGCACGTAGTTCCGCTCGTCGGCCTCGGCCTTGCGCGACCACATAATTTTTGGAATGACGCCGAAGAATGCTCCGCCATCGAGAAGATAAGTGCCGTCGGAAAAAATGGAAAGTTCGAAATCGCCGAAAGTCATCCGATGCATAACGCTAGTGTGCCACGGATTCGCGCTAGTCTTCACAGATAGAGCCTTTCTGTTTTCTTCAGGCTTGGGTTTATCCGTGTGAATCCGTGCAATCCGCGGCGAATAGTCTTTTCTTCACAGTTTGCCGCGGGAGTAAGCCTGGCGACTCGTTTACAATAGCTAAGCCAAGATTGGTCTTAGCTGGCCCCGAGCTTGGCGAAGGGACAACCGACTAAACGCCGCATGAAAAAGAACGATCTCAAGAATCAAATCAATTCCGCCATTCAAGCCTGCTTCGACAAAAAAGCTGAAGAGCTGACCATCCTGGAAATGGAAAAAGGCTCGGGCGCCTTCACCGACTACTTCGTATTGTGCAGCGGGACCAACCCCAAGCAGGTGCAGGCCATCGCCGATGAGGTCGAGCTCCGGCTCAAGGGCGCGGGTTTACGTCCCGCGCACGTCGAAGGCTACAAGCAGGCGGAGTGGGTGCTGGTGGATTATGTCGACTTCGTCGTCCACGTTTTTTCCGAGAAGGCGCGCAAATTTTACGATCTGGAGCGTCTGTGGAAGTCGGCGAAGAAGTTGGAGCCGGCGGAGTTGAAATCTGCACCAAAGAAACGAAAGGCCGCGACTTCTTCCGCCACGCCATCCACTGCAAAAAAATCTTCCGCGCGAAAAAAGAAGAAAGCTTAAGCTCGGCTTGCCAGTCGGTGAGGAACAGTTTTGAAGATTAAGGTGGCGTGGATCGGCAAAACAAAAGAGCCGGCGATCCAGTCGCTGACCGAAGAATATCTCAAGCGCATATCGCGCTATGTTCCGGTTGAGGGCATTACAGTTAAGGACGAGGCAACCTTGCTGGAAATGTCCGGCAGGGCATCCTCCGCAAAATCCGGAAAAAGCGCAGCCGCGAAGTCGACCCTGGTTTTGATGGACTCGCGGGGCAAGCAATTTTCGTCCGAGGAGTTGGCAAAGTTCCTGGGAGATTATCGGGATCGCAACCCACTCCCACTGATATTTGCGGTGGGCGCTGCGGATGGTTTCAGCGAAGAAGCGCGGAAGGCAGCGCAATACACGATCTCACTGGGCAAGATGAGGCTGGCGCACGAGTTGGCACGAGTGGTTTTGCTGGAGCAGATCTATCGCGCGTTCACCATCCTGAAAGGGCACCCGTACCATTGCGGGCATTGAACTCGCACCGATTTTTTCGTCTGTACCTTCGTGACGTGTTTGGTTCGCTCGCTCAAATTAAAGTACATCCAGCCGGACAAATCCGGTAAAACTGATCCTCCTAATTCCGTGAGGCAATGATGAAGAATCCCCTGGAAGTTTTGCGAAGCAAGGAACAACAGTTGTTGCAAGTGCGGCGTGAAATCGAGGCCCTGCGCATGGCGCTGCCGCTGCTGGGCGAAGAAAGCGATGTTATTCCGACCGCCATGACTGCACCGGTGAAGGCGCCGCCCCGCGTAGTGCAGTTGCCGTAATTCACCACCTCAAACTCACGGCAGCTTGCAGTAGCTGCTGATGTCGCTGATGATCTGGTTGGCGCCATCCAGAACTTCGGTGATGTCGTGCGCAGCGTCAGCCACGCAGGAAATTTCTTTTTCCGACTTGATCTGGTTGGCAAAAAGCAAGCCCTGAGGCACAGCGGAACTGGTGTCTTCCCCGCCGAAAAGAAACCGCACGTCGGTGTGCGGAAACGAGTAAGACGCGTCGGGAGAAGAAACGCTGTCGTGATTCCACAGCGTGGCGTCGGTTGCGGTGTGCGCGGCGCAATCGCTGTTGCCGTAAGCGGATTCGGCCAGGCGCTGCGCGGTGCTACCTGCGCCATAGCAGCTTTTGTTTAGCGTTCCGCAGGGAGACTTGGGCGACGCTCCGGTACACAGGCAGCCGTAGTCGATGCGGCCAAACGGCGGACCGCTGTCCAGTTCGGCCAGAGTGAGGATGGACGCTAGCCCGTAATGCGAGAGCGAATAAGAAATCGCGGCCGCGCCTCCGCTTTCGCCAGTGGCGCAGTAGGGGGCCGAAGTGTTGGATTGGTGAATGTTGGTATAAATCCACTCGACCAGCGTGGCGTAGGTACACGCCAAAGATCTTGGGCCATCGGTAGCGGGGCCTTCCAGCCATCCGTTGCCGGAGGCGCCAGGGAATTGGGTCTCGGCGACAGTAAATCCCGCGCCGACAACGTTGTTGACGATATAGCTGCCGTACCCGGGAGCGTATTCGTAATACGAGGCGTCGCCTCCGCCGGCAGTCATCACTACGGTGCCCAGTGGCGTAGAAGTGGGGCTGAGAACTTTAACGTTTGCCGTAACGTTCGCCACATTGGGGCAGGTGAGGGCGACGTCATAGCAGGTGCCGCCCGGCAATCCGTGAGCCGTACAAGCGGCTGAAGTTCCAGTGGCTGTGCCCAGGGCATCGTGCGGCGGCGCTTTTGTGGTTCGCTGCTGTGCCCAAACAGTCGGGATGAGAACGAAGATCGAAACGGCAAGTGCGCTCAATTGCGCTCGGGACGTGGCTTTTGCAGGGAGGTTCGCGGGCATCACGAGACGGTCCCATTTTTAGTGGGGGAAGTCAAGAGGAAGAAAGTAATCTATCGCCCGACTAGGAACTGCGCTGACTTAAATACGGCGCTCGCTGCGCGAGCGGGACAGCCGGGGCGGCTGTCCCCACATAGCGCTTTTTTTCACAGCGTTTGTTTAGCGATGCGCCAATGCCGGTTCCTGCACCGACTTGCCCGACTTGAATGCCTCGAAGCGGGCATTGACTTCATCCCAGTTGATCACGTTCCACCACGCCGCCAGATATTCGGGGCGGCGGTTGTTGTATTTCAAGTAGTAGGCATGCTCCCAAACATCGTTGCCGAAGATAGGAAACAGGCCCTGCGTGATCGGATTGTCCTGGTTGGGCGTGCTGATGATTTGCACGTCGCCGCCGGATTTTCCCGCCAGCCACACCCATCCCGAGCCGAACTGCTTTACGCCGGCGTCGTTGAACTTCGTCTGGAAATCTTTGAAGTTGCCGAACGTCTTCTTGATGGCGTCGCCGACGGGACCATTGGGATCGCCTCCGCCCTTGGGCTTCATGATCTTCCAGAACATGGTGTGGTTCACGTGGCCGCCGCCGTTGTTGCGCACGGCGCCGCGGATGTCTTCAGGAATGGCATTGAGATCGCGAATCAGATCCTCTGCCGACTTGCTGGATAACTCGGGATGTTTCTCAATCGCGGCGTTGAGATTCTTCACATAAGCGCCGTGGTGCATGTCGTGGTGCAGGGTCATCGTCTGCTTGTCGATGACGGGTTCGAGAGCCGCATAGTCATACGGCAAAGGGGGTAGTTCGTAAGCCATGTTTTATCCTCCAACACTTTCAGATGACGGCCAGCGCGGTTTTGATGCAACCGATCATGCGACCGATATTGCATCCAATAGACAGATGATTATAAATCTATTTGCGGAAGTCTATTTCCTTCCCAGTAACTGTATGCGCGAGGTGAAGCTCCGCCCCTGGAACGCGCTAAAGGTTCTGAACTGCGAATCGATGCCGCCGTTAACCACATAGGGGTTGGCGTGGCTCGTGATGTTGTCGAAGCCGCCGGCGCCCAGAAGTATCCAAAGAGGTGGAAGCCCGAAACATTTATTTCGATTCCCCTTCTCAATCGCCTTCCCATCTCGAACCAAAGGTACATGACCTTAGTTCATATTGAGTCGGTTAGAAAATTGCAAGACAATCAGTCACGGGCCGAATGGCTTGCGGAGAAAATGCCGTGTCCTATCGTCGTGTGTTGGCCGTGCTTCTCTTACTTCTTTCCGGAACTGTGCTGGCCGCGGCCCGCGACCTGGCGCTGGTCTCGAACAAAGCGAACAATGTGAATGCCGTTACGCCCGCCGACTTGGTGAAGATGTGCAAGGCTCAAACCGCCCGGCTGCCCGATGGCAAAACTCTGACCTTTGTGATGCGCGCGCCCTCGACTCCGGAAATGAAACTGGTGCTGGAAAAAATCTATGGCATGCCGGGAACTGAAGTGAACGATCTCATTACCGCGGCCAATCGGGGGCGCAGCGGTCATCCGGCGATCCTGGTCGTGGGCTCTGACGATGATTTGGTCAACACCGTGGCGTCGATGCCCGGAGCCATCGGAATCGTCGACGTGTATTCCATTAACAGCAGCGTGGCGGTGGTTAAAGTCGCCGGGAAATTACCGCTTGAGCCGGGATACTTACTGCACGGAAACTAGCTCGATCGCCCGAAGAAGCTCATCCCCAGGTAAGGAAATTTTGGAAATTCCGCGAATCACCCTTCGCGACCGGAATGCGCCATGACAGCTTCCACAAAAAAGCAGAGTGGCCACGACCGCGGAGCGGCGCGGAAGCCGGGAGTGGAATCCCGCCGTTATCCGCGCCTCGCCATCGATGTGCGGATTCAGGTGAAAATGTTCCAGTCCGGCGAGTTTCGCAGTTGCTGGGGGCGATCCACGGAATTGGGCAGAGACGGAATCGGCGCCACCCTCACTGCGGACCTGGAAGTCGGCGAGATCGTGACCCTCGAAATCCCGTTGCCTCTCAGCACCCATCCACTGGAAATTCGCGCCATCGTCCGCTACTGCTACGGATTGCACTACGGCTTCGAATTCCTGACGCTCACCGAAATGCAGCGTGAAACCCTGGGCCGCGTCTGTGAGATTTTGAACGTAAGAGCCTGAACGCGGCTCCAACAGCCGCATTTCTTTCCCCGTCCACAATTACCCCAGTAACTTTCCTCGCAAGTAAACGCATTCTAATATGCCAACTGGACTGCGATTTTCGAGGGGGGAATTCGCAATGGGTGCACGTGTCGCCCGGCCAGCATCGGGCGAAGTTGTGCGCGCTGAACAGCTACGGAACGCGCTCGAGGTCGGAGCGCCACCGGCCTTCGTTTCCCGGGAAAATATTTCCTGGGAGACCGATCTCCTTTGGAAGAACCGCGAGACTCCGGAAACCCGTTGTCATTACCTCGAACAGATTTTCCTCGCCACGCCTGACGCTATGACGGTCGTCGACCGCCATGATCGCGCTCTCTGCGTGAACCCCGCCTTCCAGGCAATGTTCGGATACAAATCCGGGGACTTGCTCGGACAGTCCATCGAATCGTTGATCGCGCCCGCCGAACGGCACGCCGAATCGCGCTGGATCGCCGATAGCGTGAGCCGCGGCGAGACTATCGCGGTCGATACGCAGAGAAAACGCCAGGACGGCGCGTGGATCGAGGTCTCCCTTCTCAGCGCTCCTTTGATCGTCGAGGGAAAGCACGTCGGCTCCTACTCCATTTATCGCGACATTTCCGAACCCAACCAGGCCGCGCAGAATGCAGACCATTCCGAAGCGCGTTACCGCTCGTTGGTGCAAAGCGCGGCTTACGGAATTTATCGCTCTACCGCTGAAGGAAAATTTCTGGACGTGAACCCGGCCTTGATTGCGATGCTGGGATACCAGTCCGCCGACGAAGTGCTCCACCTCGACCCCCAGCGGGATCTCTTCGTGAACGGCGAAGAGCAAGCGCGGCTGACTGAAGAATTCCGCCGCACTGGGCGTATGGACGGCGTTGAAGTTCGATGGAAGCGTAAAAACGGCAGCGCGATCACGGTGCGTGTGAGCGGTAAAGCGGTAAGCGGCGACGATGACGCTGCCGGCGTGATGGAAGCGATTGCCGAGGACGTGACCGAGCGCCGGGCGTTGGAAGAGCAGTTCCGGCAGGCCCAGAAAATGGAAGCCGTGGGCAGATTGGCTGGCGGCGTCGCGCACGACTTCAACAATCTGCTGATGGTGATCAGCGGGTATGCGGAAGTAATTTTGGAAGGATTGGACGCGACACATCCGCTGCACACCAAGGCGCGTGCCATTCAGCAAGCGTCGGACCGCGCCACTACGCTGACGCGGCAATTGCTGGCCTTCAGCCGCAAGCAATTGCTGGAACTCAAGGTCGTCGATGTAAACGCGATCATCGAAGATATGGAGCGCTTGCTGCGCCCGCTGATCGGAGAAAACATCGAACTGATCACACAACTTTCCGCGGACACAACTCACACCCGCGCCGACGCCGGCCAGTTGGAGCAGGTGCTGATGAACCTGGTGGTAAACGCCAAGGACGCCATGCCCGACGGCGGGCGCATTGCGGTCAAAACCCAGAACATCACGTTCGACGATGTGCATCGCGGCGACAAAACCCTTATCCGTCCCGGAGATTACGTCATGATTTCCGTCTCCGACAACGGAATTGGCATGGACAAGGAAACCCAGTCGCGCATCTTCGAACCGTTCTTCACCACCAAAGAAAACGGAAAAGGGACCGGACTTGGATTGTCGACGGTCTACGGTATCGCCAAGCAGAGCGGCGGATACCTGATGGTGGAGAGTGAACCTGGATGCGGCGCCACATTCGTTATTTATTTGCCGCGAGTCGAAGACGCAACTGAACGCCGCGATGCCAAGCCGCTCGGCCGCGCTCCGGCGGGCGGCTCCGAGACGGTTTTGCTGGTGGAAGACGAACAGTCAGTGCGCCAACTGGTAAGAGAAACTCTGGAAGCCCGCGGCTATCGCGTGCTGGAAGCCGAAAATGGCGAAGCCGGGCTCGCCGTAGCCGCGCGGCACGAACGGCCAATTGACTTAGTCATCACCGATGTAGTCATGCCTGAGTTGGGCGGACGCGAACTGGCGCAGCGCTTACTCCAAGCGCGACCAAAAATTAAGGTGCTCTATCTTTCGGGTTATACCGAAGATGCGATTGTGAGCGAAGGAACCATCGACAGCGGCAACGCCTTCCTGCAAAAGCCGTTCACTCTGCAAAGCCTGGCCCGCAAGGTGCGCGAAGTGCTGGGCTAGCGTCCTGCCAACCTGGAAATATTCCGCTACCAAAAACTAGGGAGCGGCCTTGGAGGCCGCTCCCAGTCAGTGAATGGTTATTGAGTCTTGGTCTTGCGAGCCAGGTGTCCCATCGGCCGTGGCCGCACAAACAGCGGCCGCGCAATTGCCGTTGACGATCCCCCCGGCGTGCTCTGCAACTCGAAAGTTCCGGTTCCGACTTGTGTCGTGTCGGATTCAATCATCAGGAAGTTTGTCCCATCGACCGGATAGAAGATCGCGTTGAACCAAGCCAGCGCGCTCGACGAGGTACCCTGAAGGAAACTCGCCGTGCCCCGTCCGCCGCTGACGGTGTAGTTGCCATCCAGAGTTTTGTCGAAGCTGAGCGTCGTGCCTTGATCGTTGAGGTCGATAAGCCCGCTGAAACCCGAACTCGTTGTAGTGAACTCGGCAATGTCATCCTCTTCGAAGAATGCTCCCGACCCGCTGGCCACGTTTACAGCCGAGAGATTCAATCCATAGCCTTGCGAGGCGGCCAGCGTCGTGCTGCTCTGCACGAAGGCGGATCCGCTTGTGTCTCCAGCGCCGTCAATCTCCAACAGAAGAGTTCCCCCCGTCGACGGATAAGCGGCGAATATCGACGTGCCGAGAATTGCGCCGCCGCCGTTTTCAAAACTGGTGAGGGTCAACTGAGAACGTCCCTGGGCATTAAGAGCGCTGAAGCCCCCGGCCACGGCAGTAGATTGGCCAACATTCGCCCCGGCGTCGTTATAATCTTCGAGGCCCCCCGTAATATTCCCGCCGCTGTCGACCGGCACAAGGCCGCCCAAGGCAATCGGATTGCTGCCGCTGTCAATGCCCGCCATGGTGAAAGCCAGCGTTCCAGAAGGCAGAGTCGTCATTTGAGCGCTCGTCTGTTGAAACACGTCACCGGCGACATACTGCTGCGCGTCGTTCTCGATGAACTTAAAATGAGTGGAGTCGATCGCGTATACATCGTAAGTAAACGGCGTTGTATTGACAGTGCTTGCCAGTTGAGCCGTGCCAGGCGCGGTCCCCGTGCCCAGCGTCACCGTCGATGTGGTTAAGGTGGCAGCTGTGTAGGCGAAGGCATCGTTGAAATCTTCCACGCCACCGACACCTACAGTAAACGCCCCGACTACGGCAAAGGGCTCGATACCCGTCGTCACGCCAGAGAGCGAGAAAGCATAATTCGTGCCCACAGTAGGCGAGTTTTGCAGATCGATAGTGCCGCTGCCGGTTCCGTTGGCGTCGAATTCGGTGACTAATCCATGCGAGCTCGACTGAAGCACAAAATCCAATGTCATCGTTCCCACCGCCGTGCCCGATAGCTTGACCTGGCCGCGTCCGTCGGCGGTGATGCTGTACCCGCTACCGCCGGTTATAGCCGTGGAGGCAAACCCCGGAGTCCCCAATCCCGGCGCGGCGATATCCACATTGCCGGCCGAGATGCTGCCGCTGCCGTCTGCGGTGAAGGCCCCCATAATCATCAGCGGCTCGCCGGTGGTGGAGTCGGAACCGCTCGTCGAAAACACGTAGGTGCCGCTCAAATTGCTTTTGGAGAAGCCGCCGCTCGGCGGCGCAACGGCGCTATTGGAACTGCTGCCGCATCCGGCCAGAAAACCAAGCAAGAGAAGAGAGGAGATTGAAGCGATGGTCTTGCGAAACAACATAGTGTCCCCCGGGAAAATGATTGCCATTACGGCGGTACCTAACCTAGCGCCTACGTTAGCATGAACCCTGTTCGCTGCTTTTAAACCCGAACCACAGAAATAAGTAGCGCAGGCCGCGAACATTTCGCCGTTCTCCGGCAAGCTATCCACGAATTTTGTCGATTTACTTTTAAGGGCTAACATGATGGGAGATATGCTGGCGCCTTTTGGTTGTATTTCGAAATGTAACTTCGAACGCACGGCTAGGAGAAACTTCCATTGACAAATCATTACAATTTTCGCCAGAAGAATTCTCCGCAGGCCGCCTTCCGCAAGAGCAACTCCCGCTATGCCACTTTGCGAAAAGTCACGCGCTTGGCCGTCCTCATCGTATTCCTGCTGATTGGCTACGGCTCTGTCTTGAGTTACGCCGCGAAGTCTCCAGCGAGTGCCGCGCAACGAACCGCCCGATCTGCGGCAATTGTGCCGGACTCTCCGCCGCTGGTCATCGATACCAATTCATTGCCGGGCACATATCCCAAGGCGGAATACATGGCGCAACTGCATGCCCATGGCGGTGCTCCGCCCTACCAATGGAAAGTGGAAAGCGGCGACCTGCCTCCGGGCCTCAGGCTGGACGACGATGGCAAACTGCACGGCACGCCCGAGCGCGCGGGAGAATTTCACTTCACGATTTCCGCGCACGATGGCAGCCGTCCGCAGCAAGCGGTGCAGCGCGAATACACATTGAATGTTGCGGCGGCCCTCTCGATGGATTGGCTGACTCCCGCCCACGTCACGGGAAATAGGATTGACGGAAGCGTTAAAGTCACGAACACCACCAACGACGATTTGGATTTCACCTTCGTGGTGCTCGCAGTCGCCGACAACGGCCGCGCCACCGCCATCGGCTACCAGCGTTTCCCCCTGAAAAAGGGTACAGTAGATTTCGAAATTCCCTTCGGCGAGACTCTGGCGCACGGAGCCTACGTCGTACACGTAGATGGAGTGGGCGAAATCGCCGACAAGAACGAGATTCACCGCGCGCGTCTGCAAACGCCGGTGGCATTGCAGGTCGTGGCTGGACCGTAAAGCTAGATCCGTAAAAGCTGGGCCGTAAAAACTCGGCGATCTCTGTGTTAATCCGCCTTGCTGGCCCGCAATGAATCTGAATTCGCTCTTCCATCGATTATCCTTCCATCCATGCCCGCATTCTGCGACGTTGCCGTGCCTGTGCCGCTGGACATGGTATTCACCTACCGTGTCCCCGCAGACGCCGCGCCAGTTGTGGGCGGGCGCGTGCTCGTTCCTTTTCGCCAGCAGCGTATTACCGGCATCGTCACGGAGTTGCACGACCGCGAGCCTTCCCTAGCGACCAAGCCGCTGCTTGCCGTCCTCGACGCTGCACCCGTGCTCGACGATCAACTCCTGCGCCTGGGCCGCTGGATCGCCGATTATTATCTTGCGCCGCTGGGCGAAGTATTCCGCACCATGCTGCCGCTCAACGCGGAATTCAAACGATCCATTAGTTATCGCATTACGGACGAAGGCCAGATGGCGCTGCACCTCGCCGGCACTTCGGGATCTCCCGGCCGCTCCCGCCGCACCCCGGAAGAACAAGCCGCCGAATTTCGCGTGCTCGATTATTTAGCGAACCGTATTCAGGAAGCGCCATCAGATGAGACTGCCAATCTGGATGGCGGGGCCCGACACGCCATGCTTGAGAGCGCCACGAAGGGGAAAGGCATGAACGGGAAGGGCACGATTTTAAGAGCCTGCCCTGAGCGAAGTCGAAGGGTGCCATCAGGCGCGATAAATGATGGGGCTTTAGTCCCTGAGGGCGCCATACGCGAAGAATCTCTCCGCGCCGCAACTCGCGTCACAAAAGCCATCCTCGCCGGCATGGTCCGCAAGAAATGGATTATCCGCGAAGACGTCTCCGCCGCGCGCGACGCCACTCGCACCCTCAAAATCGCCGTGCTGCAATCCGCCGAAGCCCAAACAAAGCTCAACGACAATCAGCGCCAACTCGTCGATACTCTTGCCGCCGGCGGAGGCCGCGTCCCCGTCGACACCCTGCAATCGCTCGACGTTCCCCGCACGACGCTTAGCACCCTGATCCGCCGCGGCCTTGTCGAAATCGTAGAAGAGCCCGCCGGCTTCTCCGTCTCACGCAGCAAGCCGCGCCCCTCGCCATTCGATTTCGAATTCAATGCCGCACAAAAATCCGCTCTCACCCGATTGAATGAAAGTGTCGCCGCCCGCAAATTCGCCGGCATGTTGCTGCACGGCGTCACCGGCTCCGGCAAAACCGCCGTCTATCTCGCCGCCATGCGCGCGGTACTCGAAGCCGGACGTTCCGCCATTCTTCTTGTCCCCGAGATCGGCCTCACTCCCGCCGTCGCCGCCGACCTGCACCAGATATTCGCCGACGAAGTTGCCATTCTCCACTCCGCTCTTTCCGACAAAGAACGCGCCGAGCAATGGCATCGCATCAAGCGTGGAGAAGCCCGCATCGTCGTTGGCACGCGCTCCGCCGTTTTCGCGCCAGTAAGCGACCTGGCCCTAATCATCGTCGACGAAGAGCACGACTCGTCCTACAAGCAGGAAGAAACTCCGCGCTATCACGCCCGCGACATCGCCGTGATGCGCGCGAAAATGGCCGAGGCCACCGTCGTGCTCGGTTCCGCCACGCCGTCACTCGAATCGTATTTCAATGCGACGAAACATAAATACACGCTGATCGAATTGCCCGATCGCGTCGAGCAGCGGCCCCTGCCCGAAGTCGAGATCGTCGACATGCGCCTGGAGTTCCAGGAAACCGGACATGAGCAAGTGATCTCGCGCAAACTCGCCGCCGAAATCGCCGAGCGCCTCGAACGCCGCGAGCAGGTTATGGTCCTGCTCAACCGCCGCGGATATTCCCCCGTAGCTTTATGCCGAGCTTGCGGGAAAAAGCTGGAATGCCGCAACTGCGCCATCTCGCTCACTCACCACAAGCGTGAACATAAAATGGTTTGCCACTATTGTGGCTTTCTTGCGCCAGTTCCGAAAACCTGCGCCCACTGCGGCAGCGAATACGTTTATTTCTTAGGAACGGGATCGGAGAAGCTTGAGGAACTGCTTCATGGAATGTTTCCCCAGGCGCGCATCGCGCGTCTCGACCGCGACACGGTTCGCGGCCACGAAGATTTCGAGCGCACATTGAACGCCCTGAACGAAGGCGAACTCGATCTGCTCGTGGGCACGCAGATGATCGCCAAAGGCCACGACATTCATGGCGTCACGCTGGTCGGCGTGATCGGCGCCGACGCCGCGCTCGGCTTGCCCGATTTCCGCGCCGCCGAACGCACCTTCCAGTTGCTCACTCAGGTCGCCGGCCGCGCCGGCCGCGGTCAAACACCGGGCAAAGTAATTCTGCAAACTTTCTTTCAGGATCACTACGCTGTGCAATACGCGGCGCATCACGACTTCGCCGGCTTCTACGAAAAAGAACTGCGCTTCCGTAGTTGGACGCACTATCCGCCCTATTCCGCCCTGGCCAATGTCCTGGTTCGCAGCCCGAAATTAGACGAAGCGCTGCAATGGTCAGGCCTGCTGGGCAAGTGGTTTGAAAGTGCGCGTCACGAAGGCGTGCGAGTGCTCGGCCCCGCGGCCGCGCCGATCGCCCGCGCCAAAAGCGACTACCGCTATCACTTCATCCTCAAGTCTCCCAGCCGGAAACAACTGAACGCGACTCTGCGGGCCATGCTCACGCACGCCGCGCAGGAAAAAATTCCACGCACCCAACTGATCGTAGACGTAGACGCGCTGTGGCTGATGTAAGAAGAGGCGCCGATCTTCGCGAATCCTTAGCGCCCTTCGCGGTTAAAAGCTTTCCTGTCAACTCGCAACTTATTGCGCAACCGTGCCGCGAATCACCGTCACCGACGCCGCGGGCAAATCGTACACGGTGTCTTTCTCGGCATTCTGTTTCGCATGCAAAATCGGCCCGTCGGGATCGGCCGAACCTTTTGTATAAGCAGTAATCGTGCGCTTCGCCCCAGCTTCCGCATGCGCCATAAATCGCGTCTGCGCCGGATGCCATTGATACTGCCCGCTGCCAAAAATCGAAATCTCAACCGGCCCTGCAAAACTCTCCGAGCCTGATACCCCGGCAAATGCAATCCGCACCTTGTGCCCATTCTGCTGATCGCGATTCACCGCCATCAAAGCCCACTCCCCATCCGGGCGCTTCACCGCATACGCCGTCACCAACTCATGCCCGGCGCCATCCTCCACATCGCTCTTTGCGGAAAATGTTTCGTGCGCCGCACCATCCGCCTGCACCCATTCTGTATTAATCAACTGCGCCACAAAAAACTGCGCCAGCGGCTGTTGAATCTTGTAATCGGCGTCCACCGTCCACATGCCAAACGTTCCCGGAGAACTGTTACACCCCGGTTCCATTTGCAGCGGCAGGAAATGAAAAAAGTAAACCGCATTTCCTCCCGCATTCAAAAACGATCCAATGTAATCCGCCAGCCAAATCCCGGCAAAAATATCCTGATACGTTTCGCTCGCGCCCGAAGAAAGATTTCCTTCGGTAATAAACATCGGCATATTCGCCGGGACGCCGTCGTCGTGCCACACCTGCACAATGTGGCTCACCAGTTCCGGTTCGTCGTAAAGCACGCCCCACGGCGTCCGGCACGGATCGTAGGGATAATGCTCGAACGAAAAAAACGCCAGATCGTTCATGCGCCCATGCTGCTTCAGGTAATCGAGAAATCGCGCCGTCCACGACACTTTCCCATTCGCATCCGGCCACACTTCAATATCTTTATTCACTCCCTGAAACGACGGCCCTCCCAGCTTCAACACCGGGTCAACGCGATGAATCGCCGTCGCCCACTGCAAATAAAGCGCCGCATAGTCCTCCGGCAGCATGTATTGCCCGTCGGCTTCTTCTCCCATCTCCACATAAGAAATCGGATATCGACGCTTCTCGATATACGCAATCTCCGCCGCCGCGTTATCCGGAGTGTCATACAACATGGCCACCGGGATCATCGCCGGCAGCCCGCGCGTCACGCCGCTGGTAAAAAATAAATCGAACCCCATCTGCGCCTGCTTCGTCGATCCCAAATCAGCCGCCTCATGCCACGGATCGACCGACGAGCAATAAGTCGTCGTCTGTTCCTGATCCGCCGTGTGCCGCAGGATGTCGTGAAACGCGCCATCCTCCGAAGTCATGCCCAGATAAATTTCGCGAATCGCATAGCCCACGCAATTTCGCGGGTCAACTGAACGCGGGTCAACTGAAAGACGATTGCCTGCTCCATCCGCGTCGCAAGTGTTCGACGATTCTGTCATCCAGATGCGCACGAACCGCACCGGCATCGGAACCGCGCTCAGTCGTACCGTTTCGCTCCCACCCGCTCTTTCGTTAATCGCCCCCTTGGGAAAGGTCTGCCAAACCCCGCGTGTGACGGCCTTGATCGGATCGTCACCGGTCCAGTACTGCACCAGAAATTTCTTCGCGTAAGGCGCGCCCCACGCAATGCGAATGCTGTTCACCTCTTGCATCTGCGCCAGGTCCATCACCACCCACTGCGGATGCAACTCGTCGCTCTCTCCGGTGAAGCGTTGCGTCAAATACGGATTGCTTTTCCAGAAAGTTTTCTCGTCGCCATCGGTCATGCGTGAGAATCCGACATTGTCCGTGCCATCGTTCCGCGTGAATCCGCGCCGCGGCAAACTGTATCCATACGAATAACGAATCGTCTCTGTTGGAACCGCCGACCCGGTGAAATATCCGTGGCCAGCATCGCTCCACGTGCCTTGCGGATTCCAGTGCCAGGCTTCCACTGCAAGCTCTGTATTCTGCCGGTAAGTCACAGGCTGCCAGCCAGAGGCGAGAGTCTGGTCCAGCGTCGGCTGTGTCAGATCCTTGTCGATAGCCTCGACAGCAATGCGATCGACTCCCGCCCCCAAAGTTTCTTTCGGAACGAAGTGATTCGTAGGATGAGAGAGGTCAACCTCAATGGTTTGCGCCGAAGCGCCGGTAGTGAAAGCGCAAACTAGACCACAGCAAACCGCAAGGAGAGCAGCGCGAAACGCAGACGGACGAAGCACTTCGCCTCCAGAAAGCCTCATTAGAAACGATTCGATGCAGTATACGCGGCGTCATGACTCGCGACTCGGGACTCAGGACTCGCAACTTCCTCATCGCGATCGAAACTGTCTTACAACTTCCGGCACCGATGCATGGCTAAACGGCGCCGGAGTCAGCGTCAGCGCCAGCATGACCAACGCCAACACCGCAAGCCACGCCCGCGTTCCCGATACCCTGGGCCATTCCGCCACCTGCGGATGCCGGAAGCTGCTGAGTTGCAAAAGAATCGCCCACACCAGCCATCCGACCCACAGGTAATAAGCCATGGGCAGCAGAATCAGAATGGTCAGCCGCGAAACAACTTTGTGTGCCCGTGGCGCAATGGAAAAAACAATGTGTCCACCGTCAAGCTGCCCTCCGGGCAATAAATTCAGCGACGTTGCAAACATGCCGACCCACGCGGCAATCGCCGTAGGATGCAGCAGCACCCGATTGAGCGGCATCGCCGCAACGCCGCCCCCAATCGAAAGAAGACGGTGCGCATACACAAAGATGAGCGGGAGCCCAACTTCCAGATCGCCCGGTACAATCGGCCTCGAAATCGGCTTCGATAATCCCAGCGAAACAAACAACACAGCCACCGCTACGATAAATCCCGCAATCGGTCCCGCTATGCCAATATCGAACAGCGCCGTCCGCGACCGGATGGGCGACCGTATGCGAATAAACGCTCCTAACGTTCCAATCAAAGTTGGCGCAGGAATAAAAAACGGCAGCGTCGCCCACACGCCATATTTTTTGCAATACAGATAGTGTCCCATCTCATGCGCCATCAGAATCAGCATGAGCGTAGCGGCAAACGGCACGCCCGGCAGCAACCGCGCCGGATGCAAAATCCAGCTCACAGGAAACAAAGGAGCCGCGTCATCCTCCAGCGAAAACACCGACAGGTTGTGCTGAAAGTTGAATTGCATGCGTGCGCCCACCACCAGCGTGGTGCAGCACGTCAGCAACAGCAACAGCGCGTGCAGCCAATAGCGCTGTCGAGGCTCGCCTACCCACTCCGGCGCAGGCAGTACGTACTCAGAAGAAGAAACGGCCAAGGGCAAATTCGGTTCCGGCATGCGTATCGTTTGATGCTACTACGACTGCGTAAGCAAAGTGTGCAGGCAGTGTGTAGCAAAGTGTGGCGCGGACACTCCTCTCCGCGAACTCTATCCATGAGAATCGCACTCAAATCAGCCTCGGCACTCGCCACCATAAATTTGCAGGAACCCCGGCCCGTGGCGCATACTTTCTATTCGATCTCAGATTCAAAACTAGAGGAGAAACTCCATGAAAGCCAAACTGGCAATCCTGCTGGCCACCTCGCTATTGGCCGCCGCGCCATTTGTCTCCGCCCAAGACACAACCACAACCGACAAGCCCGCCGGCGACAACGCCATGAAGCGCGCTGCCGACAAAACCGGGCACGACACAAAAGTGGCTGCCGACAAGACCGGCCATGCCACCAAGGTAGCGGCTAAAGACACCGCCAAGGGCACGGAAAAGGCCGCCGATAAAACTGGCTCCGCAACCAAGAAGGCCGCCGATAAAACTGGTCACGAGACCAAGGTCGTCGCCAAAGACACCGGTAAAGACACTGAAAAAGTCGCCGACAAGACCGGCCACGAAACCAAAGTAGCCGCGAAAGATACGGCCCACGGCACAGAGAAGGTCGCAAAGAAAACCGGCAGCGGCATCAAGAAGGGCACCGAGGCCACTGGCCACGAAATCAAAAAAGCCGGCGAGAAAACCGAAGACGCCGTAAAGTAAAAATCCACCACGGAGTCACAGAGTCACGGAGAAGAAAAGCAATGCAAAGAACTCTCTGTGCCTCAGTGTCTCCGTGGTGGGTGTGCTTTTGCCTTACCCTGTGCACCTCTGTGTCCTCTGTGTTAAAGCCTTTCGCCGGTGCTAAAATTGAATCTCACCTAAATGCCCACCGGTTCTGAAATCCGCCGCAAGTTTCTGGACTTCTTTGTGCAAAAGGGCCACAAGGAAGTGCATTCCTCCTCGCTCGTCCCGGCCAATGACCCCACGCTGCTGTTCACCAACGCCGGCATGAACCAGTTCAAAGACGTCTTCCTCGGCCTGGAAAAGCGCGACTACAACCGCGCCACCACGTCGCAAAAATGCGTGCGCGCCGGCGGCAAGCACAACGACCTGGAAAACGTCGGCTTCACCAACCGCCATCACACCTTCTTCGAGATGCTGGGCAATTTTTCCTTCGGCGACTACTTCAAGAAAGACGCCATCGCCTACGCCTGGGAGCTGATCATCTCCAAAGACTGGTATGGCATCGACAAAGACAAGCTCTACGTGACGGTTTTCAATGGCGAAGGCGGATTGCAGCGCGACGCCGAAGCCTACGACCTCTGGGCCGCGCAAGGCATGCCCAAAGAACGCATCTTCGAAATGGGTGCAAAAGACAACTTCTGGCAAATGGGCGACACCGGCCCCTGCGGCCCCTGCAGCGAGATTCACTACGACATGGGCCCCGCCGCCAGCGAGCACAACCACGCCGAATGCCACTTCCCCTGCGACTGCGGCCGCTACGTCGAAATCTGGAATCTGGTCTTCATGCAGTTCGACCGCGATTCCAGCGGCAAGCTGAACCCGCTGCCTAAGCCCTCGATTGACACAGGCATGGGATTAGAGCGAGTAGCAGCAGTTCTGCAAGGCGTGATCTCGAACTACGACACAGATTTATTTACGCCGTTGATTAAGCGCGCAGCAGAATTAACGTTAGGTGCTGATGGCAAGACCGCGGAGCTTCGCTCCGCCGGACAGCCGGGGGCGGCTGTCCCCACACAAGCAGAATCAACTTCGGGTGCTGGAGCAGACACGACTCATGTGGGGACAGCCGCCCTCGGCTGTCCAGCCGGGCAAAGCCCGGCAGGCTCTCCCAACCAGAAAGGCGCAGCCTCGCTAAGAGTGATCGCTGACCACTCACGCGCCGCCACGTTCTTAATCTCGGACGGAGTTCTGCCCGCGAACGAAGGCCGCGGCTATGTGTTGCGAAAAATCATTCGGCGCGCAATCACGCACGGACGGCTGCTAGCACAGACCAAACCGTTCCTGCACGAGATGGTCTTTGCCGTTCGCGACCTGATGCAGGATGCCTATCCAGAACTGAAGGAAACATGCGTTCGTGTGTCGAAAACTGTTCAGGTTGAGGAAGCACGATTCGCTCACACGTTAGGATTGGGCCTACCCAAACTAGAGGAGGACATTGAAAAAGCCATTATTCGCCATCAGAAAGCCAAAGAAGTAGTTGCTCGACTTGATGCAGGCGAAGAAGTGCCTTTGGGACCAAATCAGGTTGAACTAGAACGAATCGAAGCAGGAAGGCTTCTTCCGTTGTATCCAGGCGAACTTGCTTTTCTCCGATACGACACTTTTGGGGTGCCCCGCGATTTTATTGAAGATGCAAGTCGGGATCGTGGCGTTTTGTTTGACTCTCAAGGCTTTGAGCAAGCAGCGGCGAATCAGCGCGAGCGTGCTCGCGCCTCCTGGAAAGGCGCAGCCAAGCAAACCGCGAATCCCGCCTACCAGCAGCTTCCGAAATCTGCCTTCGAAGGCTATCGCCAGACTCGCTCCGACGACTGTGAAGTGCTGGCCATCATTCACAACGGCCATGGCGTGCAACAACTCTCATCAGGCGAAGAAGGCGAAGTCATCCTTGACCACACGCCGTTCTACGCCGACTCTGGCGGGCAGGTCGGCGATAAGGGATGGCTTTACTCCGACGATCACAACACCGTCGTCGCCGAAGTGAAGGGATGCTATTCGCCGATTCAAGGCGTGCGCGCGCATCAGGTCATCGCCAAACAACAACTCCGAGTAGGCGACAAAGTCGATGCCGTGGTCAACGCCGGCATTCGCGAAGCGACCATGCGCAATCACACGGCTACTCACCTGCTCCATGCGGGACTGCGCGAAGTGCTGGGCAAGCACGTGAAGCAGGCGGGGTCGCTGGTGGCGCCGAATCATCTGCGCTTCGACTTTTCGCACTTCACCGCCGTCGAAGACGAAGAGTTGCAGGACATCGAAGACATCATCAACAAAGAAGTGCTGCGCAACATCAAAGTCGAAACCCTCACCGACGTGCCCATCGACGAAGCTATCAACAAGTACCACGCCATGGCGCTGTTCGGCGAAAAGTATGGTGACAAAGTCCGCGTGGTCCGGATCGGCGACTTCTCCACCGAACTGTGCGGCGGCACGCACACCGCCGCCACCGGCGAGATCGGCCTGATCAAGATTCTGAAAGAAGGCAGCGTGTCTTCCGGCGTGCGCCGCATGGAAGCAGT
>Ga0209010_1000134_pt1 | contig 26970 bp, 24 predicted proteins | sample BlaSpr_A8_OM1_O3_FD_187985 | JGI IMG/M metagenome (GOLD analysis project Ga0209010, IMG submission 187985) | Forest soil microbial communities from Thunder Bay, Ontario, Canada - Black Spruce, Ontario site 2_A8_OM1_O3 (SPAdes) (version 2) | ecosystem: Environmental > Terrestrial > Soil > Boreal...
GCGATGCTCGGACATGAAAGCGGAAAGCTGCCGCAGATTTTGCGTCGCGGTTTTCTGAGTCTTCCCGAGAACAACATTGCGGCGGCGCATGGCAATCTCCGCCAGCATTTCTCCGGCAGTGTTGTTCGAAATGGAAAAAATGGTGCGCGCATTCCAGTAGAGTTCCCGGCGCCTGGGATCGTGCTCGATCATCCAGCCGGTGCGCACTCCGGATAAAGGGAAGGCCTTTGAGAAATCGTGGATAACGGTCGCATGCGGCAGGCGGGAGGCAGATCTTGTCGGTTGCTCATGATAGATAGGGTGGTAGACCTCGTCGCTAACCAATTGAATTTCGCGAGACGATGTGAATTCGTGGAGGGCGTCCAATTCTGTATCGCTCACAATGGCGCCAGTGGGATTGTGGGGGCTGTTAATCAGAACCAATTTTGTATTTCGATCTACCAGTCGTTTGATTTCATCGATGTCGATATGGAAGCCATTTTCCTTGCGAATTGCGTAGTAGCGAATCTCGATTCCGAGCGATTCGGGCAGCGCGGAAAACGGCGGATAGCCCGGGCGAGGCAGGACAACATTGGCTCCCGGTTCTGCGGCCAGCCAAAACAGGATGAGAAGTGCCTCAGAGGCTCCAGTTACAACCTGGACGGCATCAATATCAACGTCCTGCATCTCGGCGATGGCTGCGCGTAAGCCCTCGGCTCCGGCTGGGCGGCTGTAGGTTAGCTTGTGATTCAGAAAGCGCCGCCGCTCCTCGTCAGTCCCGAGGCTCAGGATCTCATTCAGGGTCCAGCGCGGTCCTTCGCTTGAGGCGAGGTTGAATTCGATGTCGTGCTCATAGCGGTCCAGCCACATGTCCAGCAGGAAGGGTTTCAGTTGCATCTCGGAGGGTTAGATCATTTGGCCGCCAAGCTGGCCTCAGAAAATTGTCGGGTGTTCATCGCAAAGCATAGTCACCGTTTCGAATTATGACTGCCGATGGTGGTAGACTCACCCCTATGGCTGCCAAGAAAAAAGTTAAGAAAAAGAGTTCTGCGAAGAAAGTTCAAGCGGTAAGAGGTACTAATAAGAAGGCTGCGAAGAAGAAGTCGTCTCGGGGAAAGCCGGCCGCGAAACGGGCTGCCAAGCCTGTGGCGAGGGTGAAGAGCGCGCCTAAGAAGCAGATCCGAACAAAACGACAAACACTCGGTTCCGAAGTCTCCCGGACAGGAAGAGTGCGGACGATTTCTGGCGATGCGGATTCTCAGGGCTTGTCCGAGGTCGAGGGTGCGGATTCGGAAAGTGTCGGGGAACTGCTCGAAGAAGGAAATTCATTCGAAGCCGGAGTTGTGAGTGGCGTAGAGCAGGCTGACGACGCCGATGAGAGGGAAGTTCGGACGCGGGAATTTCCCGAAGATGATGTGCCTGAAGAATATCTCGACAAGGATTGAACGCGGCTTCTCTGGGGCATGTGTCGGAATCGGACGTTCCGCGCGGATTTCGCGACTATTTCGAATGCAGACAAGCCGACGTCAGATGAACGTGGTACGTCGCCCGTAACGGATGGGAATTTGTTCCAAGTTTGCTTGTCTTTCGTTTGGGCTTAGCCGATTAATAAAACGGCGGCGAGTGGAATAGAGCGTATGATCGAGGTATGCCTTATATATCGGAACACCTCACCAGCCTTCGTCAAGAGATCACGAATCTGCGGTCACTCAATGCCCAGTGCACCAAAACGGGCGACCACAGCGCCATGGATCAGACGGCGATGGAATTGCGGACAAATCGCCTGCGGGAGATCAAGCAGGAATTGTCGAAGATGCTGAACCGCCCGGCTGATCCCGCGGTGTGGTGGGAGAAATTTCGCAGCACTACGCACGCGGCATAAGTTTCGGACTATCGATTAAGAAATCTTAGGGATCGGAGTTTCGCTTGCGCTGCGAGTTCGGTGGCGCCTGTTGAGCGCTCGGATCCCTTTAATTTCTGGTTAGCTAGTTTCCCTCTCCGTGGTTTCTATTGCTCGTAGGCGCCGATGTTGATCTGGCCGCTCCCATTTATTCGAGGATTACCGGCATAGTCTGTGCTTCCGTAAATGGAAGTGCCGTTACAATATCCCACGCCGCAAGTAAGACCGGAGTTGCCAGCGTTGATCGCCGGCGAACCGGAGGCGACGTCAAGATTCGGAGGCGTCGATCCCAGGTTGTTAAAAAGAGGATTGGCATTTGGTGAACTTGCGTCCTCGCCGCTGCCCGACTGATATGCGGCGTAAGTTTTGTAATTCGATTTGCCACCCCAATCGATAGATGTTCCCTGCACATAGCCCTTGGCGGAGTAGTACAGGTTCCAGTTGGCTGAGGCCGTCGAGCCGCTGACATAGCTGTAGATCCAGACGTTTTGGGTGCCCGCATAAACGATGTTGTTTTCGAAGATATTTCCCGCGCTTGGCGGGGCGTTGTGCTGGATTTGAAACTCGCCGCCGCCGTTTTTCGTATTGTTGTTGTACAGCGTGTTGTTGACAATCACGACGTGGTCGCTGCCGCCGACGTTGGCCGCATAGCCTCCAATTGAAATGCCAACTGTGTTTGCGTCATAGAAAAGATTGTTCCGGATGGTCACGTAGCTGGAGTCGTGGCCTTTATGTTCGCTGGCCGCTTCCATGTTCAGGTCGCAGTTGTAGACGGTGTTGCGCTCGAAGGTGACGTAAGCGCAGCCATCGCAATAGAGACCGTCGGCATCGTAGGATTTGCCCTCGCCGGCATTGGTAATTCCGCTGATGTTGTAAACCGTATTGCCGCTGACCTCGCCGTACCTGGCCTGGTCGGAACCACTCGGACCCACGCCCTCAAAGCCAATGGCATCGATTCCGATGTTGTCATTGTCATGCACGATGTTGTTCGTGATGGAGAAGTAGGTCACATTTCCATCTACGTTCACCGATTCGCTTTGGCCGGTTTTCAGGTCGTAGACCTGGTTGCCGCTGATAATCAGATTCGTAATGGGAAGGCTCGAGCTCCCATATACGGCGATGCCAAATGCATTCCCATTCTTCTCCGATGTGGTCGTGATGTTGTGCACCAGATTGTCGAGCAACTGGAGGCCGCTGCCGGAACCAGTGACCCAGATGCCAGCCGGAGTAAGGGTGGCCTTGTTGGTCGTGAAATTGCGGATCTCAAATCCGCTCACCGTGATGTAGCTCTGGTTCACGATGTTGATGAGCCCCTGAGTGCCATTCACGCTGAGACCTGTTCCATCGATCACTGCGGTTTGCCCGGGATAGCTTTCGAAGACGATGTAATTTGCCGCCGTTCCGGACGCCGGAAACGTCACGGATTCATTGTAAGTTCCTGCCTCGACACAGACCGTCGCTCCAGCCGTTGCCGAATTAGCTGCATGCTGAATGGTGAGCCAGGGTGCGGTGAAACTGCCGGAGTTGGTGTCCTTGCCGTTCTTGGACACATAGTAACTTGCCCCGGATTGCGCAGCGAGCGACATTGAGGTGAACACGACTGAGAGCAAAAACAGCTTGTGAAGCGATGTCATGACAAACCTCCTTTTCGTTTGATCGAGAGCCGCGAAACGGGGTCAACGCACCGCACGGCGTTTTGCCGGAGTCTCTATTTCTCGATGGAACAAAGGGTAGGCTGGTTTCGTTTTATTGTCAATACTTTCGCATCATTGCGTTACGAAAACCGAACACTCTTGAGTGATTGCGTTACTTAATCCTTGCGCGCCGCCGATATGCTCGTTTACTCAGCGCCCAGCTTTTCGAAGAAACGACAGATGGTTTCAATGCCATCGTAGAAATTTGGAATATGAAACTTTTCGTTCGGTGCGTGGAGATTGTCATCGGGCAAGCCGAAGCCCATCATGACCGAGGGAATCTTCAGCACGTCCTGAAAGTCAGTGACGATGGGAATCGACCCGCCGCTGCGGATGAATACTGTCTCTTTCTTGAACGTATCGTGCAGCGCTTCTGTGGCGGCCTTAATGTAGCGATTGTCGGTGCCGACCACGCAGGCTGGGCCTTTGCTCCAAACCTTAATTTTGGTTTCGATACCTTTTGGCGTGAGCTTCTTTACGAAGGCTGAATATTTCCTGAAGATATCCTCGGGGTCCTGGTTGGGTACGAGGCGCATCGAAACCTTAGCCGTGGCTTTGGCCGGAATTACAGTTTTCGCTCCGGCGGCGGTAAATCCTCCGGGCATGCCGTGGACTTCGAGTGTGGGGCGTGCCCAGGTTCGGTAAAGCACGGAATAGCCGGGCTCGCCGGTGAGAACTTTCGATCCAACTTCTGTCTTGCGGTAATGCTCTTCGTTGAAGGGCAGGCGCTTCCAGGCCTTGAGTTCGTCTGCGCTGGGAGCTTTGACGCCCTTGTAAAAGCCGGGGATAAGGATTTTTCCTTTGGCGTCTTTTAATTTGCCGATGATTTCGATGAGTGCAAAGAATGGATTGGGCGCAGCGCCGCCGTACATGCCGGAGTGGAGGTCGGTTCTTGCGCCGACGGCCTCGATTTCGGTGTAGACCAACCCGCGCAGGCCGACACAGAGCGTAGGAAGATTCGGAGCGAAAAGTTCAGTGTCGCAGACCAAAGCGAAGTCGGACTTGAGTTTGGATTTTTCTTTGCGAATGTAGGCGGCGATGGATTCGCCGCCGACTTCTTCTTCGCCTTCGAAAATCACTTTCACGTTAATGGGAAGTTTTCCGCTACCCGCTTGCATCAGGGATTCGAGTGCTTTCACTTCCATCCAGAGCTGGCCTTTGTCGTCGACCGCGCCGCGAGCATAGACGTTGTTCTTGCGCTCGGTGGGCTCGAAAGGCGGAGAAATCCACTCGTCAAGCGGCTCGGCGGGCTGAACGTCGTAGTGGGCGTAGCACAGGGCCGTAGGTTTGCCGGGCGCGTGCAGCCAGTCGGCGTAAATCAACGGGTGACCCTTAGTCGGGATGATTTCGACATTTTCCATGCCGATGCGGCGGAGTTCATCGGCAACGAAGATGGCCGCCTTCTGAATGTCGGGCTTGTGTTCTTCGAGCGTGCTCACGCTCGGAATGCGCAGAAGATCTTTCAATTCGTTGAGGAAACGAGGCTGATTGCTGCGGGCAAAAGCGACTGCCGGGGAAGCCATGGGAATTTCCTTTCGCTAACACAGCCCGAGGCTGCTGCATCGATGAGTGCGAAAACGTTTTAGTATACAGCGCGGCGGAATGCTGTCGCTGGAGGATTCACGCTTTCGCGTTTTCGTGCAGATCCACGGTGCTCCAGGTTTTGTCGGCGGCGTGGCAAAGGGTTTCCAGAGAACATTCGACGCACTTCGGCTTGCGCGCATAGCAGAGCTTGCGGCCGTGCCAGATGATCTGGTGCGAGAATAGAATCCACTTTTCGCGAGGGATGATCCGCATCAGGTCTTGCTCGATGTTTTTCGGATCGTCGTTAGTAGTAAGTTCGAGGCGGCGCGAGATGCGGTGAACATGGGTGTCGACGACCACGCCATCCGCGATATTGAACCAGGAACCGAGAACCACGTTTGCCGTCTTGCGGGCGACGCCGGGGAGAGTCAATAGGTCGTGCATGTTCGACGGAACTTGCCCGCCGAAATCGGCGACGACCTTTTTGGCCGCCCCCACGACAGATTTCGACTTGTTGCGGAAGAAGCCGGTCGATCGAACATCCGGTTCGAGTTGTTCGGGGGTAAGCGCGGCGAAGGCTTCGACCGTCGGATATTTCCGGAAGAGATCCGGGGTGACGCGGTTCACGTTCACGTCGGTCGATTGCGCGGAGAGAATGGTCGCGACCAGCAGCTCCCAGGCGCTGGCATGGGTGAGAGCGCAGGTGACCTCTGGATAAAGTTGGTTAAGGTCCTGGAGGATCGCGGAAACGCGTTCCGGGGCGATGGGATTGTAGGCTTTGGTCGATGCCGCTTTGATTTTCGGTCCAGACCCAGCCTTCGCCTCTTTCTTCCGGGTTGCTGGTGAGGATTTGCCTGAGGTCGGACGTGCGGAGTTAGGAGTGATCTTGCGGACCGTAGTGCCGGTCTCCAGGCGAACTTTATCCTGATGGCCGGTTCGGGCGGGCTGACGGGGAACTCGACCACGGGGCATGGCGCTGGACTCTCCTTGGGATCAACATCTTAGCAGAGGCCGGTCGAACGTTCCCGGTCCTGTACCTCGGTAACCACGCTGGGAATTGACGGCAGTCGGGGGCAGCGATAGTCTGAAATCAATCTTAACGGTAGGGAAAAGATCGTGCCAGCACATCTCATCCAACTCGGGCAAGTTTGGCGCAGCGACGCGAATGGGCAGGATTACCTGGTCACCAAGGTGTACCACGAAGTGTTTTCGCAGTTCGCCATGCTGCGGCCTGCGGGCATCGCCGCGCCTGAGGCACCCACCGTGCGAATCAAAGTCACCAAGAGCGCTCAGGGTTGGGGGCTGCCGGGATATACGTTCACCCAGGATGGATCGTTTTAAAGCAAGTCTCCCCGTACCCGTTTTCTGGCACCGTAATTCCGATACACTAATCCGGAAGCAGAGATTTTCTGACCACTAACCACTGGCCCCTGGCCACTGCTTTCACTCAATGACTGAAAAACTTCTGGGCATCATCTTTATTTTCATCAAGTCGGTGGTCGGGGCAACCGGCTATGGCGGCATTCTGCTGCTCATGGCGATTGAGTCGGCTTGCATTCCATTGCCTTCGGAATTGATCATGCCCTTCGCCGGGTACCTTGTATTTACGGGGATATTCAAGCTGGTGTGGGTGGCGACGGCGGGGGCGCTGGGCTGCAACCTGGGGTCGCTGGTAGCCTACGAGATTGGGTGTTACGGAGGAAGACCGCTGGTAGAGCGCTATGGCCGCTGGATTCTGATGGGTCGCCGCGAACTCGATTGGGCCGACCGCTTCTTTCTGCGCTGGGGATATCTGGCCGTGTTCATCGGGCGGTTGCTGCCCGTGATTCGCACCTTCATCGCGCTTCCCGCGGGTGTGGCGCGCATGCCGCGCGGCAGATTTCATGTGTATACGTTTCTAGGCTCGTGGCCCTGGTGCTTTGCCCTGGCTTATTTCGGAATGAAGCTGGGCGAGAACTGGCGCGAGCTGGGAAAATATTTTCACAAGTTCGACGCTCTGATTATGGCGGTGCTGGTGGCGGGCGTGGCGTGGTTCGTATGGAGTCACTGGCAGAACCGGATGCGGACAGCCCAATAGATCTGCAAGGATTCTCGTGTGAGTTCATATTTACGCGAATTTCATGGCGCGTTCCTGCGCCAGCAGCGATAATTCCTCAATGTCTGGCAACCCCGCCATTTATTCACCGGGATCAATGCGCACGGAAAAGCGTGCCGCAGCGGGGAGTTCCGTGCTGGTGGCGATTGTCATCACCGGGCTAAAGATTGCCGTGGGGATATCTACGGGAAGCCTGGGCATTCTTTCGGAAGCGGCGCACTCCGCGCTCGATTTGATGGCCGCGACGATTACATTTTTCTCCGTCGGAGTTTCGGACAAACCGGCCGATGCCGATCACCAGTACGGTCACGGCAAGGTAGAGAACTTTTCCGCATTCGTTGAGACCACGCTATTGCTGCTGACCTGCGCATGGGTAGTATACGAAGCCGTGGTGCGCCTGTTTTTACGGCGCATTGAAATTGAGCCTTCGATTGCAGCCTTTGCGGTGATGCTGCTCTCGATGGCGCTGGATTGGTGGAGATCGCGGGCGCTGAATCGCATTGCCGTTAAGTATGACAGCCAGGCGCTTGAGGCTGATGCCTTGCATTTTTCCACCGACGTATATTCCGCCGGCGTGGTGGTGCTGGGCCTGTTGCTTGTATTTCTGGGGCGCACCTACCACATCGAATGGCTGCGAGACGCCGATCCGGTCGCGGCTTTGTTTGTCGCCGGGGTGATCGTTTTCGTGAGCTGGCGACTGGCGCGCCGTACCATCGATGCTCTGTTGGACGCGGCTCCCGCGGGAATCCGCGCACAAATCACCGAGGCGGTTTCGCGCGTCGATGGCGTGCTTGAAGTGGATCGCGTGCGCATACGGCGGGCCGGCAATCGATATTTCGCCGATCTCGTCGTTGGTTTTGCGCGCAATTTGACCTTTCAGCGCTCGGAACAACTGGGCGAAGCGGTCACCTCCGCGGTCCAAACAATTCTTCCCGATGCCGATGTGACGGTGCAACCGCTGGCCCGCGCGCTAGGCTCGGAGAATATTTTCGATCGCATTCGCGCCGCGGCCACGCGCCACAATTTGAACGTCCACGACATCAGCGTGCAGGAACTGGCTGGACAGTTACACGTGGAGCAGCACGTGGAACTGGACGAGCGGATGACATTGAAAGGCGCGCATGATGAAGTCACAGAACTCGAAGCCAGCATGCGCCGTGACCTGCCGGAGATCGCGGATATTTTGACCCACATTGAGAGCGAGCCCGCCACGATCGAGCGGCCCGAGGCACTGGTGGCGGATGCAGAGTTGGAGCGAACTCTGAAGGCCGCAGCTGAGCGATTCCCGGAAGTGCTTGACGTTCACGATGTAATCATCAAGCGAGTTCGCGGACGGCTTTATGTTTCCTGCCATTGCACGCTTCCCGACACGCTGTCGCTGGCTCGCGTGCACGATATCCAAACCGAGATGGAGATCCACTTCAAGCAGCAGGCTCCCGAAATCTTTCGAGTTCTGATTCATCCGGAGCCAAGCACCGATAATCGGAGATAGAGCGCGACACTTTATATGAATACCGCCAAAGCCACCTGGATCGATCATCAACGCTTCACCGGAATTGCTGACAGCGGACACGCGATCTCAGTCGACGGCGACAAGGCCGGCGGCAACAGTCCCATGGAGCTTGTTCTTATTGGGTTGTGCGGCTGCACCGGATACGATGTGATTTCCATCCTGAAGAAAAAACACGAGCCATTTACCAACCTTGAGGTTCGCGCCGAGGCCGAGCGATCCGCCGATCCGCCATCCGTTTACACGAAGATCAAGTTGATTTATCGTGTGGGCGGCAAGGTTTCTCCGAAGGCGGTAGAAGATGCGGTGCGGCTTTCGGAAGAAAAATATTGTTCGATTTCGGCCATGCTGCAAAAAACGGCCGAGATCACAACGGAAATCGAATATGCGGACGCCGGTTGAGCTAATCTTAAATACGCTAATCTTAGTTACACCGCATGAAAGCTCAACCGCACGCGACTTCGCGCGAACACCATCCGCTTCGTGGTTATTTGCTCATCGCCTTTGCGGCATTCCTCTGGGGAGTTTCGGCCGTCCTGGGACGCGCCGTTTTCACCGGGAGGCTGGCGTTGCTCGGAGCGTTTCCACATGCGATTGATCCGCTGATTCTGTCGCAAACCCGCGCCGGATTCTCTTTTTTGCTTTTGTTGCCAATTTTGGTAGTGATTCGTGGATGGCAACGCATCAAGCTTCCAGCGGCGGATCTGGTGCAATGCTTTTTTCTCGGAACCTTAGGGGTCGCGGTCTCCAATTATTTTTACTATGTGGCAATTCAGCGAACGAATGTGGCCACCGCGATCATCGTGCAATATACGGCGCCGGTTTGGGTGCTGGTGTATGTGGTGGCGCGCGGCCAGCAAAAGCTATCGCTGCAAAAAATCGCGGCAGTGGCTTTCGCGGTCACGGGGATTGTGCTGGTCATTGGTATTGTCGGCAGCCGATCCAATATGGCCTTCCGCATTGATTCTTACGGTTTCATCGCCGCGCTTCTGGCTTCGTTTTCGTTCGCCTTCTACAACGTTGGCGCTCACGACGTTCTGGCTCGCCACGACCGTTGGCTAATCTTGCTGTGGACGCTGACTTCGGCATCGCTTTGCTGGCTCTTTCTGAATCCCCCATGGAGGGTTGTTGCCGCTCGCTACGCGCCGCAGGAGTGGGGCTTTCTCTTCGTTTTTTCCATGCTTTCGGTGCTAGGTCCGTTTTCGTTTTACTTCCACGGCCTGCAATATCTCGAACCTACACGAGCCATCATCGCAAGCTGCTTGGAGCCGGTGTTCTCCATCCTTCTTGCGGCTGCGCTGCTGGGTGAGCTATTGAAGCCGATCCAGAGCCTGGGGATCGCTTTGGTTCTGACGGCGATTGTAATTGTGCAGCGGCCAGCAAAAGGATCGGCAGTTAGAGAAGAATCAGCGTGTGTCGAGCCCATGGAATGAGAAACTGGTAAGCGCGGACTGATTTGACTCGCTGCGCATGGTCGAGATGGTAGCACGCCTTTGACGACGAACTGCGGGCAGCGCCGGTTTCATGTGAGACTAAGAGAAGTGGGGCCTGGCAGCCGGCCCATCAGATGGAAATATCTTCGTGCCTTACGCACGTCCCGAGCGATTTGTTCGCGCAAAGCATCGACCGAAGGAAATTTGATTTCGTCGCGCAGGCGAACGAGAAAACAGATTTCCACTTCCGTCTCAGGTGTCAATTCGATCGGGTGAAAATTGAGCAGATGAGTCTCTATGGCGAACAAATCCGCGCCGAAAGTTGGGCGGTTGCCAACATTGGTGACTGACTCGAACCGTTCCTGCGCGACGCGCGTACAAGTAATATAGACGCCATCTTTGGGTACAAGTTCTTCATAGCGGGAAAGATTGATGGTCGGCACCGTGTATTTGGATCCGTAGCCGCGCCCGCGACCTGGAGTGCCGAGAATGGAGAAGGGGCGTCCGAGCAACTGCCGCGCCCGGGTGACTCGTCCTTCCGAGAGAAGTTCGCGGATGCGGCTGCTGGAGACAGTTTCGCGGCGCAAAGTCATCTCCGGGTAAGTTAATACTTCAAAGCCCATTTCGCGGCCCAAGTCACTTAGAAGATGAACGTCGCCGGAAGCTTTGTGGCCAAAACGGAAGTTGAAGCCTTCGTGCACTTCGCATGCGTGGAGCTTCTTTCTTAGGATGCGTTCAGCGAATTGTCGCGGGGTTAAAAGCGAGAGATCGCGTCCGAAGGGAAGAAGCAAGACGGCATTGACGCCGGTTCCTTCCAGCAAGCGCAGCTTTTCAGGCAGGGGAGTAAGCAACTTGAGAGTCAATTCGGGCCGTAGAATCCGCGTCGGGTGAGGCTCGAACGTGACTGCGATTGCCTGGGCGCTGCTTGATCGAGCCCGTCTGACCACTTCGGCGAGTACATGCGCGTGAGCGCAGTGCACACCATCGAAATTTCCCACGCTGATCACTGAGGGGCCGAAGTCGACGGGAACGTCATCGAGTTTGTGAAAGAGTTGCATTGCTGTGGTCGGTGGTCAGCGATGAGTGGCCAGTGATCGGTGATCAGTGGCCAAGATCCCCCTGTTGTGCAAGGTTCCGTCCGGCCACTAGCACCTGATCACTGGCCACTGATGTCAAACTCCAGCTTCATTCCGTCATAACTCAATCGCACTTGCGGCGGCAACATCGCGTTAGTCGCCTCATGGGCCAGGTCGTGGCAAATGTGGGTGAAGAAGGCGCGCTTCGGTTTGAGCCGCTCCACGATGCGCAGCGAATTATTCACGGTGGAATGCGTGGGATGCGGTTTGTGCCGCAGGGCATCCAGAAACAGGACGTCTAAATTTTCCAACTGATGCAGCGACGATTCGGGAATCTCGCTGTGATCGGTCAAGTACGCGGCCGATCCAAAGCGGTAGCCGTAGATCTGCGCATCGCCATGAATCACCGGCACCGGCTCGAATCGCGCTCCAAACAGTTCCACGGGCCCGTCGATCGGATTCAGCTCAACCTGCGCCAATCCGCCAAACTTGTAATCTCCGTCGAAGATGTAACCGAACATTTTGCGCAGGAACGCGGCCGCATCTGGACGCGCGTAAAGCGGCAGCTTGTTTGGTTTTAGAGCGTAGCTCAACGGCCGCAGATCGTCGATGCCCAGAATGTGATCGGCATGGGTATGAGTGTAGAAAACGGCGTCCAGGCGAGCGATGCGCTCGCGCAGGGCCTGAGAGTAAAAGTCAGGCGTGGTATCGATCAGTACTACCTTCCCCGAATATTCGATCATTATCGAAGGACGGGTACGTTTATCGTGCGGATCGGCGGAGTGGCACACAGCGCAGGGGCAAGCCAAGGTGGGCACGCCCATCGAAGTGCCGCTTCCCAGCACAGTGAGCGTCGCCTTCATCGTTCCGTGAGTATCCTGTCCCTTTTCGTTTGCCTGAGTCGTTTAGCGACCGCTGGTGCCCGTGGCATGCCCCGCCTGCGGAGGACGCGCCAAGGCGTTAGTAACTTCCACGTAAGCCATGCGCAGTTCGTAAAGACTGTTTTGCAGAAAGCCCTCTTCGGCGGAGCTCAGATTACCCTTAGTCTTTTCCGAAAGCAGGCTCAAAGTGTCGATGGTTTGCCGCGCGCCGATAATGTCTATGCGAGGTTGGCCGCTCTGTTCGTGCATCAATCCCAATTGCATCATGGCGGTCATGTATAGCGAGGCAAGGAATCGCTCAAAGTTGACTTCAAACTCCTTGGCTGAACGTCCACTGAGCTCAACCTGGGAATCTACTTCCTTCGACGATTGGCGGTAGGCTGCGGCTTGCGCGTCCTGCTCAGCCGCGGTCGGCGGAGGCGGCATATCGTGCAGAGCATTGGCATCTCCCGCATTGATCGGAGAAACATCTGCGTTGGCGGTTGATGCTGCCGGTTCGACAAGCGGCGCTGGCTGCGGAGCTTCGGTTTCCGGGCTTTCCACGCGCAGATCGCCATCCGATGTGAACAGACGCTTGTCGGTTACGGTGAAACCCGAAGATTCGTGTTTCTTCTCAGCCATAGGAGAGTCCTTAGTTATTTAAGCTCAGTTATCCAACGGTAATCAAATGCCTTGTCTTAAAAATCATTATTGATGAGCAACCGCATGTTCCGCATTTCGCGCATTAGTCGTCAGCGGCAACTCGGTCACGTGAGCGGAGTGAGTGCCGATCGTTACTTCGCGCCCGGCAGAGCCGATTTCGCGCCGAATGTAGCCTAAGGCTACGGTGCTATTTCCGCCCGGCTCGCGCAACGTCGTCACACTCGTGATCTCGCCAATTTCCTTCTCGGCAAGAACGACCTTATCTCCAGGGGCAATCGGCGCGGCGCCATCGCAAACGAAGCCGGTAAATTTCCGATGGACATTGCCCCGCGACCGTATGCGCTCGACAATCTCCTGCCCGATGTAACAGCCCTTTTGAAAGTTGAGCGCGCGCATCTGGTCGGTTTCCTGGGGCAACTCCCGCTCGCGAATATCGACGCCGTAAAGAGGAATTCCGGAAACAATGCGACTCTTTTCCAGCGCCTCAGATCCTGTTGGCGTCGCTCCGGCCGCAACCAGCGCATCCCAAACCTTCTTCACTTCGCCCGAAGAAATCCAAAGCTCGTAGGATACTCCGGGCGCATCGCCCCGAACCAGCGTGCATTCCAGACAGTCGCAAGCGCAGTCGCAGCGTGGAGTAATCGCTTGCAAACCCAACATCTCTGGGACTTCAATGCCGGCTGCCTGAAGCACTTCGCGGGATCGCGGTCCCACCAGGCCGATTGCCGTCAATTCATCGCTGAGATCTTTGACCTCAACTTTGTCCATGATGATGTAGCGTTTGAACACGCCTAGAATCTTCTCCAGTTGACTGTGGTCCGTATCGATGACCAGCGATTCGCCGCGATTGTAGGCATACAAGTCGCCCAGAATGTGTCCTTGTACGTTGAGAACGAAGGCATACACGCCCTGCCCCTCCGGCAGGTCCTTGATCTTGTTGCTGACCATTCCATTCAGCCAACGCACGCGGTCGTTGCCGGTGAGCGAAATCTTGGTTCGAAATCCCAGGTCGTAAAGGCCACAACCAGACCTCAACGCTTGAAATTCTCTGTCGGAGTCGCCGAAGTTCGCGGCCGTGGCTGCCCCGCGATATTCGGCCAACCGACATTCGGAGGAGATGGGCGCGCTCGCGCTGCTCTGGCCGTGCAATGCGGTGAATAGGGATGTTTGCTTCATGAGCCTCTTTTCAATTATAGCGGAGTAATTGAAGATAAGCGGTGCCGCCGGCTCCGGGATTTGTGGTAACTTTCCAACCGTGGATTCGCAAAAGTCTTTTCACGAAAACAAGCAGGAAAAGAACCCGGATAAGAAGCGCATCGCCGTCATTCTTGGCGACGGCATTGGGCAAGAGGTTATTCCGCAGGCCGTCAAGGTTATTCAGGCTTCGGGCGCAAACGTCGAACTGACCGAATTCGATTGGGGCGCCGACCGCTATCTCCGCGACCAAACCACAGTGCCTCCGGGCGGATTCGCCATGCTGGCGCGGGACTTCGACGCGATCCTCGTCGGCGCCTTCGGCGATCCGCGGGTTAAGACCAACATCCACGCCAAAGAAATCCTGCTCGGCATGCGCTTCACCATGGACCTTTATGCCAACGTTCGTCCGGTGCACCTGCTTGATGCGGCGTTATGCCCGCTAAAGGGAATCGAGCCGAAAGACATCGATTTCGTGGTAATCCGCGAAAATACGGAAGGCGTTTACACCGATGCCGGCGGCGTTTTCAAGCAGGGAACGCCCGACGAAATTGCCACGCAGGAAGACATCAACACGCGCAAAGGAGTCGAGCGCATCATCCGCTACGCTTTTGAATATTGCCATCGCAATCAGAAGCAAGACGGATCGCCGCGAAATAAAGTTCTGATATGCGACAAGTCCAATGCCATGACCCATGCCGGGGGCCTGTGGCAGCGCGTGTTTAAAGAAGTGAGTACGGAGTATCCGCAAATAACGGCGCAGCACATGTACGTGGATGCGTTGGCCATGCAGATGGTGCGCGACCCGCGCCAGTTCGACGTCATCGTGACCAACAACATGTTTGGCGACATCCTCACCGACTTGGCCGCTGGGCTACAAGGCGGCTTGGGCATGGCCGCGAGCGGCAATATTCATCCGGGGAAGACGTCGATGTTCGAGCCCGTGCATGGCTCGGCTCCGCCGATTGCTGGGAAGAACGTGGCGAACCCCTTCGGGGCGATCCTGACGGCGGCGATGATGCTGGGGCATTTGGGCATGACGCGCGAAGCGGAGAAGATTGAGGTGGCAGTGCTGGAGGCAGTGCGGCACAAAAAGACTACTCAGGATATCGGTGGATCGTTAGGGACGCGCGAAGCCGCGGACTGGGTGGTCGAGTCCATGGAACGCTGACGGTGAGAACTTCCGGTCGGGCCTACGGAAGTCCAACGATGTAGGGATCCTTCGACTCCGCATGTGGCCTTCGCTTCGCGAACGCACACGCTCCGCTCGGGGTGATAATTACCTTTTGCGCCCTACTATCAGCGCCAACTCACGCCATTTCCAGACACAATCTGCATCTGCAAATCCGATCTCGCGCAGCCATTGAAGTTGCGTTTCCATATCCAGCAACTTGTTAGAAGGATCTTCAGTTTCGTGCGTGTAACCGATGCCGTGCAAGAATTCTTCGTGCAAGCGCGGCGTCGGCGAGGCCACGTGTTCCAGGTTGCAGAAGACTCCTCCGGGGTTTAGGACGCCGTGAATCTCGGCGTAAAGCAGGCGCTTGCGTTCGTGTATCAGATGATGAATCGCGAAGCTCGAAATGACTACGTCGAACTTACCGAGCGTCGGCAGCGGGTGGTCGAGATTGTGGGTCACGATGGTGACGGAGGAATCTCCGGCGAAGCGCTTGCCCGCGGCTTCGAGCATGGCGGGCGAAAAGTCGATGGCGACACCTTCCAGTGGGCCGCGGTTTTCGCGCGTACCCAATGCTGATTTCACCAATGCCAGCAGTCGGCCGTCTCCGGTGCCCAGATCGAGAATTCGGTGCGCGTCAGCCGAAATGAATTCCAGCAAAGTCGACTCGCCCTCAGTGCGATGCGCGATGGAGTCGGCGCGTCCCAGGTAGTCGCGGGTGTGCTCGGCAGAAGTCCAAAGATTGACTGGTGCGTTGGTAGTCATGTTGTGCCTGGGGAAAGTATAGGCAAACAAGGTAGACTCGATGCTAATGGATATCGTCGAGTTGTTTTCCAGAAGGGTTGTGCGGCGGCTTTTTGCGGTTGCGCTGCCGGTGGTGTTTTGTGTCGCGGTTTGGGCTCAGGCGCCGACCCAGGACCAGACTGCGAAAGATCAGCAGAGTAACGTGCCGCAGAGCAACGAACAACAGAATCAAGAGCAGGTGGGCAAGAGTGCCCGTCCTACACAATCTTCTCCCACACAGACTTCTCCTGCGCAGTCTGCTGCTACGCAAGAATCAGACAAACCCGGTCCACCCAAAGAAGAGGTCAAGATCACTCCGCGCGAAGCTGAGGAGCTTTTTCACTCCGTTGACGAGATTCTGACTTTTGACTCGAAGCAAACCGGTCTGGCCATCAAGAAAGAAGTCAAACGCAAGCTCACCAGCCGCGAGGAAGTCGTTTCCTATCTCACCAAGCACATGGACGACGAAGATACGCAACGCTTGCGGCGGTCGGAGCTGGTGCTGAAAAAGTTCGGGCTGCTGCCGCGTGACTTCGATCTGGAGAAGCTTCTGGTCGCGCTGCTGCGCGAGCAGGTTGCCGGTTACTACGATCCCAAAACGAAGACGGTCAACCTGCTGGATTGGGTCCCGATGGAAGAGCAGGAACCGGTAATGGCGCACGAGTTGACGCACGCGCTGCAAGACCAAACCATCAATCTGCAAAAGTGGATGAAGAAAGGCGAAAAGGATCTGGCCGAGATTAAAAGAGATCCCACGCCTGCCGACATCGAGAATGACGAAATCGATAACGCCCGTCAGGCTGTGATTGAAGGGCAGGCCGAAGCGGTGATGTTGCAATATGCGCTGGCGCCAGTTGGCCGATCGATCACCGATTCACCGGAGATGGTGGAATCAATGGAAGCGAGTATGCTTGACGGAACGCCGGATTCGACCGTGTTCAAGGACGCGCCGATTTTCCTGAAAGAATCGCTGACCTTTCCTTACAGCTACGGACTGGAGTTTGAGATCAAGCTGCTGGAGAAAGGCGGCAAAGAAAAAGCATTCGCAGGCGTGCTGGCCAACCCGCCGCATACCACGCGCCAAATCATGGAGCCCGATACTTACCTGTCCGGCGAAAAGATCGAGCCGATGCGGGTTCCGGACTTCGCGCGCGACTTCAAGGAGTACACGAAGTTCGACATCGGGGCGATGGGCGAGTTCGACGTCGATATACTCATCGAACAATATGCGGGCAAGCAGTTAGCCAAGCGTTTGTATCCGGATTGGCGTGGCGGTTATTACTACGCAGCAAGGCCGAAAAGCGATGCCGCGGCTCCGATTGGATTGCTTTATGTTTCGCGGTGGTCGAGCGCAGAGAAAGCCTCGGAGTTTGCCAATATCTATGCGCGCTCGCTGGCCCAGCGATACAAGAAGGCAGAGCCTACGGATCATTCATCTACTGAATTGGGTGTCCCGAGCGTGGGTACGCAAGATGCGAGCTTGCAGACGCCACAAATCAAACTCGAAGTTTTAAAAGGCCGTCACGTCTGGTCCACCGAAGAGGGCCCCGTCGTGATTGAAGAACAAGGCAATACTGTTTTTGTCAGCGAGAGCCTTGACCCTGCTACGACCGACGTACTGGAAAAAGAAGTGTTCGGGAAATGATGCCAGTTGTCGGTTGCCAGTGGCTAATGGTCTGTCCGCTTATGCTTCTTGTCATCCTCGTCCGGGGCGGCTGCCAGAAAATGCCGTACGGTCGCAACGACGGTAATCTCTTTTCCGCTCCGCTCAATCGTCAGCGTCCGCTCCTGTCCCGATGACCCGCCCAGCATGGACCACGCTTGCCCTATCGTCGAGTTCGTCACTGGAATTCCATCGACGGCTATCAATCGGTCTCCAATCTGCACGCCCGGAACCGAAGGATTCCCTTCGAACTCCACAATGCCGATGACGGTGAAACCTCCGCCACTCTCCGGCCGCAGTGTGAGGCCGACGACATCGAACTCCGGAAACTGCGACATACGGCCGATGTCGAAGTAGAGCATTGAGTGCGCGTAATCGATGCCTACGCGATAATTCAGCAGCACATCGGCGCCAAGCAGTCCGGCAATCTCCGGCCCCGACGGGCTCTTAAATTTCGCCGATTGGTTTTCGGAATTTTCTTCAGCCGGAAGATCGATCAAAAAGAGTGAGCCGAATTGCACGCGATCCACACGCATTATTTTCAATTTCGTTTCCGAGTCCGTCTCACCAACGTTCGCAGGCCCGACGGCTCCGGTCATACGTGGCCAGTCGAGATGCGCGGCAAACAACTTTTCAAACAAATCGGCGGAAAGCCGGCTGATCGGAGCCGCAAGATCGAGAATGAGGTTGCACTTCTTATTCTCAATCTTGCTGGGAACCTGAATGATGCCATTGCCTGGATCGATTTGGGCTTTGCTTTCTGCGCCTTTGAAATGGACAGTGCCCGGTTGGCCGAGAGTGAAGCGGCGATCCGGAAAATTGACGAGTACGTCATAGTTGCGAAGCAGGGTCGAGGGAAGAGTAATCTCGATGTTCGCGCCCGGGAAAATTTTGCCGTCACCCGCGGGAATTTTTATTTCACTCGTCGGCGGTATGTTGATCTTCATCTCGCCCGCATAAATAGCAGGCGCTTGTGAAGTCAGAGTCCCGGCGCAGACCTGAGCGTCGCAATGGATCGTAGTTCCCAATGCTTCTGCCACGCTGCGGCTCATTCGCAAGTTGGGACTCGCGACGTCGATCAGAGCCTTAACCTGCATCGTCGAGCCGTCGGATCGCGGAATGACAACATCGATCAATGGCTGGTTGTGATCAACCGCCATGGGGACGGTGACCGGTGCGGAATCATTGTTTGGCGCTGGCTTCCGTTCACCCGGTGCGCCCACCACAGCCAGAAGCAGGCAGGTCCAAAGTACGCAGAGTCGCATGAAGGGATTGTAGAGCGTTCGCATCAATGAGCCTCTTGTATAATCAGCCCTTCAATACATCCACGCTCATCCTTTTCTGGAGGAAGTTTGCCACAGGCGGAAATCGGCATCATCGGCGGCAGTGGTCTGTACGCGATGCCTGGACTTACCAAGGTCAAAGAAGTACGAGTGAAGACTCCATTCGGCGCGCCGTCGGACGCATACGTATGCGGCACGCTTGAAGGGCGAAAAGTGGCGTTCCTGGCCCGGCACGCCCGCGGACATCTTATTCTTCCCAGCGAACTGAATTTTCGCGCCAACATCCACGGGTTTAAACAGTTGGGAGTTGAGCGCATCATTTCCGTCTCCGCCGTCGGATCCCTCAAAAAGGAGCACAAGCCGCTGGACTTCGTGATTCCGGATCAGTTCTTCGATCGCACCCGCCATCGTGTCGACACTTTTTTTGGCAATGGCGTAGTGGCCCACATCGCTTTTGCCGATCCTGTCTGCGGAGAACTGGCGGGTGTTGTCCAGCATGCGTGCCAGAAAGCGGGAGTTGTCGGCAAGCGAGGCGGGACCTATTTGTGCATGGAGGGTCCGCAGTTTTCCACCAAAGCGGAGTCGAATGTCTATCGCGGCTTGGGCATGGATGTGATCGGCATGACTAATTTGCAGGAAGCCAAACTCGCGCGCGAAGCGGAGTTGTGCTACGTAACTGTGGCCATGGTGACCGACTACGACTGCTGGCATCCGCATCATGATTCGGTCACCGTCGATCAGGTTGTTGCCGTGCTGCTGAAAAATGCGGACAACGCGACCAGGGTTGTACGCGAGACCGTGGCTGCTATGCTGAAAGAACGCGGCTGCAAGTGCGGATCGGCTTTGGCCCATGCCATTCTCACCGATCCCAAGAAAATTCCAGCGGCAACAAAGAAGCGCCTAAAACTGATTCTGGGAAAGTATGTGAAGGTCAGCGGCAAGTAATGATTATTTGTTTCTGCTGGCCACTAACTACTGATCACTAGCCACTGCTCTAAGAAGGGAATCAATAACTCCGCATGAGCGTTCTCGTTGTAGGCTCGGTTGCGTTTGACGATGTAACTTCACCCTCGGGCAGTGTCAAAAATATTCTGGGCGGCGCTGCTACCTATTTCTCTCTGGCCGCCAGCTACTTCACCCAGGTGCGCGTGGTTGCCGTCGTAGGCGAAGACTTCGGCAACACCGAGGAGCGGGTCTTCGAGAATCATAAAATCGATACGCGCGGCATCGAGCGCGCCGACGGCAAGACCTTTCGATGGGGCGGTTCGTACACCGACAACCTCAATGAAGCTAAGTCCGATTTCACCGAACTCAACGTATTCGAGAGCTTCCATCCCCAGATTCCTTCGGAATACGAAGACACCGAGTTTTTGTTTCTTGCCAACATTCAGCCCACGCTGCAAGCCAACGTGCGGCAGCAGATGAACGGCGTCCGCCTAACGGGCTGCGACACCATGAATTATTGGATCAAGGGTAGTCCGAAAGAGCTAGCGGAAACTCTGAAACTGGTGAACATTCTGCTCATCAACGATACAGAGACCAAGATGCTTGCCGGCGAAAGCAACCTGCCGCGCGCGGCGCACAAAGTTCTCGCCATGGGGCCTCAAGCATTGGTCATCAAGCACGGCGAATACGGTGCGACGATTTTCTTTCGCGAAGGCGCCTTCGGCATCGGCCACCATCCATTTCGCGCTCCTGCGCTGCCCATTGAAGAAGTGAAAGATCCGACTGGGGCCGGTGATTCTTTTGCCGGCGGATTCATGGGCTATCTGGCTTCGCAAAAAGAATTGACCCGCGAATCGCTCAAACGCGCTCTTTTCTACGGCAGCGTCATGGGATCGTTCGCAGTCGAGCGCTTTGGCACCGAGCGCCTGCAATCGCTGACGCGGGAAGAAATCGACGAGCGCTTCGGTATCTTTCGCGAACTCACTCATCTCGAATAATTGCGTTCGCGAGAAAACGGCACACAGCGGCATAATCCTCCATGAAAGCTCCGGCCACTTCCCGCTGGAATTATGAAGTCAGGCTCCTGGCCTGGATGGCTACCTGCGTCTCGGTTTTTTCGTTTCTGTCGTATTTCCGCAACGGCGACGTGCTTCTCTACGGCGACGCCGTCGCCCACATCAACATCGCGCGCCGCGTCTTCGATTCCCAAACCCCCGGCCTGCTGCAACTGGGAACGGTCTGGCTGCCGCTACCCCATTTGCTAATGATGCCGTTCTTGCTCTTCAACAAATTGTGGCACACGGGCGCAGGAGGGTCGATCCCGTCGCTCGCGGCGTATGTCTTCGGCGTGATCGGAATATTCAGGCTCACTCGCTCGACAGTTCGAAATTCGGAACGGCGAAACGAAGAGTTGCCGGCCCGCGCCCGCCAAGTCGCAACTGTGTCGGCAAACATTCCCACTGTCGCGCCCTGGATTGCGGCCGGCATTTATGCCGCAAATCCTAATCTGATCTACATGCAGACCACGGCGATGGGGGAAGCTCTGTATCTTTCATTCTTCATCTGGGCTGTGACGCATTTCGCCGAATTCACCGGCGGCGATAACAAGTCCTTGACCAAATGCGCAATGTGCCTCGCCGCCGCCTGCTTGACCCGCTATGACGGATGGTTTCTCGCGGCTGTTACGATTGCAGCCGTCGTCGTATTTGCAATTCGCATCTCTGGCAAGGTTCCTCAAAACGGACATCGAGTACCTTCCATTTCTCGCGGGGCGTTTATGAAATTCGTTTTGATTTCGGCAGCTGCGCCTGCCCTCTGGCTCGCGTATAACGCCGCGGTCTATCGCAACCCGCTCGAGTTTGCGAACGGCTCATACTCGGCGAGGGCGATCGAGAAGAAAACAGGAACCGTGAATCCCGCCAAAGCAAATCTCTATGCCGCCGCATCCTATTTCCTCAAGTCTGCCGAATTGAATGTCGCGGAGCCAGCGTGGTTGAGTCGCATATGGCTGGCGCTGGCCGCTGCTGGAATTATTGCCGCTTTATTGACGATGCAAAGCTGCTGGCCCGTCCTGCTGCTGTGGCTTCCTCTGCCGTTCTACGCACTGTCAGTTGCCTACGGGGCAGTCCCGATCTTCATCCCGCCATGGTGGCCCTTTTCGCAATATAACGTTCGCTATGGTTTGGAATTGCTCCCAGCGTTTGCGGTTTCCGTACCAATGCTCGTGCATTTTGTTCTTAATCGACTGAATGCCGACCTGAGAGTTTCCCCTCGACTAAAGATCGGTCGGCCTGCCGCGCTGTTCGTCGTGCTGGCCGTAGTTGTTGGCGGTTACTCAACGGTCTGGGCCGCGGGCCCGATCTGTTATCGCGAGGCCGTCACCAATTCGCGCAGCCGTATTCGGCTGGAAAACCAACTGGCGCAGTGGCTGCAGGTTCTCCCGCCCAACTCCACGTGGCTGATGTATCTCGGCGAGCATTCCGGAGCGCTCGAACAAGCGGACATGCCCATGCGGCGCACCATCAATGAAGGCAATCATCGCGTGTGGAAGCAACCCTCCGATCCCGAAGGCTTGTGGGAGCGCACCCTCGCGCATCCCGCGGAATTCGCCGATTACGCTCTCGCCTTTGAGGGCGATCCCGTTTTCCACGCGCTCGCCGGACGCGGCTTCAAAGAGTTGGTGGAAATCAAAACTACCGGGCAATCGCGAGCGGTGCTTTACCAGCTTCGATAAACATATGCGGTAATCACACAGGTTACGCCCCGCAGAGACAGACTTGCTGCCTTCCGGTGATAAAATCCAGCCACCGTATCACTAACGCTTGACGCGGTTTTCAGGCACATCCATGAACTGGCAGCACATCTCCGGCCTTCTTCAGGGCGAAATGGCGAGTGGGATCGCCATGACTTCGCTGGCCCGCCTGATGCTGGCCAGCATTCTGGGCGGCATCATCGGTCTGGAACGCGAACTTAAGAATCGTCCCGCAGGGTTGCGCACCAACATGTTTATCTGCTTCGGCGCGGCGCTCTTCACCGTGCTTTCGGGCAACCTTGCCCCCGGAAAATCGGACTATACACGTATAGCCGCGCAAATCATTCCCGGCATCGGGTTCATCGGCGCTGGAGCCATTTTGCACACGCGCGGTCTCACCACTGGCCTGACCACCGCGTCCACGCTGTTCGTCGTAGCGGCCGTGGGCATGGCGGCCGGCGGAGGTCTTTATCTGACAGCGGTTTTTTGCGCAGGCTTAGTGTTGGTTGCTCTTTTCACCCTTGGGCACCTGGAAGAAACATTCAATCTAAAGCTTCTGCTTACCAGCTACGAGGTGACGGGAAGCACCGTCGAGGAAGTTAGCATTGAAGTGAATCGCATTCTCGAGCGCGATCACCGCATGATGCAGAATGTGGAACTCGCCAGCGCCGGACGCCACATCCGCGTGCAGTTTGACGTCGAAGGCTGCCTTCGCGAACAACAAGAGTTGCTGGGGCGATTGCAGGCATCGCCCGTCTTTGGCTCGGTCTTTCGGTTGGGTTTGGTGGAGCGGGAGTGAGCGGGAGTTTTCCATGAACTTCGGCCCGCGCACCATTCCTTTTGTGAAGGCTAGCGCCTGCGGGAACGATTTCCTGCTTATTGACGCCGCGCTAGCTCCCGCGGATATCGCCGGTTTTACTCGCCGCATCTGCGACCGTCACAACGGCGTTGGAGCCGACGGCGTGGAATGGATGTCGGCCCATGTTTTTGCGGACGCCGAGGTTAAGCTGATTAATGCCGATGGCTCGCACGCGGAAATCTCAGGCAACGGCACGCGCTGCGTCGCGGCCTACATCTGTGCCGAGCGCGGCGCCGCGCAGATCAATATCCAAACTGGAGCCGGATTGAAAACCTGCTCTCTGATATCTCGCCGAAATTATGAATATGAGTTTGAAATGGAAATGGGACAGGCCACCGTGGGCGGTGAACTTACCGTCGGGCTCGCCGAAGGCGAAATCAGCGGCACTTCCGTTTCGATGGGGAATCCGCATTGCGTTGTGTTTGTTCCGGAATTTGAGCGAGATTGGCAGGCCCGCGCCGCCGAGATCCAGAGCGATCCGCAGTTTACGCAGGGCGTTAATGTGGAACTGGTAATTGCCGAAAGCAGAAATGAGATAAGAGTTCTTTTTTTCGAGCGCGGCGTGGGAGAGACCCAATCGTCGGGGACGGGTTCTTGCGCCTCCGCGGTAGCCGCTGTTTCTACGGGGCGCGCAGACTGGCCCGTGCAAGTGCATGCTGCGGGCGGCACACAGACTGTTAGCCTGGAAGCGGATCATATTTTCTTGCGCGGGCCAGCGCAGTTATTGTGCCGGGGAGATTTTTTTCTGGATTGAATTTATGAAGCCTTATCAACCCAGACCCGCGAATGTTCCATCTTGCTGAGCAACGGGAACTGAAAGCTAAGAAGCGAGCACTAAGCCAACGTCATGCGTTCTTCCAAGTCTTCTCGCATCAAGCCTCGCGCACTTCGTCCCGGCGATCTCATCGGCATCGTTGCTCCTGCCAGCAACATCAAGCGCGAGAGTCTCAAAGCCGGTTGCGAAGCTCTGGAACGCCTGGGTTATCGCACTACTTATTCGGAATCCATCTTCGATCGCGATTTGTACTTCGCAGGATCTATCGAGCGCCGCACCCGCGAGCTGGAAGACATGTTTGAGCGCGAAGACGTCCGCGCCATTGTCGCGGCCCGCGGAGGCTACGGAGCGAACTATCTGCTTCCCCGGGTCGACGTGGAAAAGATCAAAGCGCATCCCAAGATTTTCGTTGGCTATAGCGATCTCACTGCGCTGCTCACCTACTTTGCCGACGTGGCCGGCCTGATAACATTTCACGGGCCGATGGCTGCCAAAGACTGGTCGCATGCCGATGGCGTAGATCTCGCATCGTGGCAATCGGCGCTTGCTGGCGAGAAACCGTGGGCGCTGAACTTCGGCGCTGATTCCGGGGTGAGCGCTTTGGTAGACGGCGAGGCACATGGCATTCTTTACGGAGGGTGCCTCTCGATCCTGACCGCGTCGCTGGGCACACCGTACGAAATCCAAACCGAAGGAACGATTCTTTTTCTGGAAGACGTCGCGGCGCGACCGTATCAGATTGATCGCATGCTGATGCAGTTGAAGCTGACGGGGAAATTCCACGGCGTGCGTGGAATTGTTTTTGGCGAAATGCTGGACTGCCGCCAGACTGCCAGCCAAGGCTACTCGCTGGAAGAAGTCGTGCCGAGGATCGTCGGCGATCTCGGGATTCCGGTGGCGTACGGCGTGCGTTCAGGGCATGTGACTTCGGGAAACATTACGCTGCCATTCGGGGTCGAGGCGGCGCTGGAGGTGAGCGGGGGCAACGTCAGTCTTAAAATCTTAGAAGGCGCAGTTTCCGCATAGCGGCGCGAGTCTCGCGAGGTGCGCGTAGATTGGAATTCATGAACAACAAACACATTCACCTGATCGGAATCTGCGGCACCGCCATGGCCTCGCTGGCCGGGATGCTCAAGCAGCGTGGCTTCAATGTCACCGGCTCGGACGCAGCAGCCTATCCGCCCATGTCGGATTTTCTTGCCGGGTTGAAAATCCCCGTGGCGCAGCCCTTCGACGCCCGCAACCTGGAACCGCACCCCGATCTGGTGGTGGTCGGCAATGCCATCTCTCGCGGTAATCCGGAACTTGAACACATTCTCGATCAGAGAATTCCATTCTGTTCGCTGCCACAGCTTCTGCACGACGAATTTCTCCGCGGAAAGGAAGTGCTGGTAGTCGCCGGAACTCACGGCAAGACCACCACAACCTCTATGCTCGCGTGGATTTTCCAGTCCGCCGGACTCGATCCCTCGTTCTTAATCGGGGGCATCGCGGAAAATTTCGGATCGAGCTTCCATCTTGGACAGGGCAAACATTTCATCCTCGAAGGCGACGAATACGACACCGCGTTCTTCGACAAAGGCCCAAAGTTCCTACATTACTTTCCCGACTCCGTGATTCTGACTTCGGTGGAATTTGACCACGCGGATATCTACAAAGATCTCGATGCGGTCGAAACAGCGTTCAAACGGCTGGTCAATCTTGTTCCGCGCCGTGGACGCATTGTGGCTTTCGATGGAGCGGTCGGGACAGAACATGAAAGCGCGAGTCTCGAACGCTGCCTTCAGAAGGCTTTTTGCCTGGTCGAACGCTACGGCGCAGGAAGCAAATCGAACTGGCAGGTTACGAACCTGCGGCTCGAGCCGGAGCGAACCCTGTGGTCGGTTCGCCATAACGGGCAGCTCTGGGCCGACTTCGAATTTTCTCTTGGCGGCGAGTACAACGTGTGGAACGCGACGGCAGCCGCGGCCCTGGCTGCGGGATGCGGTATTGCGAAAGAGGAAATCGTCGCCGCGCTGGAAACTTTCAAGAGCGTGAAGCGCAGGCTCGAAGTGAAAGCGCGAGTGAACGGCATTACGCTGATCGACGATTTTGCGCATCATCCAACGGCTATCGCGGGAACGCTCAAAGCGCTGCGCTCGCGCTATCCCGGTTCACGCTTGTGGGCGATTCTTGAGCCACGCTCCAACACGCTGCGCCGCCGCGTGCTGCAAAGCGATCTGGCCCGCAGCCTCGCCCTGGCGGATGAAGTTGTAGTCGCCGGAGTTTTTCGCTCCGATGCCGTGCCTGAAAACGAACGGCTCGAATTGCCTGAGCTAGCCGCCGACATTGTCAAGAATGGCGGCCGCGCGCGCCTGATTGCCGATGCCGATGCAATTGTGCAAACGGTCGCGCCGGAAATGCGCGATGGCGATGTGATTGCAATTCTTTCCAACGGAGGCTTCGGCGGCATCTACGAAAAGCTGCCCGCGCGCCTGCGCGATTTATATGCGGCAAGCCGAAAGGCGGCAGAGGCAAAAGCGTGAAGCGGCATGCAACGCTGATCGCGGCAGTCTTTGCAGTTGTGACTTGGCGAACGCCGGCTCTTACGCAGCAAGTCGCCAGCCCATCGCCTTCAGTTCTCTATACGATTTCTTTGTCCCAAGCGGCGCAGCATTTGCTTCACGTCAGAGTTACCGTGCCGCCGGGAAAAGCCGTGCAGGAACTGCAACTGCCAGTCTGGAATGCCCTCTATCAAGTTCGCGATTTCGCCCAGTACGTGAATTGGGTGCGCGTCACCGATCTCGCCGACGCTCCGCTTCCGCTGCG
>Ga0209010_1000135_pt1 | contig 26952 bp, 27 predicted proteins | sample BlaSpr_A8_OM1_O3_FD_187985 | JGI IMG/M metagenome (GOLD analysis project Ga0209010, IMG submission 187985) | Forest soil microbial communities from Thunder Bay, Ontario, Canada - Black Spruce, Ontario site 2_A8_OM1_O3 (SPAdes) (version 2) | ecosystem: Environmental > Terrestrial > Soil > Boreal...
ATCTGCCGGGCTCTTCCCCCGAAGCGTTAAAGCGACATCAGGCCACGTTGGAACAGTATTTGGACTGGTTACGGAGGATGCGCTAGAGTGTTTTCGCAGATTCTGATCTGGCTGCTGGTTGCCGCGAACGCGCTGGGATACGTTTACCTGTTGTATCGTGCATGGACTCGCGTGCCGCGGCGCGATATGGACGACGTGGTTCCTTTCCTTTATCCAGTGGATGTATCTCTCGTTGAATCCCTGCTTGATCCTGCCGCCGATTTTGGATTGCGCTGGCAGTTGAGTCCGCGAGAGTTTCGCGAGGCGCAACGGCGAAGGATGCGGCTCTATCTGGAGATGGTGCGCCGCATGTCGCACAACTCCGAGGTGCTGGTGGAGTATGACCACGCGCGATTGGGCAATGACAGGCTCAACTCCGAAACTGCTTCGAAGGTGGAGGATGCGGCCATTAAGGTGCGGCTTTATTCCGCGTGCGTGCGACTGCGGCTGCGCGTTTGGTTGTCGCTTCCGATGAATGCGTTTGGCATGATGCCGACGCTAGCGCGTTTGCGCATGGCTGCTGACCTCGATGGGCCCAAGGCTTACGACGATCTCAAAGCCGCAGCGGCAGAGGGATTCGCCAAGCTTCAGCAAACTGAACTGGATGCGCTGGCGCGCAATCTGTAATCCCTTATTATCGCGCCGAATTTCGGCAGCCGAAAGCGAACACGGGGCTAAAACCCGCGATCATTTTAGACTTGCGCGGCCCTGAAAGAGCCGCTCTTTCACGGGTCCTTCAGCAGCTTCCTACGGCTTTTTTGGCGGTAAATATTTCTTTTCGATCGATGCGACCACTACGTAGTTGGGATCGACCATTTCGTTGAGATGGATTTTCGCTACTTTCGAAAGCAGTTCGTAGGCGTCGAGATCCGACAGGCCGTAGTCTTTGTGGATCCAGTGGACCAGTTCGGTGAAGGCGATGCGCACGGCGTCGTCCAGCGGGCGATAGGCGCCGACGGTCATGATGGCATCGTCATTTTCGAATTGCGGCCATTCGATGGTGCGGCCCTTGATCACGCTTAGCTGAATGCGCGCTTTCAGCGGGACCTCGATCGCCGTGCCGGCAACTTCGCCATCGCCCATGGCGGCATGACCGTCGCCGATGTAGAGCAATCCACCTTTCACGTTGACGGGGAAGTAGACGGTGTTGCCGACGCTGGCTTCGGGAGAATCCATGTTGCCGCCGAATTCGGCAGGAACCACTGAACTGCGGGCTTCGCCATTGGCGGGCGCGACGCCGATGCATCCGAAGAAAGGATGCATGGGAATCTTCACCGAGAAATCTGTATCGAGCGCTTTGAAGGTTGCGGTGTTGGCCGCGTGGTCAATGTGATAGAACCATATCCGCTCGGGCAGCGGTGCATGCAACATGGGCGTGTAGTTGGTTTCGTTAATCGCGCCGAATCCGGGCGCGAACGCTCCCACGCCGGTATCGCCATCGACTTGCAGATCGAGAATTTTTACGGCAAGAGTGTCGCCGGGTTCGGCGCCTTCCACATAAAAAGGGCCGGCGAGGGGGTTGTCGCCTTTGGCCATGCTCAAGCTATCGCCGGGCTTGTGCAGCGCATTGCCGAAGCAATCGAGCGTGTTGGTGTCGAGGATGTCGCCGGAGTGGAGACGGGCTACGGGATCGGCGGTGGCGAAAAGATATTTCACATTGTCGTTGGTGGTGGCGTAATGAACGACGGTCTGCGCTGCGGATGGGGATATGGCTAAGAAGGTTAGCAGGGTTAGCGAAAGGGGCGCGGCAAATGCCGAATGAGCGATCAAGGAATCCTCCTATTAGCGCGGGAGTGCGAGTCGATCAGAGATCCGAATGGGCGACGTTGCGCTTGCGTTGACTCCTACGGCATACCGGAAGAACTGTATCGAAATCGGACGACGGCTGTCCATAAAATCCAAAGGCTTGATGAAAATCGGAAAGGAGATTCACGTGATTCGAAGATTTGGAAACCACGCAGCGGCAGCTTTGGTGGTGGGAGCGCTTTTGTTTTTCACCGCTGCGCCGCGAGCGCATGCCGACGACCGCTCCCACTGCCAACACGCCGTTGAAAAGGCGGAAGCGAGACTGGACAGAGCGATTCATGACAATGGCGAGCACAGCCGCCAGGCGGAAGACCGGCGGCGCGATCTGAACGCCGAGCGGGAACGGTGTTGGGGTGCATACCATCAGTGGTGGAACGGGAAGGATCATCGCTGGGAGACCGAGCACAATTGGGACGACCATCACTAGATTGAAATGTTTCGTGGGGATTCGGACAGGATTCGAATCTCCACGAACGTTGCCTTGCCGGTGTTTCCTATCTCCACGTGCACGATGAGGAACCGGGTCTGATTCAACGCGAGATTCGGATTCTCTATGATAGCCGGGCGCGGTAGTAATCGAGACCGATAACACACAGTTGACTTTGGGTATGTGGAGCCTTCAGCAGTGATCGCGGTGGACTGCGGAGTCAAAGTCGAAATCTTCAACACAGAGGACACGGGGAACACAGAGGAGAACTCTGGAGAGAGATGTTAGACGTATTCGCGCTCGGCCTGGCGGATCGAGCGATAGCGTTCGAATACTTTCTTGTCGCTTTCCAGGCCCAGAAACGAACGGATGGAGCTTCCGCGAAATGTGTGGAGCAGCATCTTCCAGCCGCTGAGCAGGACGAACTTGGGATCGTGCTTGAGCGCTATGGGAATGTGCTGAACTTTCATCCAACGTTCCGCCTTCCAGCGCATGAATTCTATTTCTTCGGCGGGCAGGTGCTCGGTGCGCACCACCGCCGTGGTGCCATCGTATTCTTCGAGGCGCTCATTCATGATCAGCCCCTGATCGCGGAAATCCTTCGTCATGGGCGTGCGCGGGTAGGGCGTGGGATGCTGGATGTAGGGCCAATCGACGTAGCGGCGCGCGAATTCGAGATTGGCTTCGATGGACTCGCGGGTGTCGCCGGGGCTGCCGACGATTAATCCGCCCACCACGTACATCTGGTTGCGATGCAGATAGTCGATGGCTTTGAGCGTGGCGTTACCGGCTTCCCGGCCCTCGCTGCGCTCCGTATTTTTTGCGGAGGCCTTCAGAAATTCGAGATCGCCTTCGAGGATATTCTCGATGCCGAGGAAGCAGTAGCGGAAACCGGCGCGGCGCATCAGCGGGGCGAGCGTTTCGCCGTGGTTGGCGATGGCGGAAGTCATGGCCTGGATGAAGTAGTCGAGCTTGTTCAAACCGGCGGCGATGATGGCTTCGCACAAGGCCTCGAAGCGTTTCACGTTGAGCGTGATGTTATCGTCGACCAGAAAAATTGTGCGGGCGCCATGATCGCGGGCATCGCCAATATCGGCGAGGACGCGGTCGAAGGAGTAGGTGTGAAAGTTGCGGCCGCGCATTTCGATGATGGAGCAGAAGCTGCAATCGTAGGTGCACCCGCGCGATGTTTCGATGACATCGACCTGACGGCCCAGCATGGTGTATCCCTTGAGCGCGCGGGCATCGCGGTTGGGCAAGCGGATTTCGCTGTCTTCCAGGCGATGCGGAGGACGGCCGGGATTGTGCGCCCAGGTTTCGCCGTTGCTGTAGGAAAGGCCGCCGATCTGCTCGAAACCGGAGCCGCGCTCGATGGCCTGCAGCAATTCGCGGAATGTAACTTCGCCTTCGCTGCGCACCAGATAATCGACGCCCATGTTTTCGTAGGCTTCAGGCGCGAGGCTGGGATCGTAGCCGCCGACGACAATCTTCACGCCGGGCCGCAGTGAACGCACCAGGTCGATGATGCGGCCCGCGGTGCGGCGCTGAAACGTCATGATGGAGAGTCCCACGACTTCCGGATCGAGCTTGCGGACCAGCCGCGTGACCGTTTCACGAACGCGGCGCTGCACCAGAATCAAATCGGCGACAGCCACGCGGTGGTGCGGGTCGACGTTCCCGGCCAGCGAAGTGAGAGCGCCGTTGGGCATGCGGATGGCGGCTGGGGGCATGTGTTCGAAGGAATCCGGCATGGACAGCAAAAGGACGTTCATTGGCACCTGTCCCTCATTAGTAATTACTCGTGCTCGTCCCGCAGGCGCGGGGTTGATCAGTATTCACAGAGCGGATAGTCGCAATTGTACCGCAGACGGGCACGACGCCGCCTTCGCAGCAGCCGAAAAAAGGTCGAACCGCACGTCGATTTCAAGTTATCATTTCAGCCATACGGGCACTCGCGCCGCTGATGCGAACTCGGGAGCCGCGAGATTTTGGGGGGAGTATGGCGCTGAACTTTTTTCCGCGGACACGCGAGGAACAAGACGACTCGATCCAGTTTCATCCCACGGAGCGCCTCAAAGTGTATTTGTTTGGGGCTACCATATTGTTTGCGTCGTTTGGCATGGGAGAAGCAGTGTACAAGCTTCTGTTTTCTGAGTTTGACGGCATCACCGACCGGATTCCGATCGAGTTGCTGTTTGGCCTGGTGTTTGCGTGGCTGGCCACCAAGTTTGTGGGCGGTGTTTATAGAAATCGCAAGCAGAGAAGCGCACGGCTAAACTTTATCTCGGACCGCAATCATCACATACGCGGCGCGCTCGAAGGCATCTCTCCGCTGGCTCACCCGGCGAAGAATCAGCAATCGATCCGCGTTATCCGCGAGGAAGTGGATCGGATTGAGTGGGCGTTGAAGGAGATTTTGCCGAGCTAGAGAGTTGCACAAAACCGCAATCCTTAAAACGAAATACGAGCATGGCGGCTAAAGCCTGTACCGATTTCAGAGAACTTACGCGGCCCCTAGGGGCCGCTCTTCGCGGTTGTTCCCGCACTGTGAGTTTTTCCGCTGCCTGTTAGAGACCGGATTGGCCTCTTGAGTCTTGTTTGCAGACGGCAGAAGCCGCGGCATTCACGGGCGAGGCTGATCAGGGCGGCGCTGGCCGCTGGAAGTTTGATCCCGCAGATCCATTCTCCGAAGAAAGCGTTTCTTCCGTGGCCGCAGACCAGGACCCGCGCTTTCGATGGGTGGTCGGCGCACTACGGAATCGTGGCGCAGGTGGAAAAAAAACGCCCACCCTTCAAACCACGAAGGGTGGGCATCTGGTTTCGGTGGGCTAAGGCTGCCCAGAGTTACGCTAGAGCGAGCGCAGGAAATCGATCAGGGCCTGCTGCTGCGTTTGCGTTAACAGAGTGTTGAAGGCGTTTATTGACCCGCAAGCCTCGTCGGTGCTGGTCGTGCTGGCAATAGGACAATGATCCTGAATTACATTGACCAAGTCTGTATCGCGGCCATCATGGAAGAAGAAGATGCGTTGCCCCAGTCCCCACAATGGTGCTGTGCGGAATTGCGTGGGACCGGCCGAACCCTGCGTCACGCCGTCGGACAATCCGGAACCCATGTTGTGAATCGCGAAGTCCGAATACGGATGGTAGGTTTGGTTACTCAGTGAAGCGTTAGGCGAGGGTCCGGTTGTTTGCGTTGGCGTGTGACACAGGGCGCAGCCGATCTTCGGGCTGTTAAAGACCTGTTGCCCGAGCAGCACATCCGATGATGCGACGGCTCCGAACGGATCACACAACGCAACCCCGGCAGTGCCATATGGATTCAGCGTGTAGCTGGCGACCGCATCGCACTGCGAGGGAGCTCCGTTGAGGCGCATGAATACTGCGTTGTTTTGAGTGTTGGCAGACATAACCGAAGGGTCGCCGACGGCGGGCGGGAAGCCGGCCGGCAGGATTTCATCCTCGGGCTGATTGTTGGGGATGCAGCTTGGTCCGCTGCCAAAGGTCTTCTCGTTGGGGAAGAGTTCGTTGGTGACGCCCATTTCGACGTTGGAGGCTTCGCCGGCGAATATCAGCAACGATTTGTTTTGCGCTTTCCAGCCGAAGCGGGTGATGGTGCCATCGTTGCCGCTGCGGTTGAAGGATCCGGTGATGCCGAGGGCCGCAGCCGCGGCTGCATTGGGATTGCTCGGGTTGCTGGCAAGGTTATTTAGCAAAGTGAGCTCGGGAGTATTTTCCACTAAGCCCAAACCATAAGTCGGAGTGGGAATGCGGAAGCCGAGAGACTTCGATCCGACGCCGCCGAAATTCAACTGACTAATCGAACAGCCAGCCGGAGCATCGGAGCGGCCCTGGAAAGTAAATAATTCTCCGACACCGCCGGGCTGGACGGCAGCCGCATTTCCGCTGGCAGCCAATCCGTTGACGAAACGCACCTCGATGACCGGGCCGTTGACCGGAACGTCAGTAAAGCCCACGCCCGATACCGAACTCCCGGAGGGAAAAGTGGGATTGATGCTTGTCCCCCCTTGATCCGCCGCGGCAGCGAGCTCGGGGTTTCCAGAGAATGGCGGCTCGAGAGGCATGTTGAAGATAACCGGGCTGCCACCGCTCTTGGTGACGATGGAGACGCTGCCCGGGCTGCTGCCGCCCACGGCCGGGGCGGAGTGGCAGGAGAGACAACTGTTGGAATTGAAAGACGGACCGAGGCCGACTATGGGTTCGGTGGGAATCCTGGCAGCCCCTTGTACGCTGGCTACGGTTTCGAAGATCGACAGGGCCTGAAACCACATAATACTCAGCGGCTGCGTGGCGAAGTTGAAGGCATTGGCTGGATTCGTGGTCTCACCGATCAAATTGCCTGCACCGTCGGCGGGTGGGTTTCCGGCCGGAGCCGGGGGCTGGTCTATGTCGATACAGTTATTGCCGGGAACGGCGAACTTAGTAGGTCCGTCATCCACGCCCGGCTGATTCAAGGGACAATTATTGTCGGCCGCAACTGTGCCCGGGTTACGCGGGCCGCGGTCAAAAATGGGTCCCCCACTGGTAATTTGAGCGTGAACAACTGGAACACTCAGCGCGATTGTCAGAACTCCAATGACAGGATTAACGAAATGGTGGACAAAGCGAGACGACTGGGCGCACATAACTACTCCCTCCCCACTTATATCAAGTGTGCGAAGAACAGTGCACCCGATTCTTATAGCTTGTCAATGATTTTTTTTGCACACCCGACTCTTCGCTTAGATACACGCCCATAGTTATCACTAACTGCCTGCGAGTAACTAAAGGGCGCAGTATTTGCTGTTCGTAGTTCGTAACAACAAGAGAGCCTATGCGGCTTATTTATGTGAGGTAAGTCAAGCGCTGTCCCCAGCAATCGTGGGCCTAATGCCAAAGGTTGTTCGGTTTTCGTAACAAATGACGCAAAGCTTAAGCGATAAGCTCGCGCAACCCTACATTAGCCCCGCTCCCATCGGTTTGTGTCAGGTCATTCATTTTGCCCCGGTTACCCAGAGAGCACCGGGCGAGTCTGGAAAACACATGTCCACTGCTGCCGAGAAGATAGCGACGACTTTCCGGTTAGCTCTCGTATTGTTGCTGCCCGCTGCTTGCGCGGCGCAAGCCATTCAGGGCTACGTGAGGAACGGAACTACGGGCAGGCCGGAGCCGGCACACCAGGTCGTCTTATTCACGACCCAAGGCTCGCAGGGATCCGCCATCACAGACAACGAGGGAGCGTTTCGAATCGATTCGGCTAAGATAAATCCGCACTCGTTAGCGATCCTGAAGGTGGTACACGACGGAGTGGAATACTTTCAGCCCATGAGTAATAGGCCGAGCACTAATGTGACGGTCTACGAGGCGTCGAGTCAGGTCAGTGGGATCAGTGGATACCTCAGCGTCTTGCAGTTTCAGGTCAAGGGAAGTTTGTTGCAGGTAACGGAGCTGCATGCGTTTAACAATACATCCAACCCTCCGGTGACTAGATTCGGCGCCGGCAATTTAGTCCTGTCCATTCCGGACCATGCGCAACTGGAGCCCGCTACAGTTTCGGGACCGGACGGAGGCACGACTAAGTTATCCCTTGTTTCGATACCGGGGCAAAAAGGGAAATACACCATCGACTTCCCGATGAAGCCGGGCATGACAAAGTACGCGATCAACTACCAAGTGCTTTACGACGGCAAGTTAGTGTTTCGCAGGGAGGCTCAGTATCCGATGAAGCGGATCGGCATCATCTTGCCTGCTTCCATGAAATTCCAGTCTCTGGGATCAACCATGTTTCATGCGGAAAGCGCGCAGGCTGGGATGCACGAACAGGTCTTGGACAACGTCGGCGCGAATCAGCAGTTTGCTTTCGAAATTTCAGGCATGGGTGCGCTCTCTCACTACTTCCGCCCGCTAAAGCCCGGTGAAGCTCCGATGCCGGCGAAAGCCAGCGCGCTGACTGCACCGTTTCCGCGCGCCGAACCTGCGGCGAAAGTCAATCCGATGCGGGGCCGCGCGTTCTCTGCGGCGTTTCAGTTGACTGTTGCCGCAACCATCCTCATAGTGGCCGGCATTGCGATCTGGGGAATGATGCGCAGGAAGATCCTTCCTACCTAAAGGCAAACCTCAGCGGCTAAAGCCGGGCACTGAAAGCTAGCAGTTATCGCAGCGGTGGACCGCTGCGCCACCCAAAATCAAGCCCGCGGACGAGTTCTTCCGCAGCCTGTGAACGTCGTGCCTTCCCAAAACGACTCGGGCTTGGGGGTTTCTCAGCAGCCTGCTAGGGGTGCGAGTTCGTCCAGGTCCCCGCAGTCGTTGCTGGAGGCTTAGCTCCGAAGTAGCCTTGGTTCAGCTCCGGCTTGGCGGATTCGTTTAAAGATTGCATGACCTTGTCGAACTTGTCTTGCGCAACCTGGCGCGATATGTCACCTTTCACGGAGTCTTCCGACAACGTTTCCTTCGACACAATCTTATAAATCACATAGGATGCGCCTTCGGACTCCACCTTACTCACCTTGCCTGCATCGAGGGAAAAAAGCTCATCTGTTTCGTCGGGCGGAAATCCCGACCGGGCAAGCGTTCCCACGGTTGTAATGGGAGGAGATGAATGTCCCAGGGCAGCGTAGGCGTCCTTCTGCACGATCTCGGGGTCTTCTCCTTTCGCAGTACGCTCGCGAGCGGAATGGGCTGCCTGAAGAGCTTTCTCGTCGGCGCGCTTCGCTTCGTCCGTAGCGCCCAAGGTTCGAGGGATCAGAATGCGCGCGACATTGATGCGCTGGTACGACTGGATGTGTTGAATGTAGTAAGAATGAATTTCATCTGCCGATGGATCTTTGAACTGGTCCTGCAAGCTGCTGCGATACAAACCTGAGAGAGTACGCAAGCGCCACCACTGCATAATCTCGGCGAAGCGTTGACTGTTTTGGAGTCCGGCTTTTGTAGCCTGCGGTTCGAGGGCAAGATACTGCGCATAAGTTTCAGCGAGGTTCCTCTTGAACTCGGGAGTAAGTGGCTTGCCGGTGATGTTCATGGATTCGAGCAAATGCTCGAAGGCTTCCTTGGTCACAATCGTTGTGCACGAGTTCGCGGCAGATTCCAGCGGCACTGGGTCGTCACCGCACGGCTTATGAATGGTGATCACTGGCTCGGATGCCGCGACTAGAGCTGAGGCGGGTTCTTTGGTGCGGTCCGGTTCGGCCGCAACGCTAAGTTGCGCCCCGGGTTGCGAAGAGAGAGCCGTTGTTTCCCCTTCTTTCCCAGGTTTTCCGGCTTGTGCCCATGCGTTTGCGAGTGACAAAGTACCAAGGGCGAATCCAGCAATCAAGAAGGTCCTGATAGTCATCATAACTATTTTTTTCTAGGCAGCCTACTTTCACAAAAGTGGGAAGATGGTATCAGGCAATTTGTTCTGCGTCGAGCGCCGATACGCACATGGAGGATGCGGAGGTCTAAGTGAGCGCAGGCTAAAACATTAATAACCCATTAAGATAGGATTCCACTCTGTGGAAAAATGTGAAAGATCATCACGAGTGGCCCGAAACCCAGCGCGCAACTAGACGACGGCGAAACTCATCCATCAGATCGGGGTTAATCCCATAGTATGAGGAGAAAGCGAATGCGACATTCAGAAGGAAGAGTCAAGAAGATTGCGATGTTTCTGGCGATGGCGCTTATGGTGGGATGGACAATGGGCATGGCGCGGGCGCAAGACCAGGCGCCTCCGACCCCTGAGCAGGCCCAAGCGCCCACACAGGCGCCGCCTTCTTATCCGCTGGATCAATTGGACAAGCTAGTGTCCCGAGTAGCGTTGTATCCGGACCCGCTGCTGGCGCAGGTTTTGGCGGCGGCAACTTTTCCCGATCAGATTCCGGACGCGGCCAAGTGGGCGGATGAGCATCACTACCTGCGGGGCGACGAACTCGCCAACGCCATTAACGAAGATCATTTGCCGTGGGATCCCAGCGTGCAGGCGCTGCTTCCTTTCCCCAACGTGCTCGACACGATGGCTTCCGACATGGACTGGACGCAGAATCTGGGCAACGCATTTCTGGCGCAAAAACAAGACGTGATGGATGCGGTGCAACGCATGCGGCAGAAGGCGAAGGATTATGGCTACCTCCGAAGCAACGGGCAGATTGCAGTGGGAGGAGGGCCGTACATCACGATTGATCCTGTCGATGCCGGCTTTATTTATGTGCCCGCGTACGATCCGTTCGTCGTTTTTGGTCCGCCGCGGCCGGGATTTTTTGTGGGCGGCGCGATTGGGTGGGGATTTGGAATTGGCCTGGGTGTCGCGTTTCGTCCATGGGGATGGGGAGTGACTCGCTTCGACTGGGGCGGGCACGCGGTATTCATCGGTGGTGCGCCGTGGGGACGAACCTGGTATAACCGCGGCGGCTATGCGCACCCGTACGGCCCGGGCGTGCGCCGGTGGGAACCGGACAGGCGCGCGGAAGGACATCAACTGATCCGACGCGATGAAGGGGAACGGCGCGCGGCCCGCGAGGGACATGGGCGGCCGGAAGAGCGGCATCGCGGCGGTAGGCGGTAGTCGTGTTTCGGCGCCTGCGGTTTCAGAGTCGTTGAGTCATGGGCCGTCCAAAAAACGGAGTTTGCGGTTGAACGCGGGCTCCGGTTTTGAGGCGGCCTAAAAAAAGATTTAACGCGAGAACGCCAAGACCGCCGAGAAAAGATCGCCGAGACCAACGGCCCAATTCTTGTGTTCATCCTCGACGCTCCTAGCTAAAAAATTAACGGTGAAGTCAACCTTAAAGTCATCCCCGGCATCCACTAGACGCTGCTTAAAGTGAAGCGGGGATTGCACTATTCGCATGCCGGCCAGGAAGCCGACGCCGGGCGATCTTGCTGTGCGCCCTCTGAATTCCCGCAACGATGCGCAAATATCGAGTTCAGGGGCTGCTATGTTCGCAAATAGAGGTCAACGAAAAGTTGCACCTCCGCGCGATGCCGGGTTTCGCTCTCTTCCTTCATTTTTCGTGATTGGGCCTCCCCGCACGGGGACCAGTTGGCTGCATGAAATCCTGCGCCAGTGCTCATGGCTTTCGAATCCCACCAAGGAGACGCGATTCTTCGACAAACATTTTCACCGCGGCCTGGCGTGGTACGCCTCTCACTACCGCGAGGCTACCGCGGGCCGGCGCATTGGAGAGATTGCGCCTACTTATTTCGCCTCGGAAGAAGCGCGGGAGCGCATCGCGCGGCTGATTCCCCACGCGAAGGTTGTGTGCACGTTTCGCAACCCGGTAGACCGCGTGCTTTCGCTTTACCGGTTGAAGCGCGCTTATGGGTTGATCCCGTGGAGTTTTGACGAAGCGCTGGTGCGCGACCCGGAGTTGATGGAATCGAGCCGCTATGCCTTTCATTTGAAGGCTTGGCAAAACACACTCGGGACAGCGCAGGTTTTGCCGACGGTTTACGAGGATCTGCGAAGCGGTCCGCAGTATTATTTGGACGCGGTCACGGATTTTGTGGATGTGCCGCGGATTAGACTTGGGCCATCGCAGATCAATCGAGTTCTGACTTCGGAGGGCATGACGGAGCCACGGAGCTATTACTTAACTCGTGCCGCGCAGCAGTTGGCCGATTGGTCGCGCGCCCTGCGGCTCGATGCGGTCATAGCCGAAGCGAAGAAGCGGGGAGTGCTGAAACTTTTTGTCGGCGGAGGACCGGCGTTCCCACAACTTTCGTTCAGCGAGCGGCTTAGGCTTTGCGAATTGTTCCGGCCCGAGGTGGAAGAGCTGGAAGCCGCTCTGAATCGCGACCTCTCGGCGTGGAAATATCCGCGCGATTACGAGCCGGGTGCGCAGCCAGTAACTGAAATCGTGACAGCGGCGCGCAGGCGGCCGCTCGTTGCGCTGTCGCCGACACCGCCCGCTATCGAGCGTCCCGTTAAGCCCGCAGTGGATGCCATACCGTTGCGTCTACCGGAGCTATAGATCGGGAATCTCGACAAAGTTTAAAGACGAACAGATCATCGCGTGGATGCGGATTCGGCGTCAGCGCGGTTCGACGTGCGAACTTCTTCGTGGAATTCCGACTGCAATTGGCCGACGGCTTGTTTGGCTTGAGCGGCGAACCGGCCAAGAGTTTGGGTGAATTCGATGGTCTTCCTGGGGCCAAAGACGACCAGCCCCAGGAATAGGAAAAATAGCGCGGCTGTAATCATGCGACTTTTGTGACCTCATCCGCCTTATTGCTATTTACCGGCTTGTCTTCCCCGGACATCGCCGACTTAAAACCGCGAATGCCGTCTCCCAGGCCCTTTCCGAGTTCCGGCAATTTCTTTGGACCGAATACGAGAAGAGCGATTCCGATGATTACAAGTAAGTGCATCGGTTGAAACAATCCTTCAATCATGAGTGCCTCCAGCAACGTTGGCTGCGAAATTGGTGAGAGGCGAGCCTGGCGGCGTGGAAATCCGCCGCCAGTTCTTTCCTCACGAACTGCCTTACGAGCGACAGGTGATGGTGCCGTTCATGCCGTCGGGATAGAAGCCCCCGGAGCAGGTCCCTCCGGCGTAGACGATGGCGAGCACCTGCGAAGTGGTGCGGGGAATGCTCAGAGCGTTCTTGTCGACGTCGTAGGGGTTCTGCTGTGTCGGAGGAACGTCAAGAGAATCCACTGCTGGGCTGGTTACATCGTTCTGGATGCAAGCGAGCCTGATCGATCCCGAGTGTTGTGCCTCGGTGGCCAAAATTGCGCCAGCCGCGGCCAGGTAGGTCTTGCTGCTGATGAGCGGTGCGGCGCCGAGATAGGCACTCACGCCAACATCCTCGAATTGCCGGGAGAGCTTTAGGAAGCTGTCGACGCTCGAATATCCGTAACCGAGAGCGTTGAGGTTGATAGTCGGCTTCAGCACCGCGGCCGAACCGAGAGCGGCGCGCAAGTACTTCACATGGTCGATTTCGGTCACCCGCAGAGCAGTGGCCAGGAATGCCAGGGGCGACGCTCCGAAGTCAGGCACCATGTTTCCCCCGGTAGTGGGGCCACTTTGTTCCGATGACGTGATTACTCCCAGTTCCAGTAGCGTCGATCCATAGGTTGCCATGGAATAGAACTCGGCTTCCAGGTATTCGAGGTTGAGGGCGAAGTTGAGAATGTCGGCGTCGGTGATGGCGCTAGCGGCCTGCACTTTGCTCAGGCTTCCGCCCAGCATGCTGACTGCGGCCACGCCGAGTCCGGTGGCACCGACACGCTTGATGAACTTGCGGCGGTCGGATGGGTTGTTGACGATTCGCTCGATGACTTCAGTCTTCATTGATGCTCCTTGAGTTTTTGTGCACACTGAGGTGCGTTCACGCATCCTCAGGGATGGGGAATTGGAACTAAGCGAATTGAGCGGGATTCGCGAACGTTAGGAACTGTGACTTCGGATCTTGCGGGGCGGCCACAAAGCCTTCGGCAATTTTGCCGGAGGTGATCTATGTCAGGTGTACGAGTGAGAATTGAAATTGGATTGGGTGAGGGAGGAATTCTGGCGACACAGTGCAGATTGAGTGATGGCCGGGGCAAAGTCAAAGGCACAGCGGGCAGGAGTGCCCGCTCCACACAAACCTGCACACAAGCTCAGTGGTGCTGATCGCGGCGGCGGAGCCAGTCGATGAACATTTGTTCGACGGGCTTGTCGTAGGCCATCAAGACATGGCGGACGGTGTGTCCGCTGACGAAGTGGCAGACTTCTTCGGCGAGATTTTTGGCATGGTCGCCGGCGCGCTCGAGCGACTGCGTCATGAAAATGACTTGCAGGCTGGCCTGGCGGACGATATTTTCCGGGTTTTCGATGTGGCGAAGGAAGATCAGGTTGCGCAGGCGGTCCATCTCGGCGTCGGCGCGGAGCACGTCCACCGCGGTGTTTACGTCGCGCTGGGAAAATGCGGAGCCGACGTCGGTCAGCATTTTTTCGAGGATGGTCGCCATGTGGGTGAGGTCGCGAGTGTCTTCGGAGTCGAGGCGACCGCCCGCGGCCTGGGCGCTGTTGGAGAAGCTGAGCAGAAGATCGCCGATGCGTTCAAGGCCGATCATGAACTTCATGCAGGCGAGTAGTTCGCGGGCTTCGGCGGGGCTGACACCGTCTTCGGTGATGGCGGTGGTGACGCCGCTGTCGATTTCCACGTCGAAGACATCGAGATCGCGTTCGCGCTGGCGAAGAGAATTGAGCAAGGCCACCGAGCCGGTCGCGATGCCCTCAGCGGCCGCGCTGGCTGCGTCACGGGCGAGGGCGCAGGCTTCCACGGTGCGGCGAACTAAATACTGGTGAGCGGGTTCCGGTGCCGGAGTTTTTGCTGCGGCGGTGCTCATGACAATTTTCCCCTGGCTGACCACGGCGTCGCCTTGCAAACCGGGCCGGGAGCGACGCCGGGTTTGTTCGGAATTCGTCTCTTTACAATTTAACCCAGTGTAACTCTTTTCTTTGGAACCACGGTTTATAGAGCCCCGGTTTGTGGAACCCTGGGGCGCGCCGTTGGTGGCGGTCATTTCGGATCCCTTCAAGATACAGTACGACTGAGTTCAAGATAGATCGAATATTTCAAGCGGTGGTTAAAAGGCTGTGAATTTTCTGGGAAATTTTCTGCGATTTGGATTCGTGTCTCTAGAATCTCTTTCGCAGAAATTCGAAGAAAATATAGCCAATCAGCGCGGCGACCATCGCGATTTCAAATTGGCAGCGGTGAAAACATCCGTGATCGCCCACGACGCCCTTTTTCTGACCCATGCCCGAGCGTTCGAATTCGCCCATGAAGAGGTTGGCGTAAAACAGGAAGATGAATGCGATTTCGATTAACGCTCTAGGGCGTTCTTCTTCATTGCGAGAATTCTAGGCTGTCGGCAGGGTAAACAAAAATGTCGACCCGTGGGCCAGTTCGCTTTCGGCTCGGATCGATCCGCCATGGGCCAGCATGATGTGTTTGGCGATGGCGAGGCCGAGACCGGTGCCTCCGGATTCGCGGGAGCGGGCTTTATCGACGCGATAGAAGCGCTCGAACAATCGAGGCAGGTGTTCGCTGGCGATTCCGGCGCCGAAATCCTGCACGTAGAATTCGATGCCGCGTTGCGCGCTCCGCGCGCCGAGCACGATGCGTCCGCCGGAGCGGCCGTATTTCATGGCGTTCTCGATCAGGTTGGAAAAAACCTGGTGAATGGCTTCGCGGTCGGCGAGCACAAGCGGCAGAGATTCGGCGGTACCATGTGCGTTCGGCAAATCTGCGTTAGGCGAATCTGTGCCCTGCGCATCCACGATTTCCAGTTCTACTCCCTGCGCGCGGGTGATCTCGCGAAAACTTTCTTCGGCGTCGTGCAGCAACTCGATGGGCGGGACAGGTTCGGCGTCGAAGCGGGTTTCGCCGGATTCCACGCGAGCCAGCGTCAACAGGTCCTCGGTGAGGCGCGACATGCGGGCTGCGTTCTTGCGAATGATTTCCAGGAATTCGCGCGTGGGCGCGCCATTGTCAGGTGAGCTGTCGAGAAGAGTTTCCGAGTATCCCTGAATCGAAGTGAGCGGAGTGCGCAGTTCGTGGGAAACGTTGGCGATGAAATCGCGGCGGGTTTTTTCCACGCGCTCAGTTTCGGTGAGATCGCGCAGCACAGCTACCGCGCCGCCGCCGGGCAAGGGAGCGGCGGTAACATCGAAAGCCCGGCCGGGGACGATGGAAGTGGCGCGCGAAGTTGTGACCTGTTTGGCCTCGGTGGCTCCTTTCACCGCCGCGAGAAAGTCGGGATCGCGAATGGTTTCCACTACTGGTGCGTGCAGGCGCGTGCGTTGCGGTGCGAGGCGATCCATGCGCTCGTTAGCCCACTGCACAAGACCATCGGCGCTGACGGCGATGACTGCGTCCTGCATGCTGTTGAGCAGGGTTTCGAGCTGGCGCTGGCTGGAGCGCAATGCGGCGAAGCTGCGCTCGACCTGACGCGCCGTTTTATCGAGAGCGCCGCCGAGGCGGCCAATTTCGTCGGGAGAAGAATCCTGCACGCGAGCGCGGAGATCGCCATCGGCGATGTGGGCGGCAACATCGACGATGTGCTCCAGGCGGCGCGCGGTTGCGGCGGAAGCCATGGCCGCCACAAACAGCGCAATAACGAAAGCCAAAGCCGACCCCAGAGCGAGACGGCCGCGAACCTGGGCGGAAACGGCATCAACATCGGCGAGAGGATACGCGAGACGGACCGCGCCGCCGGAGATGGGCGCGGCCACGTAGAGAATCGAAACCGTAGCGGAGCGGCGCTGGTCGATTCCGATTTTTCCGGCGAGCGCGGCGGCGAACTCTTTGCGTTGGCCGAGACCGTCGGCGTTCGCCAGATCGGCTTGCGAGTCGGCGAGAACTTTTCCCGAGGCGTCGATGATGGTGGCGCGTGCGCCGGCAGCCTGAGCCTCCTGCGCGGCGATGTCGGCGAGCGGGCGCGGGCCTCCAGCTTCGACGCGATGGGCGAACATCAGAGTTTTTTGTTCGAGATTGCGCTCGATTTCCGAGCGCAGCGAATCCTGCCAGGCGTTGCGCAGCGTGACATCGAAGATAAACGCGGCGGCGGCGATGACTACGAGGAACGCGGCCAGCAGCTTGAAGAAGATGCGATTCTTCACCGGACCCTCACTGCTTCGGAGACTCGAAACGATAGCCGGCGCCGCGAACGGTTTTGAGATAGCGAGGATTTTCGGGATCGGGCTCGATCTTTTCGCGGATGCGGCGGACGTAGACATCGACCGAGCGCGGCGTGACATAGGACGTGTCGCGCCAGACGGAATCGAGCAGGTGATCGCGAGTGAAGACGCGTCCGGTGTGGCGCGCGAAGTAATCGAGCAGGCGAAATTCTGTTGCGGTGGTGGGCACCAGTTGACCGCGTACATTGAGAGTCATAGCAGAAGGATCGATTTCGATTTCGCCGATCTTCATGGGGCTGGGCGGAAGCGGGCGCTCGAAGCGGCGGAGCACGGCTTTGACGCGAGCCACAAGCTCGCGCGGGCTGAAGGGTTTGGCAATATAGTCGTCAGCTCCGAGTTCGAGGCCGAGGACGCGGTCGGCCTCGCTGCTCTTTGCGGTGAGAAAAATTACCGGCACGGCGGCGAGGCCGGGGGTTTGACGGACGATGCGGCAGAGTTCGAGGCCATCTTTGCCAGGGACCATGATATCGAGCACGAACAAGGCGGGGCGCTGCCGCTCGGCGTCGCTGAGAACGTTAGAGCCAGTGGGGTAAACGCGCACCGTGAAGCCGTCGTTTTCGAGGTGGTGGCGGACGAGGCGGGAAATGTCGGGATCGTCTTCAACGACGAAGATGCTGGGTTTCACGGGATCAATTGTAGCTGGAAAGCAGTGGCCAGTGGCCAGTTGTCGGTGGCCAGAGTGCGGCGGGGATGCTAATTTCACCGGATTGTAACAATGGGCGGAGTTGCGGGCCGGGGAAATCTTGACATGAAGAACACAGGGGACACAGAGTGGTTCGGGGAGGATCGATTGGGGGAAGAAAATGTCATTCGAGGAAGCGTTGGCAGCGGCTCCACGGGATGAGGGCTTTAAGGGCGCGGTGTATGCGATGAATACTCCGTTAATTCATAAAGGGATCTATACGCAAGAGGAGTTTCGAACGTTGTTCACCGAGTGGGTGGAGAATGAGCGGAGGCGCAATCCGCTGTAACATTCTAAGTTATGAGATACGAATTTCTTGTCGAGACGTACGCCACTGAACGCATGAAGGTGGTCAGCGTGTGGAGCGAGTTCCGGGATGAGGACATGGCGGTGCGTCCGCGGCCGGACGACGCGCGCGGGCGGAGTGTGCGGGAGCAGATGGTACATCAGTGCGTGAGCGAGGATTTGTGGTTTCGCAACATGCTGGGCATCGATGTGTGTGAGGCGGACACTCCTGTCCGCCTCGGCGAGCCGCCATTGCCAAAAATCGAGACGCGGCTGGAGTTTATGAAGCAATACGCCGCGGACAGTGGGAAGCGGCTGGCAGCGTTGCAGGAGAAAGATGAAAGCTGGTGGGAAGAGAGTGTGAAGTTCTTCGATGTACCGCATTCACGCGCGTGGGTCATGACGCGGAGGATAACGCACACGTCGCATCATCGCGGACAGTTGATGGCCATGCTGCGTATGCTGGGACGCGACCTGCACAGCAATTATGGGCCAACGGCGGATACCGGCGGGCTGATGCAGAATCATGCGCCGACGATCTATGCGTATGAGAGTTTGGAGGCGATGCTCACGGCCGAAGCTGAGGGCGGGACGAAGGCGAAGTTGCCGGGAAGCGGGGGAAAAGCAGTAACCGAGCGAGCCGGATGAGCTTCCCTATGTCCAGGGATTCAAAACGGTTTTGAGCACCGTAAAGTCGCGAACGTTTCGAGTGACGAGAGTCAGGTTATGAACTTCCGCTGTGGCGGCCAGGAACGCGTCCATTAGCTCAATCCGGCGCCCCAGAACTTCAGCACGACGGATGATCCTTCCGCAGGTGTCGGCTATCGATGAATTGACGGGCAAGATTCTGCCTTCGAAACGCACGGGTAATTCTGAGCGTAACCATTCGTCGAGTCGGCTCTGGCGTTTTCCGCTGGCCATGCGATCAATGCCGTACCGCAGCTCAGTGAGCGAAATTACGCTCAGAAAAAGACTGTCCTCGTCGACAGATTGTATCCAATGCGCAAGACCGGCGTTGGGCTGAGGCTTCACCCACTCCGAAACCACGTTGGTGTCCAGAAGAAAGCTCACAAGTCAATTTTGCGGATGCGCCCTTTTGGACGCTTCAGCTTCAGCCCCGAATTTCGAAGCGGTGAAGCGGCGAAGAAGTCTGCGAGAGTTCCGACCCGCTTGGTCTTGCGATTCCACTCGTCTGCGTTCACCACGACGGCGGCGGTACGTCCACGCCGGGTGATGGTTTGCGGCCCCTCGGCCATTGCGCGGTCGAGCACTTCACTGAATTTTGCCTTGGCCTGGGCGGCGGTCCAGCTTTGGGATGCCATGGGTTAACCTCTCAGATAGTCATTATGGTCATTATAGTCATGTGAAGCGTTGGCGCACAACTTATGAGCGGGTAAAGCAGATTCCTCACCGGGCCTTCGGCCCCGTTCGGAATGACAATAGAGTTTATCCCTTGGTGGTGAAGGCCAGCGTCAGCAGTGTTTTCTGCTCTACTTCGTGCGCTTTGGCGCTGCCGGTTGCGGGGCTGGCGCTGGAGCTGCGCTTCACTGACATCACTGGCCTATCGCCGGCGATTCTTTTCAAGCGCGGCAGCATGTTGAAGAGCGCGCCCATGTTGGCCGGCTCTTCCTGCACCCAGACGATATCTCCGGTCGAGCCGTGGCGCTCGAATTCGGCGGCGAGATCTTTCTCTGGGAACGGATACATCTGTTCGAGGAATACGATGGCGGTCGTGGTGTCTTTGCGCTTTTTGCGTTCGACTTGCAGTTCGTGGCCAATCTTTCCCGTGCACACGAGAATGCGGTCGGCCTGGCCGACTTCGGTGTCGGGAATGACATTGAGAAAGTTGGGACGCGTGAAGTCGTCGATGGACGACGAGGCGTCGGGATGGCGCAGCATGCTCTTGGGCGTGAAGACGATCAGCGGCTTGCGCCAGTGGCGCAATCCTTGGCGGCGCAGTAAATGAAAATACTGCGCGGCGTTGGAAGGCTGCGCGATCTGAATATTATCTTTCGCGGCGAGTTGGATGAAGCGTTCGATGCGGGCGCTGGAATGCTCTGGTCCCTGGCCCTCGTAGCCGTGCGGCAGCAACAAGACCACTCCGGAAAGTAAATTCCACTTGGCTTCGCCCGCGCTGATGAATTGATCGATGATGGCCTGCGCGACGTTGACGAAGTCGCCGAACTGGGCTTCCCACAGAACCAGAGCCTCGGGATAGTCGCGGCTGTAACCGTATTCGAAGCCGAGAACTCCGGCTTCCGAGAGCGTGCTGTTGTAAATCTCGCAGCGCGCCTGACCGCCGGCGATGCTGTGCAGAGGCACGTATTCGCTTTCATCTTCGATGTCGATCAGAGCGGAGTGGCGCTGATTAAAGGTGCCGCGGCGCGAGTCCTGGCCGCTGAGGCGTACGGGGATGCCGCCTTTAACGAGGCTGGCGAAGGCCAGAGCTTCGGCCATACCGTAGTCGACAGCGCGTTTGCCTGCGCCCATTTCTCCGCGCTGCTCCAAAAGCTTTTTCACTTTCGGATGAATGTGAAAGTTTGCGGGATACGTGGTTAGGCGCGTAGAGAGTTCGCCCAGTTCCTCTTTGGAGATTCCGGTTTCGACTTCGTATTCCGGCTTGTGGCGGCCGCCGTAGTACTGATCCCAATATTGCGGCAAGTCGCGCATCAAAGGTTTTTGCGTGACGCTGCCGGCCTTTTTCTGCGCGGCCTCGTACTCGGCCTTGATGGCGTCTACCCGCGATTGGACATTCGGCAGACCTGTGTCGTCGGCGTAAATTTCCCAGAGCGGCGGATGCTCTTTGATCTTGCGGTAGAGAATCGGCTGCGTGATGGTGGGGTCGTCGACCTCGCTGTGGCCGTGACGGCGATATCCGATCAGGTCGATTACGACGTCGGTGCCGAACTTATAGCGGTATTCCACGGCCATGCGAGTGACGCGAACAACCGCGTCCACATCTTCGCCGTTCACGTGGAAGATGGGAATCGACTGGCGGCGCGCGATGCATGCGGCGAAGCGCGTGGAGTGCTCTTCGTGATAGTCGGTGGTGAATCCCAGCAGATTGTTGACGATAACGTGAACCGTGCCGCCGACGGTGTAGCCGGGAAGGTCGGCGTAGTTCATGGTCTCGGCCAAAATTCCCTGGCCGGCGAATGCGGCGTCGCCATGGACGACCAGCGGAAGATATTTTTCTCTTCCACCTTCGCCTGCGCGGTCCTGCTTGGCGCGAGTACGGCCAATGGTGACGGGATCGACGGCTTCGAGATGGCTCGGATTCGAAACCAGATGGATGTGGAGTTTGGCTCCGCTGCGGGTCGCGTATTCCCCGGTGGCGCCCATGTGATATTTCACATCGCCGGAGCCGAGAACGCTGCGCGGATCGACGTCTTCAAAGCCGGCGAAAATTTCCTCGGCAGGACGCCGGGCAACATGTGCCATAACATTGAGGCGCCCGCGATGGCTCATGCCCATCACCAACTCTTGGGCACCGTGCCGCGCCGCGGTGTCGAGCATCTCATCCACCAGCGGAATGAGAGCGGTTGTTCCTTCGAGAGAAAAACGCTTATTGCCAAGATAGCGCTGCTGCAAGACTTGCTCAAACAAGTCGGCGCGAATCAACAGGTCGAGTATGCGCGACTGATCTTCCTGCGGCGCATCCGACTCCACGCGCTGATAAATCCAGTTGCGGCGCTCGGGATCGGAGATGTGATTGATTTCGACACCGATAGTGCCGCAGTAAATGTTGCGCGCCGCCTCGGCGTATGGGCTGTCGATTTGCAGGTCGGCATGAGGACGCGGGCGGAGAAAGCCGAGCGGATCGAGATCGCCTTCGAGATAACCCCATTGGCGAAAAGCGTCGAAGACGCGCTCGCGCTCCAGGTTGACGGGCGCTGAAGGTATGGAATGGCCATTTTTTCCCGGCGCAGGCCGGAGGGCGTCTCCTGCCGGAGCGGTTTTCGCCGCGGCAGGCTTTACAGAAGAATCTTCCAGGGTGGTCGTTTTCAAGGTCGGCATATACGTCGTCTAAGAATAAAGGATGTTGCAGGAGGCTTGCAGGATTCTGGAACGGCGAAGGACACCGAAGTGCAATTCCCGCTGAAGGCAGCGAAGTCACGGTTCTTCTGTGTCTAGTGCTGTCTGAGGGCGGACTGGTTTCTTGGCGGTATTTAGTTGTCGAGCAGAGTGAGGCGGCCTGCCTGGCGAGCGGCCCCAGCGCTCGACAATACGGAAGCGGGCGGTTTTAACATGCCGGGAGTGATGGGCTTGCCCTGCGCGGCTAGTTGACGATTGAGCCGGTCGATTAGAACTACCAGCTTTTTTGTCTCATGATCGCGTTCGGCGTGCTTGCACATGCGGCGATCATCCTGCGCTTCGTAGGCTTCTCGAAAAACCATTTTTCTCGCTCCTCTAGCTTCGATCAGAGTACTCTTCCGGTTAAGGAATAGCCATCCCGCGAGTACCGTAGGGATTATCCGGGATTTCGCGAAAAAGGCAACTCTTTTGTTGAGTGCCCTACTACCGGGGCAGCGGGTCTTTCATGTTGCTGAGCGCGTACGCCATCACGGCCATGGCGGCGGCGTTTTCGCGCAGCTCTGCAGGAACAACTTTGTCCAGCGTGTCGGCGGCGGTGTGATGGTAATAGAAATAAGTTCGACCGTCCTGCATCAGGCCCAGCGCGGGAACTGCGGCGTCCGACATGGCCGCGATATCCGCGCCGGGCGGATACGCGCTGTCGCGCAGCACACTGGCGCCGAAGCTTTGCAGGACTTCCATCACGGGCCGCAACGCGTCAGCGGCCGGTTTGCTGACTTTTGCGTCAAAGCCCAGCGGGTGGGCGGCGCCGGAATCGCTTTCGATGGCGGCCACGTGCTGCGGAAACTCGGACGAGTGAGCTTTGGTGTAGGCCTGACTGCCGGAACCTCCGGTTTCTTCGTCCATCCAGGCAATGATGCGAAGCGTGCGTTTGGGATGCAGGTGAAGTTTCTGAAGCACTTCCACTGTTTCCATCGCGACGACAACGCCCGCGCCGTCGTCAATCGCTCCCGTGCCCAAGTCCCAGGAATCGAGATGACCGGAGATGACAACGATCTGCTCGGGATGTTCGCTGCCTTTCAGGTCTGCCACGACGTTATGACTGACGACATCGGGCAGCTTTTGGGGAGTTAGCGTGAGATGCATGCGGACTGGGCCTTGCGCGGCGAGATGCGCGATGAGGTCGGCATCTTCGGCAGTGACTGCGCCCGCGGGAATTCCGGCGGGGACGCTGAAGCCGGTGTGCGGGAGACGATAATCCGCGCTGCCAACGGAGCGAACCAGGGCTGCGGCAGCTCCCAGATCGGCTGCGGCTTTTGGCCCGATTGCTCGATAGGGGACGGCTTCGCCGTACGACATCATGGACATGCCCGCTGCGGCTTTTTGCTTATCGAACATTTCGTTGAAGAACACGATCTTGCCCGCAACCTTGACGCGGCCCAGCGCTTTTAGTTCGTCGAAGTTGTTGACGACAACTACTTCGGCGATGATTCCGTCGGCGGGCGTGGATGAGCTTCCTCCCAGCGCGGTGAGAACTATTTTCTGCGTCGTGCCGGGAGTCTGCCCCGCATATTCCACGAGCTGCGCCGTCTCTGCGCCGCGCACCCAGTAAGGCACCTTCACTTCTTCAAGATGAACATCAAGGCCCAGTCTGCGCATCTCCCCGGCGACATACTCCGCGGCGGCGTCGGCCTGCGCCGATCCCGTTTGACGCGGCCCGATGTTTTCGGTGAGGTGTGCGAGCTGGCGGTAGGCGTAGTCGTCTCCGAGCGCGGCTGACTTGATGGCGGCGAGGTCTTCGTACAGTTGCGGACCGAGAGCTTCCTCGGCGCTTGGCGGTTGCTGGGTCATGAACGACGGCGCGGGCTTGGGCGGGGTTTGCGAATGCACAGCCGCGGGCCAGAGCGAAGTAACCAGAGCGAAGCAAAGCGCAGCACGCGTAGGAGCTGTAGTGAGGATGGCAGTCATGGTCGTGGGACAGTGTATCCGACTGCCGACGACGATGCGATCAAAGGATGCGATTAATCGACGCGCTTGATGGGAATGTCCTTGCCATCGGTGTGCAATGTCATTCCCGACACGTGGCCCTTGGCGTCGGTTTCGAAGGTGTAGACGTCGTCGGCGCTGGTGGAAAAGAAATCGGTGTCGCTTTCCGGCAGCAGATCTTGTTTGGGTTCGTGAGTATTGCTTCCTTTGATCGTGACATCGGCGTCGCAAATGTCCAGAACGATTGCGACTTCAGGTCGGAGCCTGCGATTGACCTCCAGATGATTCGCGCTGTTCTGATCCTCGTTGGTCAGTTCCGCATGGATCGGCGACAGCGTATCGTGGCAATTCATCGAGTGGTTCTGGGCGAATACATGTCCTACCGGCAATAACCAGCCAACCAGGGCGCGCAACAGAAGAAGGCCTTCCGGATACACGGAAAGATTGTCATAACAAGACATACGATGCTCTCCCCGGCAAAGTTCACCCTGGTTTTATGGATAGAGGTTTTGCTCGAAAAAAATGGCCCCATTGCTGGGGCCAAGTTCAAAGAGGCAGAATGGAAGGTGTCAAGATAGGCGATGCGAGGGGCCGTTCCGGCTGCCGGAGCGGCACATCGTAAAGTGGGCACAATTGAAGAGAGTGAAGGTCATTGCTTGTAGGTTGCGGCCTCTTTTGTTGCAAAGAGTAAAGCACTTGCCGAACCAAAAATTTCCGATCTGGGAATTATCCTCAGGTTTCGCCCTAAGTAGCGAAGCGACAATCGTTTAGAGGCCTCGAATTCCGCGGATTTAACCTCGGCGTTACAAAGTCAAAAGTGCATAACAATGCACTTTCACTGCACGGAGGGTGACGTAGCAGATTCTTTCAGGCGTGAAACGATGACCGGATTTTGCAACCGGAACCGGCCCAAAGCCAAGTCCCTGGCGGGTTTGGGGCCGCGCCAGGGACCGTAATCAAAAGACTTTCACCACCCAGAATGTTGCAAATTAGCCTTGCAAATTACAGGTCTAGCTCACCGTCCGCAGCTTCCCAGGCAGGAAGTGGTACGGAGGCCACGGACCGCTGATCGCCACTTCACAATTTTTCAACTGCTTTGCGGCGCTGCTGTAGCGGTTCTGGTACTTTTCCACGCTCTTGGTATCGATCAGGTGAGCGATGTCGATCAGCATCCCCTCGGGAGCCACTTTCTTGCAACTGACTTCTTCTTCGAGAGGATTGAACAGCTTATGCACCTGGACGGAGAGGGCGCGCGCCTTGGTCTGGCGTTCGCGTTCCCGCGAGGCCTTGACCTTCAGCTTCGACAGGTAATCTCCTCCAACTGTATCGGGCAGCTGCACGTCGATCATGGCTTCGCGCAAGGAGCCATCACGGACGACCAGCTTGATGTGCATTTCGGACTTGCCCTTCAGCTTGGCCACGCTCAAGCCAAAAGCGCGCCGGTTGACCCGGACGGCTTGGCGAAGCGCGTCGTCGCTGTCAAAGACGGTTCCAAAACGGAAAGGAAGGACGGTGAAGTTGCGGAAGCAGAAACTGGTGACACGGGCGTGATCGATCTGGGCCTTATGATCGAGTTCGCCGGCTGTGTGGTCATATTCGCTTACAACAACTGCGAATTCACCACTGGGATAGCTGAGAACCGGTGCGCCGTTAACTCCTTGTACACCTTCGAGCAGGAATGGGCGGCGAGTGCGGGTTCCATTGGGGAGGGTCTGATGCTCGGTAAGACAGTACGCGTACCACGCCATATTTTAAGTCTCCGAACCGGGACGGAGGCAGACTGAGCCACCTCTCGAGTCAAGTTTTCCTCAAAGCCAGGACAATCTTGTTAGGTATGGAACGGGCGGTACAGGGTCCGAAACGGGAATCGTCTGCAATAACGTTCCTGTTCCAAGATTGATATTACTTTGGTGTACATCAAATTGCAACTTTTTTGTTGCGACAGGCATCTTCGGCGAGGTTTAAACCCGGTATTGCACAGAGATGGCACCCCACCCACGACCGCACCACTCCCCCTGTGGAGAACGTGAAGAACTTGAGGCTGTGGAAAAACCGAGGAGGTCCCCCTCGATAGTTGGGCTTCGTCGTCTCAAATGCTGGGTTCGTCACGGTTGACAAGCGCCGATATCGGTTGATATCAACGTGTGTCGCATTATTACCGTGGAGAAAAAACCCATGTTGCATCCTCCAGTCAGTCTCATCAGGACAATCGCATCCTCAATCTGCGCGCTCGCGATCATACTGACCGCCGCCCAGCGGTCGGAGGCAACCGAACTCCAGGCAACCTACTCCCAGGCAACCTACTCAAAGATCGCCCCGATCGATCAATATCTGATGGACCGAAATGCCGAAATAACCCTGGCGCGGAGCGCCGCGCCCGCTGCAATCTCTCGCGACGCCGAGGTCCTGGTGCTCGGACCGAAGGGCTACGAAACCGTCGTGAAAGGGAAGAACGGTTTCGTCTGTGTTGTGGAACGTTCGTGGATGGCCCCCTTCGACGACCCGGAGTTCTTGAACCCCGATCAGCGCCTTCCGCTTTGTCTCAATCCCCCGGCCGCGCGAACCCACCTGCCACTCACTCTCAAAACAACGGAGCTGGCACTGGCTGGACTATCTAGGGTTCAGATGTTCGACGCGATCAAGGCCGCATTCGACAAAAAAGAACTGCCACTCCCGGAACCCGGCTCCATGTGCTACATGATGTCCAGGCAACAGTACTTTGGCCGTAAGTACGGAAACGCAGACTCTCACCTAATGTTCTGGTTTCCCAAAACAGACGACATGTTCTGGGGCGCGGGCCTCCCCGGCTCGCCTGTATACGTCCATCAATACTCTCCGCAGCCGATCACCGAGTTCATCATTTCAGTCTTCAAGTGGTCGGATGGAACGGACGCGCCCAAAGACTGATGTGCGAATCTCGACGGGCGGGCGGCCCTGGATAAAAACGAAGTCTGTGCCAAGGGCAAGCTTCCCTCTCGTTCCCCAAGGGGGGCGGGTGGCCCAGGATTCAAAGTCTTTCCTTCCCGTTTC
>Ga0209010_1000137_pt1 | contig 26859 bp, 26 predicted proteins | sample BlaSpr_A8_OM1_O3_FD_187985 | JGI IMG/M metagenome (GOLD analysis project Ga0209010, IMG submission 187985) | Forest soil microbial communities from Thunder Bay, Ontario, Canada - Black Spruce, Ontario site 2_A8_OM1_O3 (SPAdes) (version 2) | ecosystem: Environmental > Terrestrial > Soil > Boreal...
GTGGGATTTGAACCCACGGTCGAGTTTCCCCGACACTCGCTTTCGAGGCGAGCTCTTTCAACCGCTCAGACACCTCTCCGCGGTAGTGGCATCTGTAGCTTAACAAACGCGGTGCAGGGTCACAACCAGTGGTGCGAGGCGATGCCCTGTAGTGTTCTGATTGTTTTGCGCTTGAACGGAGGCAGGCGGAATGCTAGAACGATGCTATGCATGTGATCGGCGAACTCGGCCGGAAGGGTATACCGCGAGCGATTTCTGCGGAGGAACTGCGGAGAACGCTCGGAGGCAGTGATGCGTTCTGTTCGTGGGACGCCTCGAACTCCACAGTCAGCGATTTAGCGACTCGCTGGCCGTTTTTGTTTTCCCATCCTCTGCTGGGCTCAAACAAGCGGCCCACGCATTAGAACCGCAAAAACTCGTTGATCCCGGCGGAAGTTGCCGTTCGTCCGTACATTCAATCCATCTCAAAAGTGACATAGAGATATTTTCCGTCGCGCTCCACTTGCAGCACGCCTGCGCCGCCGGTGGGCAATGCTTTTAATGCAGCGCGCAATTGTCCCAGCGTCGCGAGCGGCTTGCCGTTGAGCGCGTGAATCACGTCGCCCGGCTGCAGGTCGGCTTCGACGCCCATGGAATCGGCCGCCAGGGCCGCGACGATCACGCCGGTGGGTTCGCGCAAGTCCTCGAGTTGCTTGGCAAGCTGGTCGTCAATTTCCACGCCGTAAATTCCGAGCTTGGTGACGAGATCTTTGTCGGGATCAACCAGGTCGCCGAGCTGGTCCACGTCGTTTTTTTGCTCGGTCACTGGAATCGTTAGTTTGAGCTGCTGTGTTCCGCGCAGGACTTCGGCTTGCATCACGGCGCCCGCGGGACGCGTGGAAATAATCATCTCGGCGAGGGGCACGCTGCCCATGGCGCGGCCATCGAGGCTCAGCAGGATATCTTGAATCCGCAGGCCGGCTTTATCCGCGGGGCCGTCGGGCAGGACGTCGGTGACTACGACGCCGCGTTCTTTTTTCAGCGAAAGGCCGGCGGCGAGATCCGGCGTGATGTCCTGCAATTGCGCGCCGATGATGCTGCGATGCACGCGGCCGTATTTGCGCAGCTCGTGATAGACGAATTCCACCACGCTGCTAGGTATGGCGAAGCCTAGGCCCTGGCTGCCACCGGATTCGGTGAGAATAAATGTGTTAATGCCAACCAGGTTGCCGTCTGTGTTTACCAGCGGACCGCCGCTGTTTCCGGGATTGATGGGGGCATCGGTCTGGATGTACACGGACGGCACGTCGGGATCGGCCTGCCGTGCGACGGCGCTGACGACTCCCATGCTGACGGAATTTTCCAGACCTTCCGGGCTGCCGAACGCGAGAACGAGCTGGCCTTTTTTCAGCTCGGTGTAATCGGCGAAGGACATCGCGGGCAAATTTTTTTGTTCGATTTTCAGCAGCGCGAGGTCAATGGTGGGCGCGATGCCGATGATGCGCGCGTCGGCCGGAGGGCTGTGTTCGCCGAGTCCGAGGCTGGCGCGGACTTGCGAGTCTCCGGCGGTGGCCGGGGTGAGGATCACGCGGACGCGTTGCGCGCCTTTGACGACGTGCGCGTTGGTGATGATGTAGCCGTCGGGATCAATGATGACACCGGAGCCGAGGCTGCGCTGGCGTCCGATGGTATTGGCGTCGGTATCACTTTTTTCGTTGAGCGCCCGATAGCCGGTGACCTGGACTTGCACGATAGAGGGGGAGACGCGGGCGGTGAGTTCCTGGAGTGACTCGTTGAATTGCGCGAGGAGGTCTTTACGGTTGGCCTCGGCTGGGGTTTGGGCTTTTTGCGGATTGATTGCGCTTTGCGGGAGGGAAGCGGGGCACAGGAAAAGGCCCGTGGCGGATAAAAACAAGAGCGATGCGCGCGCCCCGCTGCGTTTCTTGGTGCGAGTCGTTCTTACGTTCATTCGAATTATTCCTTCTATGATCATTATGTAGAGGGCGCTATGGGCGCGCGTTCATGCGCCGTAAACGAGTGTAAACAAATATGCCGTACGTGGCGAGAGGTCAATCCGAGTTGGATGTGCGAGTCTGGGCCGCGGCTGCAGCCGCCGCATTACCGACCGACCGGCCGGCATGGTTTTTCTAACGGCGGGCGGCGAAGAAGTCTCGGAGCGCTGCCGCTGCCTCTTCTGCCAAAACTCCGGCGGTCACTTCTACGCGATGATTAAGCAGGGGATGATCGAGGACCGCGAAACAGGAACGTACCGCGCCGCCTCTGGCGTCTGGCGCGCCATAGATTAGACGGGCGATGCGGGCTTGGATCATGGCGCCGGCGCACATGGCGCAGGGCTCGATGGTGACGTAGAGATCGGCTCCCGCCAGGCGATAGTTGCCCATATGCTTTGAGGCTTCGCGCAGCGCGATTACTTCGGCGTGCGCGGTGGGGTCGCAATCAGCGATCGTGCGGTTTCCGGCGCGGGCCACGATCTCATCATTCATTACTACGACTGCGCCGACCGGTACTTCGCCGCGCTCGGCTGCGGCGCGGGCTTCGTCGAGCGCGCCGCGCATGAATCGGGCATCGCGGTCGTTGTCAGCGGCCGGAACATTATCGAGCGCGCTCATTTTTGGCAGAATAACATGGAACCTCTGCGTGAATTTAGACGTCACAAGGAGGGAGTAGATTGAACCACAGTTACCGGCCAGTTAGCGATTCATAGCTCAATAAAGCAGGTAGACTTACGGGAGGCGCGCGCGTCGCATTCGTAACCGTCGAGGCGCCCGAAGGGGAATTCTCTGCTCGATCAGAACGCGCTACAGCTGTCGGCATAGCCTTTCCCGCGGTTGGTCCGGCCGCACACGAGGTGTTCCAGTTGAGCGAGGGCAACCAACTCCAGGTCGTCGCCGGGCGGAAGCGCCGACCCGCGCCAGATGTTCGACCGCCAATGCTGCCTGGGAGCGCGGCGGTTTGCCTGGTGTTGATTTTGTTGCTCGCGCTGAGCGGATGCGCGGCGGTGAAGGTGAAGCTGGGGATGCGGGTTTACCTGGCCCAGGTTCAGGTTACCTCCATGCAGGCCAGCCTGCTGAACGGACCGGCCATCGCGCCTGGTGAAAAATCGCCACTGGTGGTTCAGTTCGCGCAGCCGGACGGAAAAATATTGGTGACGGAGGGAAAAGGCAAAGGGAAGGTGATGTGGCAGGACCTCACTGTGACGCCGACTGTCGTGACCGTCAACAATAAAGGCGTTTTGACTCTGGCGCACGATCCCAGAAAAAGTGACGGCAAAACGGCGCATGTCACGATCACGGTGCCGAGCCATCCGGACTTGAAAGCGGACCTGGATATTCCCATCACTTATGATTACAACTTTATTTCCAATTTTAATGGGGTGCGCGGCACCGACGGCTCGAACGGCAGCGACGGGATGGCAGGCTCGAGCGGCAGCATGGGTTCCACCGATCCGAATAATCCTTCGCCGGGCGGAAATGGCGGGAACGGGACCAACGGTGGGGACGGCGGAGATGGCGGCTATGGTGGGAATGCGCCGCCGGTGCAAGTTCGCGCGACGCTGCGGGCCGGAGCGCATCCGTTGCTGCAGGCGAGCGTAGCGGCGGCGGGTAAGACGCGGCTCTACTTGATTGATCCGAAGGGAGGCGCGTTGACGGTGACTGCAGATGGCGGTCCGGGAGGATCGGGCGGCAGAGGCGGCCGCGGCGGCGCGGGCGGCTCGGGCGGGACTGGCACTCCCAATGGGAACAGCGGAAACGCCGGGCTCGACGGACGCAATGGATTCGATGGCTCGCCGGGAAAAGGCGGCAGCATTACCGTGATTTACGATCCGCAAGTGGAGCCGTACCTGAACATTATTCACCTATCGAATAAGGGCGGCCCCGCGCCTGTATTTAATGAAGCGCCGGTTGCACCGCTGTGGTGAAGCGCGCGGCAAGCGTCTATTGACATCCACTGGAAGGGAAGTCACAATCCACGCGATGAGAGAACTTTTGCGGCGCGTGTTTCTGGTGGATCTTTTCAAGGGCATGTGGGTTACGTTTCGCTATCAGGCGCCGAAGAATATTTACACCGAGCAGTATCCTCAGGAACGACCGATGGTGGCGGAGCGCTATCGCGGGGCGCCGCGGCTGAACATGAATCCGGAGACTGGGGAGTCGCTTTGCATTTCGTGCAATTTGTGCGCGCTGGCTTGCCCGGAGAATTTGATCGTCGTAGGCTGGCTGCGTGACGATGCCACGCGACGCAAGGTTCTTACCACTTTCACTTACGACACTTCGCGCTGCATGTTCTGCGGCTTGTGCGAAGACGCTTGCCCCACGGATTGTCTGGAATTGACGCAGGATTTCGAGATGGCCAGTTACAGCCGCGAAGGCGCGATTTGGGATCGCCATCGGCTGGAAGCCGGACCCACGCCTACGCATTACACTCGCTAGCATCACAACTGGGGCAAGGTTGAGGTACTAGGGCCCCGCAACTCAACTCTGACAATATAAGTTGTCAGAGCACGTCGAATTTGGCCGCACGGAGAGCATATTCCTTCGTCTGCGCGGTCAGCGCAGGGTGTTCCGCAATAAATGTGTGGACGAGTGCTGCCGTCCCCGGATGATTTAGATGACATAAGCCATGCAGAGCGGCCACCTGGCACGATTCCGAGTCGAGCCGAAGAACTGCGGCCAACGTCTCGAACATTATGTTTTGCATTCGCAGGTCTTCGCCGCCGCGCTCGCGATCTCTGTTACCGGAATGCCAGTCATAGCAGAGCGAATCCCACCACATGTTCGACGACGTTTCCAGGGGTTCCGTGGCGAACAAAAGGCTGAACAAGCCCTGCATGGACCTTACGCATTCTTCTCGCTCTGCGAAGGGCACGTCCGTATCCCAGATTACGCGCGAGACTGCACAGTGCAGGGCCCCGCCCTGTATCGCCCAAAATCCTTCCTCAAGCTGCGCTTTCGAAAATCGTTCGCGTAGGAACGAAGGCTGTCGGAACAATCGAACATAGCGCGCGCATACTTTCCGGGGGTCGTATGTTACTTCCAACCTCAAATACCACGGTTTCCGTTTATTCCAATCCGCTGAGGGCTCATGCGCGAATATGAAGGAAACGAACTGTTCGAAGGAGTATTCGCTAATGTCGAATTGTTCCCGCTCTGCCATAAAAGAAGTATAAACCCGCGGTTGGGTTATGCTTTGCCCTCGCTCAATCCACGTTATAAGATGACGCGTTTGATTTTGCGGGTTGAGGGCTGATGGAACTTCGCAAAGATCCAATTACGCGCAGTTGGGTGGTGGCGGGGCATCCGGAACGCGAGAAGGTGAGGCCGGATCCTTGTCCGCTATGCCCGGAAAATCGCATCGCGACGCAGACGCTGCTGGCATTGCCCGCGGAAGGCAAATGGCAGTTGCGCGTGTATCCCCATCTTCGTCCGCTGTATCGAATCGAGGGCGAGCCGGGACGCAGCGCCGATGGCATTTACGACCGCATGGCGGCGGTGGGCGCGCACGAAATCGTGGTGGAGACGCCGGAGCACACGCGCACGCTGGAGCGGATGAGCGACGAGGAAATCGAACGCGTGCTGGACGCGTGGGCGCGGCGCATCGCGGACCTGAAACGCGACGCGCGCTTTAAATATGTGACAGTGTTCAAGAATCAAGGCGCGCAGGCGGGCGAGGAATGGCCGCACGCGCATTCGCAGATCACCGCGACCACTTTTGTGCCGCGGCGGATTTTGTATGAGCTGCGTTCGGCGCGGGAATGGTATCGTGACCGCGAGCGCTGCGTTTTTTGCGACATTCTGCGCCAGGAAATGCGCCAGGCCAAGCGCATGGTGGACCACGCAGAGGATTATCACGCGCTGTGCCCGTACGCTTCGCGCGTGCCCTACGAGATATGGCTGCTGCCGAAGACGCACAATCATCAGTTTGAAGCGCCGCTGGCGGAGGAACATCGCCGCAATTTGGCTGCGTTATTAGGGCGCACGCTGCGGCGTTTGCTGCAGGTGGCGCCGGGCTATCATTTGGTGATGCACACGGCGCCGAATACGCAGCAGACGAAGGGTGAGCTGAGCGAATATTGGCGCACCCTTGCGGGAGATTATCACTGGCACATCGAGATTCTGCCGATTGTGGAGCAACGCAGCAAGTCCTACAGCATCAAGGAAGTTTATTTCAACGGGACTTTACCGGAGTACGCCGCTGAACGATTGCGCCAGTTGGACCCGGCGAAATGACGAGCATCGCCGCCACGCTTTTCGGCGAACCGGACGCGCAGCGTGGCGGAATTATTTTCAAGCTGCTATTCCTGATTTTCTTCGTGGTGTTTTTGGTGATTTTGTATCTGGTGCGGGTGCCGCTGCTGCGATTTGCCGGGGAATTCTGGATCGTGGATGATGCGCCGGAGAATTCGGACGCGATTGTGGTGCTGAGCGGCGACAATTTCGACGCGGTGCGCGCGTCGCGGGCTGCGGCTTTGTTCCGGTCAGGCTTGGCGCCGCGAGTGGTAGCGACGGGGCGGTCCTTGCGTTCCTACGCCAGCACCACGGACCTGATGAAGCGCGATTTGGTGGATCACGGCGTGCCGGCTGCGGCGATCATTGCGCTGAACCATCGGGCGGAGGATACGCGCGACGAGGCGCTGGTCGTAAGCGAACTGGCGGCTTCGCATGGGTGGAAGAAAATCCTGCTGGTTACTTCGAACTATCACACGCGCCGATCGGAATATATTTATGAACGCAGTTTGCCGCCGGGCACACAGCTGCGGGTGATTGGCGCGCCTGACAATGATTATGATCCGCAGAGTTGGTGGCGCACCTCCGAAGGCGTGCGAATATTTTTTCATGAATTCGGCGGATACCTGCACGCGTTGTGGGAAATGCGGCATGAAGATGTGCGGACGACGTGACGCGAAGGAATCTGCTTTTCTCTAGGCCGGGCGCACGCGTAAATCCGTCGCTACGTCTGGCGTCCTTCCCGTCCGGCGACTGCGGGGCGGGAAGGGAAAATGCGCGACACTCCGTTCGGGATGACACGGTCCCCCTCCCGTTCGCCATATCAGGCGTGGCTCGCTAACGACTGGAGGGGCTGCCGGATTCGCAGCGCGTTGTCATTTAAGTACGCAGGCCTCTATCGTTGCGACGCTTCTCTGTAATATAGTTCGTGCATCACGTCAGGACCCCGCCACCCCCCGCGGGAGTCTTAGCGATACAGGGGAGGAACCCATATGTGGCGTAGAACCGAAGAATTGAAGCCATCTTCGCCGGGAGCAGACGCGGCAGAGCCGGCCGCGACGACACCCACGTTTGATACGGCCGCGATTCCACGCGCGGAAACTGCCGCGCGTTTTGTGCCGGCAGCGCCCGTTGCTGCCGCATTCAACCCAACGCCGGCGGCCGCGCCGGATGTGGCTGCGGCGATTAATGCCGTCTCGACGATTAGCGCAGGGCTGAAAATCCGCGGCGATATTTCCGGCAGCTGCCACCTGGTGATCGAAGGCGAGGCGCACGGAAAAATTCATTTGGCCAACGGGCGCGTGACGGTGGGCCCGAGCGGCCGCGTGAATGCCGATATCGTAGCGCCGGAAATCATAATCGACGGCCACGTGCAGGGCAATTTGCAGGCTCGCGACAGCGTGCGCCTGGGGCCTGCGAGCCACGTGCAGGGCAGCGTGTTGACGCCGCGCATTCGCATCGAGGATGGCGCGGGTTTGCGCGGCAAGGTGGAAATGGCGCGGCCCGGTCATTCTGCTGATTCTTCCGGCAGCACGAAGTCGGCGGCGGCTCCGGTGGATGCCGAAGTTTCCAGCAAGGCGATTGCTGGCGCACCGAGGAGTTAGAGCGGTTCATGGACTGGACGGCCAAGCAAAGACAGAACTCCACGGCGACGGCCCGGGCACCCGTGAAGCCGGGGCCGGAATCCGCGGCGCCAACCGCGGCCAACATGCGTGTCTCGAACGGGCTGAAAGAATTTTTGTGGCTGATCAGCGACAACGGGCAAGGCAAGATTCTGGACCTGGGCGCGGTTTTTCAGTCCACGGTGATGTTTTTCATCGAGAAGGGTTTCCGGCTTTCCACCGAAGACCTGCTGCGTTCCTGGAAGGAATTTCTGCACGCGGAGGAAGAAAGCCTGCGTAATGCCGCGGTGGGCGATGGGAACGCACGCGTGTCGCAGGGAATGCTGGCCGGAAAATTCCTGGATACGGCGCTGCAATATCCCGACGATCATTTTCACGGCGTGTTGGCCTGGGACCTTTTCGATTATCTGGATGCGGAACTGCTGCCGCGGGTGATGGAGCGGATTTACACGGTGATGCGGCCCGGGGGAGCGGTGCTGGCGTCGTTTCACAGCCGCGCGCCCGAAAGATTTAATCGTTATAAGATCGTGGATTCGCAGACGGTGGAATTGGTGCCGACTCCGACGCTGGCCGTGCATGCGCGCGTGTTTCAAAATCGCGAGATTCTGGATATTTTCGGGAAGTTCCGTTCGTCGAAGACTTTCGTCGGGCGCGATCAGGTGCGCGAAGCTTTGCTGCTGAAGTAAACCCGCCCCGCTTCTAATTTTCCGACTCGCCTCCGGGAATGCTGTGCTATTTTTCGCGCGTTGGGCTCGCCGGATTTTCCAGTTGCATTCACCCCTACGCGGGCGTAGAAGGGAATTGTAGACGCAGTGCACGGAGGAATTTGTATGACTCCACCGGGCAGAGTCGTTTGAGCTAGATGCCGTTTTCACACCGCTCTTGCGGTGCGCGCCGCCAGTAATGCCTTCGGCATCGCGGCGGCCATGGAAGAAGCAAGCGGGGAGTCGCCAGACTCCCCGTTTTGCGTTTCAGGCGGGCCGGTTCGGACGCTATCGGTACTATGTGGCCGTCCCGCAAGGCCCAACCTCAGTTTCTCAGGTGTCCTACATTGAACAATGTATTCCGCAGTGGAAAGGAACTGGAGTACCCTCCTATGGATGAGCTTACGCACGCACAAACATGTCCTGGTAGTGGACGATAGCTTCACGGTCCGACAGAGCCTCAAACGTTATTTGTCAAGCCGAGGCGACGTGGTCGTCTGCGGTGAGGCAGTGAACGGCCGCGAGGCGGTACAGAGAGCAATGGCGCTCCAACCGGATTTAGTCCTGCTGGATCTGGCGATGCCGGAGTTGAATGGGGCGGAAGTTGCGTCGGTGCTCAAAGGCGCGATGCCCGATACCCGCATTATTTTGTTCACAATGTATCGCGAGAACGTTGGGAAGTACCTGAGCTCGGCAGTAGGCATTGACGTCGTCCTCTCCAAGCCTGACGGGGGAACAAAACTGGCCGCAGCAATCGACTCCGCGCTAGACCAAATTTCAGATTCCACTTATTAGCCCAGTCTGCAAAATCGAAGAGTACTCAATCCCCCCGCATCTAGCTGCATGCATCACCCCTGCCGCTTGTGGCTTCATCTCGATTTCTGGCTCGAACTTTGCACGCCACGGCAACGGCCCTAGTTCTCGACAAACTCTGCGTTCGTCGACACCGAGACCGCCGGTTGAGCCATTCCCTAAGCGCGGCGCTTTCGCCTTGTCAAATTAGGAGAGCTTTGGCTAGACTCCTAGTTGAACTAGGAGAACGACACAGTGGACAAAACCGGCTGGAAGAGGTCTGAGATGATCCAGCGCCTTGGTTCTCTGTTTCGCGTGCTCACGCGGCGTCGCGATTTCGAAGCGGGAATGTCCGAGGAGCTGCGCTTCCACATCGAGCAATACACGGACGATCTGGTGCGCGCCGGCATGTCGCGCGAACAAGCGGCGCGCGTGATACGGAAAGAGCTTGGCAGCACCATTAACGTCGAAGCGGATTGCCGGGAAGCCTTTGGCGTGCACTTCTTTGATGAATTTCGCAGACAGCTGAAATACGCCGCGCGATTGTTGCGCAAGAGCCCGGCATTTACAGCCGCCGCTCTGCTGACGCTCGCCGTTTGCCTCGGCGCCAATCTAACGATTTTCGCAGTGATCGATTCGGTGCTGCTCCGGCCGCTGCCCTTTCCTGAGCCCGAGCGGCTGATGACGATCTTCAATACGTATCCGAAAGCTGGGGTCGAGCGCGACGGATCCTCGCTGACCAACTACTACGAACGCCGCGGCCGTATTCCTGCCTTCGCCTCGCTCTCGATCTACCGCTACGCAACGGAGATTGTCGGCGAGCCTGGATCGACCGAACGCGAGCCTACCATGCGCGTGTCTGCGGATTTTTTCTCTACCCTCGGGCTTGGCCCTGCGATCGGACGCACTTTCACGGACGACGAAACCACTTCCGACAGCGACCACGTTGCCATTCTTTCCGACGCATATTGGCGGCAAGCATTCAACGCCGATCCGAACGTGCTGGGAAAGCAGATTCGCGTCAATAGCGTTTCCAGGACGGTGATCGGCGTTTTGCCTCCCAGCTTCCGCTTTCTCTCTTCCGATGCACGAGTGTTCCTGCCCCTGGCATCGCGCCCGGAGGAGCGCGCCCCATCGCGACGGCATTCCGGCGGGAATGTGATCCAAATGATCGCGCGGCTGCGACCGGACGCCACGCTCGCGCAGGCGCAGTCGGAGCTGGACGCGCAGAACGCGGCACTGGAAGTGGACGATCCGCAGGCCAAGATGATTGCCGATGCGGGTTTTCGTTCGCTGGTGGTGCCGTTGCGCGCGGACCATGTCGCAGCCGTGCGTCCCACGCTGCTGCTGCTGGAAGCAGGCGTACTCGTGCTTCTTTTGATTGGCGCAGTCAATCTAGTGAACCTGCTGCTTATCCGTGCCAGCGGCCGCGCCAAGGAATTGGCCGTTCGCCAGGCGCTGGGCGCAGGTTGGAAATATCTTGTGAGCGAGGTGGTTGTCGAGACCACCTTGCTCACGTTAGTCGGAGGATTGCTCGGACTCGCCGTCGGGGCCGGCGGAATCCAGTTGATGCGCGGATGGGGCGCTGATCGCCTGCCGTTCGGAAGTCGCATCGTTTTCGACGCGCGATTAGCACGGGTCGGCCTGGTCGCAGCCATCGCCATGGGTGTCGTGTTCGCGGCGCCTGTCGCCTGGTTCCAACTTCGGCGGCATATCGGAAATGCGCTGCAATCGGTGAGCCGTGGCGGCACCGCCGGGCATGGGGTGCAAATTCTGCGTCACAGTTTTCTGGTCGCTCAGATTGCCTTGGCGTTTATTCTGCTGGCCGGAGCGGGCCTGCTCGGCCTCAGTCTTCAGCGAGTGATGGCCATTTCCCCGGGTTTCCAGTCAGACCGCGTGCTCGCTGGGCACATCCTGCTTCCGTGGACCTATCAGGACGCAGCCCGGCTGACGTTTGTTGAAAGCTTGCTGGACAAAATCGGCCACATGCCGGGAGTATTGAGCGCGGGAGTGGTCAACAATGTACCCTTCAGCGGTAAGAACGGCAAAAGTGCCGCCACGGTAAAAGGGCACATCCTCCGTCCGGGCGAATCCGCGCGAGGGCACTATTCTTACGGAGTCGCCGGCGACTATTTTCGCGCGATGGGTTTCTCGCTGCGAGCAGGACGTTTCCTCACCGCCGACGATTCACACCGCTCCGAGCGCGTCTGCGTTGTGGACGAAGACTTCGCGCGATACTACTGGCCGAACGCCAGCGCCATTGGCCAACGATTGTGGGATGGGTCCGAAGCGGGGAAGGATGCCGAAGCGTTCACTGTCGTCGGCGTTGTTGGTGCGGTAAAACAAGTGGGACTCACCGAAGAGGAAGCACAGGGCGCGATTTATTATCCGTATTCCTTCCGTATCGATGACAGCTTCTTCGCCGCCATCCGTACGAGCCTTCCGTCGGAATCGCTCAAGTTGGCACTCCAGAAGGTAGTTCGACAAGTCGACCCCGACATACCGATAAATGACGTTCGGTCAATGGACACTCGCATTGCCGACAGCCTGGTCGCTCGTCGCTCACCGGCGCTGTTGGCTGCCCTGTTCGCAGCGATCGCACTGTTGCTGACTTGCATCGGCACGTATGGAGTGCTGAGTTATGCCGTGACACAGCGGCGGCGCGAAATCGGTGTGCGCATAGCGCTGGGGGCGCAAGCCGGGCAGATTCGAATGCAGTTTGTCTCGCTCTCATTACGCCTGCTAGTCGCCGGAACCGTGTTGGGCTTGATCGGAGCATGGCAAGCGGGCCTCGCGATGCGCTCGCTACTCTTCCAGGTACCGGCGCTTAACTTCGCGGTGCTTGCCGCTGCCGCGTGCGTGACGACAGCAGTGTGCCTGGCCGCCTGCCTACTGCCAGCGCAACGCGCCGCACGAATCTCCCCGATGGAGGCTCTGGCCGAGGAGTAGTGAATCCGCATCGGTTCAATCAACGCGCATGAGAACAAAACGGTTGCCGCGACTTTGCTATTTTCGAAATCCGAAAGAAAATCTCGGGTAGAATCGTCCCCGCGTTTCGCTAGCTTGTGACGGATGCTACGTGCCTGTTAGAAGATCGCGCGCGAGCGGAGTCTGACTATGCCTGCCACTGACAAACTCGACACGCACCATAAAGCTCTCACCTTGAATCTCGATGCATCCGCTTTTGGCTCTTTCGCCGAAATCGGCGCCGGACAGGAAGTTTCCCACTGGTTCTTTGTCGTGGGAGGCGCCTCCGCGACGGTCGCCAAAACTATTTGCGCCTACGACAAGGAAGTCAGCGACGATCTGTATGGCTCGGGATCGCGCTACGTATCCAGGCAGCGAATGGAGGCAATGCTGGACAAGGAATGGGCCCAGCTTCTCGCGCAGTTAAGCGATACCCGTGGGCCGCATACGCGCTTCTTCTCCTTTGTCGATACGGTCTCCGCGCGTAACTTTGCCGGGACCAACGACGCGCACGGCTGGGTCGGTCTCCGGTTCCAAATGCAGCCCGGCGGCCCGGCAAACGACGTCCTGCTGCACATCAATATGCGCGATCCTTCGAACGTCCTGCAGCAGGAAGCCATCGGTATTCTGGGCGTCAATCTCATTTACAGCTCGTTCTATGAATTGCGAACCACGGAAACATTTCTGGCAGGCTTGGCAGAAGACGTCGTCAAGGAGCGAATCGAGATTGACTACCTAGATCTTCGCGGGCCAGCATTCGAACGTTGGGATCGCCGTACCCTGCTAGCCGATTTGCTGACGAGAGGATTCGCCGAGGCTGTATTTTTTCCCTCCCAGGGCCCTACAGTTCCTCCTACCGAGGCTCTTTACAAGAAAGCGGTCGTGCTTGCTCCGGGATACTTTGGCCACGGAGACGCAGCTCACTCGCAAGTTCACATGAGGTTGTTGGGTGCGGCGATTCAGGAGCTTCAGACCGAGCTGGGCGAAACAAAAGCCTCGCCCGCCGGCTTTTTTTGCCTGACGGCTGCTCCGCTCGTGCGGGACGAAGCGCCGCCGGAGATCCCTGATTTGCTTCGTCGGATCGATGCTCTTCTCGCTGCTGGCGGCGATGTGCTGCTTTTTCGCCAAAGTGAGCTTTACGGCATGAAGACTCTCGTGAGCCGCCACACGCAAGCGCCTGTGCGCTTCGTCGTTGGGCTTTCGCTGATGATTCAAGCGCTTGAGGGCTTTTACGGCAATCTCGAAGGGAGACTACTGGAGGCGCTTGCGCGTCTTCTGGCACAGAACGTGCGCATCTACGCTTATCCGATGAGCTCTACGGAGCTGCGCGAAAGACTGAAGGGTTTTTCGGCTAGCGGTTGGGAATGGGATGAGACGAATGGAATGGTTTCTGCCGGCCAGTTACGGCACGCGCCGCCGCTTGGACACTTGTTTGCGTATCTTCTCGCCAGCAACTTTCTTGTTCCTATGCAAGTTCCTGCGACGCTAAAAGCTGACGCTTGACCGCCTCGGTGCCGCAGGCGCAAGCGCCCTTTGCGAACCAGGCCTTGCTCTATCCGGTGTGCAACACTTTCCGCTGGCTCACCGTGTCGCCGTCGCCTCGTTTTAACTCGCGGAAGACGATGGTGGAGAGGATGGTCATTGCACCCAGCACCAGGAACGCGCGGTGGATGCCGTGAATAAATTGTGGCGCACTGGAAGTGTGGCGATCGGGAATGAAGAACGCGGTGACCAGCGACGCGGCAGCCACTGCGAAACTGACAGACATCTGCTGCACCGTGCTGGCGATCGAGCTCGCGCTGCTCGCCTGCTCCTCGTTAACGTCGGCGTAGACGAGCGTGTTCATGCTCGTATATTGCAATGAGGTGAAGAATCCGAAAAGGAAAACTTCGAGGACGATCAGCCATATCGGCGTGCCTTTCCCGATGTGTGCGAAAAGCAAAATCTGCACACCCATGAGCAGCGTGTTCGATACCAGAACCGCGCGATAGCCAAATCGCGCCAGGATTCTCGGCATCGCCGGCTTCAGGCTCATCGAAGCAATGGCCTGCGGGATCAGCAGCAGGCCGGATTGAATCGGCGTGAATCCTAGGCCAACCTGATACAGCAGCGGGAAAAGAAATGGAATGCCGCCGATGCCCAGGCGCGTGACAAAGCTGCCGGTCACCGCGGCGCGAAACGTGCGAATGCGAAATAGTGCGAGACGCAGCACGGGGTGTGCGGTTCGGGTGGCATGAAATCCGTAGCCCGCGAGCAGAGCGATGGAAATGCCCAACAGCGCCAGAATTTCAAGCGTGTTCAGCGTATGCTCGCCAAACACTTCCAGCACGTAGGAAAGCAGCGCGACGCCGGACCCGAAAAGAATCAGCCCGGTCACGTCGAGCGGATCGGTGTGTTCGCGATAGTCCGGCACATGGCGGTACATCAGGTACAAGCCAACGAGGCCGATCGGAATATTTACGAAGAAGATGAATCTCCACTGAAGGTATCCGACGATCAGGCCACCGGCGATCGGTCCAAGCATGGGGGCGATCAAGGCGGGGATGGAGACGAAGCTCATCGCTCGAACCAGTTCGGATTTGGCAAACGTCCGTACTAAGACGAGTCGGCCGACCGGCACCATCATGGATCCGCCGCAGCCCTGCAGGATGCGGCAAGCGACCAGCACGTGAATATTGGTCGACATGCCGCAGAGAAATGATCCCAGCGTGAAAATGCCGATCGCGCAGGCGAACACACGTCGCGTTCCGAAGCGGTCCGCCATCCAGCCGCTGATCGGAATGAAGACTGCCAGGCTCAACGTGTAGCTTGCCAGCACCGACTTCATGCTGAGCGGAGCAACGTGGAGAGCGGCTGCGATGGCGGGAACGGCCGTATTAAGAATCGTGGTGTCCAGCGACTCCATGAAGAAAGCGACGGCGATCAGCCATGGCAGCAGTCGCTTGCTGGTATCGGCCAGCGGGGGTTGCGATAAACGAGTTTCAATCGGACCGGACGCGCTCAAATCAAACCCAATCGGAATGCTTTCGCGTCATGAATCCAGCACTCACTTGGTTTACGCGTTTCAACGATCTGCCGGTCGTACATCCTGAACACGCTGTCCTTTCGCGATCTGCTGAGTGTCCGCGTCGCGATGCAGTGAGCAAGTATCTGCTCCTGCCTCGACAAGAGAGGCCTGACATCGCGGACGAGAATATTGATTATACCGATAGTCTGCCTTCTGATTTCGATCGTCTGATGAATGCCGTAGCCAGGGCTTAGCGGATTCTTGCGCACAGTTTTCGAGTTCCTCTGCTTCAGCGACACAGGCTGTCACAGCCCGCAGCCGCGCCGCGCTCGTTCGGCTTGCCGTTGCTGCAATCAGATCGCGATTTTTTTGGTGCGGGCTTTCCAGGCGGAGTAGATAGCGGGAAGCAGGGAAACGAAAATTACGACGGCTAGGACGTAATGGATGCGCTTGTCGATGTTGGGGACGGTGCTGCCGAGCGTGTAGCCGAGCAGGATCATGCCCCAGACCCAGAGAAAGCCGCCGACGATGTCGAAGAGCAGGTAGCGCGTGTAGTCCATTTTCGCTGCGCCGGCGACGGGCGGGCAGAAGGTGCGAATGATGGGCATGAAGCGGGCGAGGATAATGGTGCGCGATCCGTATTTTTCGTAAAACGCGTGCGCGCGCAGCAGGTGGCTCTTCTTGAAGAAGCGCGAGTCCTCACGTTGATAGAGGCGCTGGCCCATGGAGCGCCCGATCCAGTAGCCGAGCTGGTCGCCGACGATGGCGCAGAGGGTGACGAGCGGCAGCAGCCACATCAGCTGCAATCCCGAGGCTTTATCCGCAGCCACTACTCCGGCCGTGACCAGCAGGGAATCGCCCGGCAGGAAGAAGCCGACGAATAGCCCGGTTTCCACGAAGACGATGCCGCAGACCATCACCATGCCGCCGAGCGCGACCAGAGCGCGGACGTCGGAGAGCCGGTGCAGTAGCTCCTTCAATAGCTCGATCACTTGGTATAGAAACCTCGCTCTCCTGATGCGTGCTTCCGGGCCTCAACCCATCTCATGTGCTCGCCGTTCGCGCGGGAAAGCAGCGATCCCTCGCTGCATCCCGCGCCTGCCAAACGGCGGCAGGCAAGAAAAAGCGCCTGACTCGATTCGGGATGACGGCGAATCCACTTTTTCGGCGAACGGCAAAACGGTGCGCTGGCACAAGACAGCTGCGTTCGCACAGACTGCAGAGCCGCGAGCTGCATAGACTCGCCGGTGCGTTATAGTCCCTGAATGCGGCGCAAATCGCTGTAAACACAATAACATAAATGGCCTTAGTCGCGGCCTGCCAGAACCCATGAGTGACTAGTACTACCCGCCTACTGATTATAGCCCGCTGTACCATTGGCCAGGTCGCAGGCCTGCCCGAAACTTGCTCTTGTACGACGAACAAGCCTCATGAGGGGGGACAAATGGTAGGTGGCTACGCGATCTGGATGGGGCAACCGGTGATACTCCGAGTCGTAGCAGGGAACCTGCGGGTACCGCTGCGCGGGCGCCTCGTGTCCGAGACCAAAGATGTGGTTCGTTTGCGAATCGCGGACAGCTGGGACGTCGATATTTTCAAGTCCATGGTTTTGGCCGTCGAGCATGACAACCCGGTTTACGTATTGAATTAAGGGGAGAGGGCTTGAGCACACTGACGAGCACGGTTTGGAAGTCTGACAGCCACACAGCTTCGGCAAACGCTCACGCGCTGCCTTTTCCCGACGCCTCGGAGGATTCGGTTATGCGCCAGAGAGCAATCGCGTTTCGCGACACAATGCTTGTGATGGCCATTCAACTTGTGTTTCGCGCTTCGCTGGCAATGCGCCGCTGGAATTACTAACCGCGGCAAAGTTTAAAAAAGTTTTCGGCCCAGCGTCCCTCACCCCCGTCCCCGGGTCTGCGCCCCCAGACCCGGGGATTTTTTTCTTCCGGCGAAATTCCATCCTGCGCTGAAATTTCCAATTCTTGCGCGTGCTTGGATTTAGCGGTGGTTTCCATCCGTCCATGGAGCCAAACCTGCTGCCCCGCGGAAAGGGCGGCCCGTGCCGGTAACATAGCTTTTTTCAAAACTCCCTGTTGATATTGGCGTTCTCGCGATATTATCCTTCGGAACCATTTAGCCACCAAACCAGGAGCCTATTCGATGAGGATTGCCAGCGTCGCGAGTGCCTTCCCAGAGTATTACTACAAACAGGAGATTTTGACGGAGGCGCTGAAGAACGACTGGCGTCATCGCTTGTCGAATCCGGACATACTCGACCGTCTGGACGAGAGTATGCAAGTCGAGGGGCGATACCTGGTCGAACCCATCGATTACTATGAAGGCCTGACAACCTGGGGGCAGGCGAACAACACTTGGATCGCGCACGCGCTGGAACTGGGTGAAGAATCTCTGTGCAAGGCGCTGCACAAAGCGGGTATCGGACCGAAAGATCTGGGCGCGATTTTTGTGACGTCGGTGACCGGCATTGCTGCTCCCTCGCTGGATGCGCGGCTGGTGAATCGCATGGGGCTTTCGCCCAACATCAAGCGCATTCCAATTTTCGGATTGGGTTGTGTGGCAGGCGCCGCGGGAATTTCGCGCGCCGCGGATTACGTGAAGGCTTATCCGGACCAGGCTGCAGCGCTTTTGTCCGTGGAACTGTGCTCGCTGACTTTGCAGCGCGACGACCTCTCCATGGCGCACCTGATTTCCGCGCTGCTCTTCGGTGACGGTGCGGCGGCGACCATCGTGACAGGCTCCAATCGCAAAGCAGATGGGCCGGAAATTCTCGCGACGAAATCCAGTTTCTATCTGCACACTGAGAAGGTGATGGGGTGGGATATCTCTGAGAAGGGTTTCCGCATCGTATTGTCACCGGAAGTTCCGGAGATGGTGACGAAGCATTTGGGCAAGGACGTGGACGCGTTCCTCGCGGAAAATGGCGCGAAGCGTTCCGACATCAAATCCTGGATCATGCATACCGGTGGCCCCAAAGTTTTGGAAGCCACCGCGACTGCGCTGGGAATTACGGCCAACGATCTGGCGGCATCATGGGCTTGTTTGCGCCGCGTTGGAAATATTTCATCCACGTCGGTGTTGTTGGTGCTTGAGGACGTTTATTCGAATCGGCGCCCCGAACCCGGCTCGCTGAGCATCCTGGCCGCGATGGGTCCCGGCTTCTGTGCAGAGCTAGTTTTGTTGCGTTGGTAAGAAGTGGGGGCCAGTGGCTACAGGCGCGGAAGTCCTGATCGTGGGAGCGGGGCCAGCAGGGATCGCGACGGCGATAGCGGCAAGCCAAAAGGGACTTCGTGTAACGGTCGCCGATGCGCGCAAGCCGCCGATCGATAAGCCCTGCGGCGAGGGTTTACTCCCCGAAGGTGTATCCGCGCTGCAGCGCCTCGGCATCTGGCTGGATTCCTCCGTAGCATTTCCCATTGCAGGATTGCGTTTTTCCGATGAGGCGTCGTCCGCCTGCGGAAGCATTACGCGCGGCGTCGCGTTTGGCCTGCGCCGCAGCGTGTTGCACGATTTGCTGGTGCGGCGTGCCGTGGACTCGGGCGTTTCCTTCCGTTGGGGCACACGCGTTACCGAATTAAATTCCGATCATGCGCGGCTGGATGGCGTGGTATTTCCGTTCGACTGGCTGGTGGGCGCGGATGGGCAGCGATCTGCGGTAAGAAAATGGTCGGGTCTAGGTCCGCGGCGCGTGCGTTCGGCGCGTTTTGGATTTCGCTGCCACTTCGCTGTGGCGCCGTGGAGCGAATTTGTCGAAGTGTACTGGGGCGAGCGGTGCCAGATTTATGTGACGCCCACGGGGCCGGATGAAATCAACGTCGCGGTGCTGACCAGCGATCCGAAGATGCGTGTGGAGCGTGCCCTGCAGCATTTTCCCGCGGTGGCGCGCCGGTTGGGCGATGCGCGCCGCATCAGCGAGGATACTGGGTGCCAGACCGTGCTGGAATATCCGCGCAGCGTCGCGCAGGGGAATGTCGCGCTGGTGGGCGATGCTTCTTTTACCGTGGACGGAATTACGGGGCAGGGCATGAGCCTCGCGTTGCAACAGGCGTTGCGGTTGGGTGATGCGCTGGCGGCGGAAGATTTGGCGCGCTACCGCATGGCGCATGGTCAATTGATCGAGGGGCCGGCACGCATGGCGCGTTTGTTGTTGCTGCTGGATCGCCAGGCGTGGCTACGGCGCAAGGCGCTGCGCAAGTTCGCGGAGAATCCCAATATATTCGCGCGCATGATTTCATCGCACGCCAATTGTCCTAGGCCCGCGCCGATTCGGGCCAGCGAAATGTTTGATCTTGGTTGGCAGGTTTTGCGCGCGTGAGACTGGTTCGGCGGATCGGGCAGGGAAATGCGCGCGTCGGACAATCTGTTGCGACGCTGCCGCGGGCGTTAGGTGCTCTGGTTTTGTCTGCGCTCGCGTGTTCCGCTGCGTTGGCTTGTGCGCCGGCTGCTTGTGCGCAGGCGTATGTCGTCAACCTGGATCCCGCGCAGACCCAGCTTGCATTCGTGCTCGATACCACGCTGCACGCGGTTCACGGAACTTTCCAATTGAAAAGCGGGCAAATTCATTTTGATGCGGCCACCGGCAAGGCCAGCGGCACGATTGTGGTGGACGCGCGCAGCGCTAATACCGACAACAATTCCCGCGACAGGAAGATGCATCAGGAAATTCTGCAGAGTCCGAAGTATGCGGAGATTGTTTTCACGCCCGCACAGGTGCGCGGGTCGTTTGATCCGCAGAAGGCGTCGCAGGTGGACGTCAGCGGCGTGATGCGCATTCACGGCCAGGATCACGACCTTACCATGACGTTGGCCGTGCAACCCGGGGCGGGTCCACGGCTGCAGTGCGACACGCACTTCACGATCCCTTACGTAAAATGGGGCATGAAAGACGCCAGCACGTTCCTGCTACACGCAAACGACACGGTGGAACTGGAAATCCACGCGACGGTCGAAATCAAGCCGGAGCAACCCCCGCATTAGCCGTCAAAAAACCGCACAGGCTGGAACCCATACTCCCGGTGTCTCCGTGCCCTCCATTTTTCTCTGTGTTAAATTTTTTGAGTGATCGCAGCGCGGCCGCAGCCCGCTAGTTCTCCTTGTCGGTGAAGAGCAATTCCTTCGCCCGCTGCGATGCCTTCACCACGGCCTTGATCAACGTCACGCGCAACTTGCCCTCTTCTAACTCCAAGATTCCGTCAATGGTGCATCCAGCGGGAGTGGTCACCGTATCTTTCAGCAGCGCGGGATGGTGGCCGGTCTCGAGCACCACTTTCGCCGCGCCCAACATGGTCTGCGCCGCGAGCAAAGTAGCCAGCTCGCGCGACAAACCCATCTTCACGCCGCCTTCCGCCAGCGATTCCAAAATAATGTAGAGAAACGCCGGGCCGCTGCCGGAAAGTCCGGTGACCGCGTCCATATGCTTTTCATCCACGACCACCGTTTTACCCACTGCGTCAAAAAGTTTGCGCGCGAGTTCCAAATGCTTCGGCGTCGCATGCTTGCCTTTGCAAATCGCAGTGATGCCTTCGCCGACCATCGAAGGCGTATTGGGCATCGCGCGTAGCACCGGCACATTTCCGCCGCTGCGCTTTTCCATGTATTCGGTGGAAACCGCTGCGGCAATCGAAATCACCAGCTTCTGATCGTTCAGCTCCGGACGGATTTCATCAAGCACGGCGCTCACCGCCAGCGGCTTCACGCACAGCAAAATTACGTCGGCATCTTTTGCCGCTGCGCGATTGTCCGTACCCAGAGTGATTTGCGCGCTGGAAATGCTGCGCCGTTCCGAACTGGTCTGCCGCACGGTAGCGAAAACGTGGGCGGGCGCGACTAGGCCATGCTTCAAGAAAGCTTCGAGCAGAATGCCGCCCATCTTGCCCGCGCCAAGCACCGCGAGCCCTTTTGCTGTGGAAATGTCGGTCACGTTAGCCTCTCCCCCGTTTCTTCAGTCTGGTCGCGTTGCGCTTTGTGGTCGATCCGGCGGTCCGCAATGGTCAGATCGTTGGGCAATCTCGCGAGCAACTGGAACGCGCGCAGCGCCGTGCCCTTCTTATCGCGTAAAATGATTTCATCCCCGCGCTGGAAGCTGCCCAGTTCGCCGCACGCGAATTTGTTTCGGCAACCGGACGGCGTGACAGTTTTTCGAGCGAAAAACCTTGCCCCGTGGTCGCATGGGAATGCTCCGCATACATCTGTCCAGTATCCACATATCTTGGTTTCCTCCAAAGGAAATGCGCAACCTCCGAGCCGCAGGAGTTCTGCGGCGGCCACGCTTGGTTTCACTGGTGGTATGATTGTCTTGCATTATTGAGTCCACATTACCGAGCTTCAAGCTCGCGCCGAGGCAGACCTGTGGTCGAAATACCGCATGAATGGCTGGACGGAGTTGTCGGCATTCTGGAATCGCTCAATCAGGGCGTGCTGATCAACAACGATTGTGGCGAGGTTGTTTACGCCAACGCTCTGTATCTGAAAATGGCCGGTTACTCTGCGGACGAATTCATCGGCTCGAAAATTATGAGCTGGTATCCTCCCGAAGACGCGCAGGCGTTGCAGCGGCAAATCGAGCGGCGCCAGAGGGAAGGCAGCAACCTTTTTGAATTCTACGTGCCGCACCGCGACGGACGCCACCTGCCGGTGGTGATCACCGCACGGCAGATTGAAGATCCGGATGGCGGGATTTATTCCATCGTCACCCTCACCGATATTTCCGCGCAGAAGCGCGCCGAAAACGCGCTACGCGAAGTGAACGTCCAGCTGGAACAGCGCCATCGCGAAATCGAAGAAGATCTGTTGCTGGCCGCGCGCGTGCAGCAGAGCCTGGCGCCGGGCAGCCTGATGTGGGGAGGCGCGTCGGTAGAAACTTTTTACCAGCCGGTGCGCACCATCGGAGGAGATTTTGGCCTGGTCGCGCCGCGTCCCGATCATCTTTCGTTGATGATTTGCGATGTGTCGGGCCACGGCATCGGTTCGGCGCTGGTGGCGAACCGCATCTACACCGAGACGATGTCCCAAATCGAGCGCGGCGCCGGACTAGCGCCGATGATGGAGCATCTGAATCGCTTCGTAATCGGCAGTCTGCGCAGTTCGGTTTTTTACTTCACGGTAGTGGCCGCGCGGCTGGATTTGGCTGCGCGCACGCTGGAATTTGTTGGCGCCGGCCATCCTCCTGCGATGATCGTGAAGCCGGGCGAGGCGCCGCGCCTGCTGGAATCGCGCAGCTCCGTCCTGGGTCTGCTGCACGACGCCGTGGATGTGGAGTCCCCCATGAAAATTCCGGTCGTCGCGGGCGATCGGGTGATTTTGTACACGGATGGATTCACGGAGAGCTTCAACACGCGCGACGATATGCTGGGCGTCGAAGGCTTGGCGGAGATCGTGCGCGAAACCTCCAAGCTTCCGCTGTCGGCGATGACGCAGGAAATCGTGGAGCGCGTCGCGGCGTTTCGGCACGGGCCTCCCGCCGATGATATGTCGCTGGTGGTCGTCGAAATTCCTTAGCAGGAGCGGCGGTACGAGGCTTAGGAATGCGGGCGTTCGCTCCTGTGGCGCTGGCGGACTCGCGGCATAGGTTCTATGCTCCAGAGGCGATGCGGGTTGGAGGAGTGCGATGCTACAAGTGAAAAGTGCGTCCGGCTGGGCAAATCCATACAATCTGAGAGCTGCGGCGGTGGCCGCGCTCGTGCTTTTCGGGATTACTTACGCGACCGACGCGCTGTTGTACTACTTACGCATCGCGGCGGCGGAAACGATTCTGAACGATGCTGCGATTGCTCTGGCCGGCGCTGCGGTGCTGGTATTTTTTCTGGTGCAGAGCCACAAAAATCAGATTGTGGCGCGCGCGAAGGAAAGAGCAATTATGGTTGCCGAGGTAAACCATCACATTCGCAATGCGATGACTCCGCTGGCGCTGGTGATGGCGTCGCAGGATACCGGCGAAAGATTGCGCATTCTGGATATGGCCACCGATCGCCTGGACTATGTGCTGACTGATTTGCTGCCGACCGTGGGAAGCACGAGCAAACCGCGCTTTTTTTAATCTCTTCCATTCATTCTTCCGGATTCCATGCGTGCGAGGGCGCAGAGCCTGATCCTGCTTCGAGTGCCGCGCCCAAAGTTCCAAGGCTGCGTACACGATTGCCCGTTTGGTCTTGATGCCTGTCCCTTGTTACGCCTAGCCGGGCTTTTCTTTATCGATATCAATGCTTGCTTTGGTCGTGGTGAAACGATGCGCCCAATTGTGATGCGATTCGTGCGCATGTTGGGGAAGGATAAAGAATAAAAGCGCCATGTCGCTTTGAAACACGTCGGGCATTCCACTCGTAGGCAAAGCGCAACTAAAAGCTCATAATCGGGTTTCTTACATGGAGGTCGCGAGCCGCCATGTCTGACACACGCATCGTACTTTGGTTCGCATGGTTTCTAGCCGCCAGCTGGTTGCGGAGGATGACGATTTCGGTGCCAGTTCGCAGCACAAAGGGGTCTAACTCGTGACCAAGAGGTTCCCGCTCGCACGCGTCCTGACGTTCCTGACGCTCGTCCTGATTCTGGGGTTGCCGCAAAACGCAGCAGCGCAAGATCAAGATCCGGCCCAAGCGCAAGCCCAGGCTCAAGTGGTAGATCCTCCGACCCGCGTTGCACGGCTGAACTACGTGCAGGGCTCGGTTTCTTTTCAGCCTGCCGGCGAACAGGATTGGCTTGAGGCAGATGTCAACCGCCCGCTCACCACAGGCGACAATCTGTGGGCCGACAAAGAATCGCGCGGCGAAGTTCATATCGGCGCAACGGCGATACGCTTGTCGAGCGAGACGGGAATTTCGTTTCTGAATCTGGACGACCGCACCGTGCAGCTGCAGCTGGCGCAGGGCACCATTGAAGTGCACGTCCGCCGCCTGGAACCCGGCAATGCATTCGAAATTGATACGCCGAATCTCGCCTTTACGCTGGCAGCCTCCGGCGAATATCGAATTGAAACGAATCCCGACGGAAATTCCACCGAGATCACGGTGCGCGAAGGAGCTGGGCAGGTGACCGGCGCCGGAGAATCGTACGACCTGTCGGCCGGGCAACAATATATTTTCAACGGCACGGATCAGCTGGCGTTTAACGCGCAGGCCGCGCCGGAATTCGACGATTTCGAAGATTGGTGCCAGGCGCAGGACCAGCGCGAGAACAGTTCGGCATCGGCGCGCTACGTTTCGCGTGACGTGGATGGCTATTACGATCTGGATGGCAATGGCGAATGGCAGACGGACCCGGATTACGGAGCGATCTGGGTGCCGGGCGGCGTTGCGCCTGGCTGGGCGCCTTATCGCTACGGCCACTGGGTTTGGATTGGCCCGTGGGGCTGGACGTGGGTGGAAGACGAGCCGTGGGGCTTCGCGCCATTTCATTACGGGCGCTGGGCGTTTGTGCGCGGCGGCTGGGGATGGGTGCCGGGGCCGATGGTGGTGCGTCCTGTGTACGCGCCGGCGCTGGTGGGATTTGTCGGCGGTGCGGGCGGGCTCGGAGTTGCGGTGGGATTTGGCAGCGGATTCTCGGGCGTCGCGTGGTTTCCGCTGGGGCCGCGCGATATTTACCTTCCTGGGTATCACGCCAGCCCGCGCTACGTGCAGAACATCAATATCACCAACACGCGCGTCTTGAACGTGACCCAGGTCACGACTGTGTACAACAACTACGTCACGAACTCAAATGTGGGTGCGAACCGTCTTGATTACACCTACGCGCATAACGCCGTCGCTGTGACGGCGGTTTCGCGGGAAACTTTTGTGGGCGCGCGGCCTGTGGCTACGGCTTTCGTGCGCGTGACGCCGGAACAATTGCAAAGCGCGCATGTGGTAGAGCAAACTTCGCTGGCGCCGACGCGCGCGAGTTTTGTAGCAGCGACGGCCAAGCCCGCGCGCGCGCGGCCGGCTGTGGCGTTCAGCGCGCGGCCCGTGGTGGCGCGGTTGAATCCTGCGGCGCCGGCTGTGAGCCATTCCGCTTTGCGTACTTTTAATGGCCCCGCGGCGGCGCCTGCGCGTTCGCCCGTGCCGATGTACAACAACGATAGTTTGGCGCGCACACCCCAGTATCCCAACACTGATGCGCGCGCAAACATCAGCACGAACGCCAATGATCGGCAAAACGGGAACGGCAACGCCAATGCGAACGAAAGGCCGAACACGAACGAGCGTCCGCCGGCAAACGACGCGGCGCAGCCTCGTCCACCGGTGAAGTTCACTCCGCCCACCAAGGCGAAGGATGACGACTACGACGTGCATCCTCCGCTGAACCATCACGCCAACACGCCTCCGCCGGCAGAGCATCAACCAGCGCCGGCATCGCATCCGGCGCCGGCGCCGCACGAGTCTGCGGCAGCGCCGTCGCGCCCCAAGAGCTGATTCGCGCAACGAGAAAAATATCGCGGTTGTCATTCCGAAGCCGCAGCTTGCCCGAGGAATCTTTTTTTTCTTCGGCGTGAGCACGAAAAGCAGGGCACTCACCCGCTGTTGCGGGCTCGGGATGACGACCAGTGCACTTCGGGCGGAGACCCTTTGGCCAGGACGTAAATGATATCGACGGGTACCGGCGTTCCTTTCGCGGCGCATTTCCCGCGTGCTTTTGATCTGGGTCCTTTCGCGTCACGGCTCGACCTTCAAGCAGCGTACTCCCGGTGATATCATTGCAATTGGCGGCGAAACTTTCCGCTGGGGAGGGCCACGCAAAATGCCAGCTGCAAAAATTTTGATGCTTGTCGGGGATTACGTTGAAGATTATGAAGTGATGGTGCCGTTTCAGGCGCTGCAGATGGTGGGGCACACGGTGCATGCGGTTTGTCCGGACAAGAAGGCCGGGCAATTTGTGCGCACCGCGATCCATGATTTCGAAGGCGCGCAGACTTATTCGGAAAAGCCGGGGCACAATTTCACTTTGAACGCTACGTTTGCCGAAATTCACGCTGAAGATTACGACGCGCTGGTGGTTCCCGGCGGGCGCGCGCCCGAATATTTGCGTTTGAATCCCAAAGTGCTGGAGATCGTGCAGCATTTTTCCGCGGCCGGTCAGCCCATCGCCGCGCTCTGTCACGGCGTGCAAATTCTGGCCGCGGCGCGCGTCATTTCCGGCAAACGCGTCAGCGCTTATCCCGCTTGCGCTCCTGAAGTCGAGCTGGCGGGAGGTGTTTACACTACCGTCGAAATGACGGACGCGGTGGCGGACGGCAACCTGGTCACCGGTCCCGCGTGGCCGGCGCATCCGGCGTGGCTCGCGAAATTCCTGGTCGTGCTGGACCGCAGCCTCGCGGAAAAATCCGGCGCGAAACCGACTGCGGGTAAGGCGTCGGCGTAGGCCCGCCTCTCTGAGCATTTGTAGCGGCGGTCCCGCTTGCGGGACCGCTATCGGTGGTGCCGCAACACCCATGCCGCACGAAGGTGCGCCGCTACGAAAGCCTGTGAGTCTCCTGGACAGCGAAAAATGGGAATATCCTTGCGGTGAAAATCCTCGAAACAAAAAGGCTGGTGCTACGGCGGCTGACCGCGGAC
>Ga0209010_1000138_pt1 | contig 26835 bp, 27 predicted proteins | sample BlaSpr_A8_OM1_O3_FD_187985 | JGI IMG/M metagenome (GOLD analysis project Ga0209010, IMG submission 187985) | Forest soil microbial communities from Thunder Bay, Ontario, Canada - Black Spruce, Ontario site 2_A8_OM1_O3 (SPAdes) (version 2) | ecosystem: Environmental > Terrestrial > Soil > Boreal...
AATACTTTGGTGATGCAGGCGGTGCGCAGCCCCGCCTCGCTGCAGCCGACCACGGCACGCAGGCCCGAGCCGCCGGCGCCGATCACCACCACGTCGTAGGCGTGATCCTCGATCGGATAGGCGCGGCCGTTGACGGCGGGCGCGGCGCTTTTTCCGTTAGTTGCGTTGTCCGCCATGCTCACAATCCGAACGAAAGTTTGAGGATGCCGTAAACCGCGGCAAGTCCGACCACGATGGTGAAGAAGGTATTGGCCATCAGCAAAGTGAGCTTGGCCGATTCGTGGTGGACGTAATCTTCGATGATCACCGCCATGCCGATGCGCATATGGATGGTGATCGAGGCGATGAACAGCAGCATGATGATGGCGATGACGGGCGAGCCGAGGATTTGCGCCACCGCGGCCTGGTTGCGGCCCAACAGCGTGATCAGGATGATCACCGCGGCGATGGTCAGCGGGATATTGGCGATCGCGGTGACGCGCTGATGCCAAAAATGCGCGGTGCCGGATTTCGCCGTGCCAAAACCGCGCACGCGGGCGAGGGGCGTGCGGATATGCGGGGCGCGGGTCATACTGAGCCTCCCATGGCCAGGAGCCCGATGACCCAGAGGATGAGCGTGATCACGATCGAGCCGATCAGGTTGGCGGCAACGAGCCACTCGCGCTCGACCGGCCCGAGGCCGCGGCCGGTATCCCAGATCAGATGGCGGATGCCGCCCAGCATGTGATGGATCAGCGCCCAGGTGTAACCGAGCAGAATGAGGCGCCCGATCCAGGAACCGATGAACCACTCGAAGCGCGCATAGCCGTTCGGGCCGGCGGCAGCGATAAACCACCAGGCCAAGAGCACCGTGCCGAAGTACAGGCCGAATCCGGTGATGCGATGGATGATCGACATCATCATCGTCAGCATCGGCCGGTAAATTTGCAGGTGCGGCGACAGCGGCCGCGCGGCGGGGGCCTTGGTTTCGGCCATTGTGTTCATCCGAATTCGCTCGACGCGGGCGCCAAGCTTGGCACTGTTCCTAGCCAATCTGCGCAGCTATCGCAATGCAGCGAGATGCACATAAAGGCGTCGGCGCTCGCTTCATTTCGTATTAAGCGAAAGATTAGCGTTGAAATATCGAATTACAATGGGCATTGTATAAAGCCTGACTTCGTCAAATCCGAAGGCAGGATCATTGCCATGCGCTTCGACCTCGCCGATCTCAGCCTGTTCCGCCATGTCGTGGAGGCGGGCAGCATCACGCACGGCGCCGAGCGCGCGCATCTGGCGCTGGCCGCAGCGTCGACGCGCATCCGCAACATGGAGGACGTGCTCGGCGTGCCGTTGCTCACGCGCGGACGCCAGGGCGTCACGCCGACGCAAGCCGGCCGCACATTGCTGCAGCACGCCCGTACCATCCTGCGCCAGGCCGAGCGCCTACACGAAGACCTCGGCGCCTATGGCGGCGGCCTCGCCGGCCAGATCCGGGTGCTGTCGAACACCAACGCGCTGACCGAATTCCTGCCCGAGGCGCTGAGCTCGTTCCTCGCCGAACATCCGAGCGTCAGCGTCGATCTCGAAGAGCGCCTCAGCGACGAGATCGTTGGCCTCATCGCCGAAGGCGTCGCCGATCTCGGCGTTGTCGCCGGCACGGTCGATGCCGGCGCGCTGGAAACCTATCCGTTCCGCCGCGACCGCTTCGTGTTGGTGGTCGCGCAGGGTCATCCGTTGGCGAAACGCGCCAAGATCGGTTTTGAAGACGTGCTCGAGCACGATTTCGTCGGCCTCGATCGCGCCAGCGCCATCCAGCGCTTTCTCGCCACCAAAGCCGTGCGCATCGGCCGGCCGCTGCGTCTGCGCGTGCAGTTGCGCAGTTTTGACGCGGTGTGCCGGCTGGTCGAATGCAAGGTCGGCATCGGCATCGTGCCGGAAACCACCGCGCGCCGCGTCTCGAAGACCATGGCCATCGCGATCGTGCCGCTGACCGATTCCTGGGCGGTGCGCGACCTGACCATTTGCATTCGCAGTATGAGCGAGCTACCGCTTTATGCGCGCCAACTGGTCGAGCATCTACGGGCGACGGCGTAGCAGGGATCAGTAATCAGGCATCAGGTATCAAGGATAAGGGATGAGAATCTTGATTACTGATCCCTGATTACTGATCCCTGTCACCGCGGCATCAGCACCCAATAATCGAGATCGAGCAGCACGGCGGGATCGTAGTCGTCGCCGGTCTTGAGTGGGAAATCGGCGCACGGCTTGTCGTTGGTCGCGACCGTGCGCAGCCGCAGCGCGCCGACGTCGGTGCGGCCGGGCAACTCCGCTTTAGCCAGCACCTCGGACCAGGCAAAGACCGTCCCGCCGGCGAACAACGGGGCGACGTGGCGGCCGCCGTTGATGGCGGCGACGTGGAAGGCGTTGGCCAGGCCGTTGAAGCTCAGCGAGCGGGCGAGCGAGATGACGTGGCCGCCGTAGATCAGCCGCCTCCCGAAGCGGCCTTGTTTGGCGCTGAACTGATCGAAATGGATGCGCGCGGTGTTCTGATAGAGCCGCGTCGCGATCTGGTGCTCGGCCTCTTCGACCGTATAGCCGTCGACATGGTCGATCTTTTCACCAACGTCGTAATCGCCGAAGCGATAGGGGCTGCCGGCAAGCGCGAAATCGTAAGCCGCGATATCGAGCGGTGGACAGGCTTCGCTCAAAACATTCGGCTCGACCGCGGTCGGCAGGCGCGGCACGTGATCGCCCGGCGCGGGCGCCGCCTCGTCGCGTTTGCGCACCATGACCCAGCGCACATATTCGAGCACCGGCGTGCCGTCCTGCTTGTAGCCGGTGGTGCGCACATAGACGATGCCGGTCTTGTGGCTCGAATTCTCCTTCAGCCCGATGACTTCCGACAGCGCGGTCAGCGTGTCGCCGGGATAGACGGGCTTGCGGAAATAACAGCCGGCATAGCCGAGATTGGCCACGGCGTTGAGCGACACATCGGGCACGGTCTTGCCGAACACGATGTGGAACACCAACAGATCGTCGATCGGCGCGCGCGGATAGCCGATCGCTTCGGCAAACGCGTCCGACGATTGCACCGCGAACCGCGCGCCGAACAGGCCGGTGTAAAGCGCGACATCGCCGACCGTGACGGTGCGCGGCGTGGCGTGGCGGATCACCTGGCCGATACGGAAATCTTCAAAGCAATTGCCGGGGCTGGTCTTTGCCATTTCTTTGATCGTCCTTGTCTGTCGGAGCCCGGCCTTCCGGGGCCGTTTCATACCTCACGCGCGGCGACCGGAAAAGCCTTCACGCAGCCGTGACCGTGTCTCTGAAACCCCCGCGAAAACCCACCGTATCTCTTTGCGACGACGATCTCGATCGTCTCACCCGCGGCTTTGCCGCGGCGAACCCCAATGAATCAACATGGAGACTGTCATGTCCAAGCGTTTCGCTTTGCTCGCTACCGCGGCCGCTCTTGCCTTAGCCGTCGCGGCCCCCGCACCGGCAGTTTATGCGCAGATGGCGGAGAAGACCGTCACTGTCGGCGGCGCGCCGATGTATCCGTCGAAGAACATCATCCAGAATGCGGTCAATTCCAAAGACCACACCACCCTGGTCGCCGCGGTGAAGGCCGCCGGCCTGGTCGATACGCTGTCCGGTCCCGGCCCGTTCACGGTGTTTGCGCCGACCAATGCGGCCTTCGCCAAACTGCCGGCCGGCACGGTCGACAATCTGCTCAAGCCCGAGAACAAGGCGACGCTGGTGAAGGTGCTGACCTATCACGTGGTGCCGGGCCGCATGACCGCGGTCAACCTGATGAAAGCGGTCAAGGACGGCGAGGGCGAAGCGCACCTGAAGACCGTCGCCGGCGAAGACCTCGTCGTGAAGCAGGCCGGCCCCGGCAAGCTCACCATCACCGACGCCAAGGGCGATGTCGCCATGGTGACCATTGCCGACGTGCTGCAGTCTAACGGCGTCATCCACGTCATCGACACGGTGATGCTGCCGTAATTTCTACCCGTCAAAGCGCTCCCTCTCCTCCAGCGTGGGGAGAGGGGCGCTGACACGAATGTGAGGCGAACGTGCGCTGCCGTTTTGTTATAGGGTTGCGGCAATGACGATCGAAGCGACCAGTGACTCGCCCGTGCTGCCCGCCTCCGCGACCGGGCCCCTCATCCATCCGCGCTGGGTGCGTATCACGCACTGGGTCAACGCGCTGGCGATGTTCATGATGATCGGCTCGGGCTGGCAGATTTACGACGCCTCGCCGCTGTTTCGCTTCATCCATTTCCCGACGCAGCTGGCGCTCGGGCAATGGCTCGCCGGCGCGTTGCTGTGGCATTTCGCGGCGATGTGGCTCCTGGTCATCAACGGCATCGTCTATGTCACGCTAGGCATCGCCACCGGCCGCTTCCGCCGCAAGCTATTGCCGATCCGGCCGCGCGACGTCGTCAACGACGTCCTGGCCGCGTTGCGCGGCAAACTCGCCCACGACGATCTGTCGGTCTACAACGCGGTGCAGCGGCTCTTGTATGTCGGCGTCATCCTCGCCGGCGTCGTGATTGTGCTGTCAGGCCTGTCGATCTGGAAGCCGGTACAATTGAAATACCTCACCGCGTTCTTCGGCGGCTACGACTTTGCCCGCTACGTCCACTTCTTCGCCATGGCGTCGATCGTGGGTTTTTTGACCGTCCATGTGGCGCTGGCGCTCATCGTGCCGAAGAGTTTGCGCGCCATGATCCTTGGCCGGTAGTTTGAGGAGTAGACGATGCCCCGCGAGCGCAAAAAAATTCCCGGCGTCGATCCAAAACTCCTGATCAAGGACGCGGCCAAGCTCTTGCCCGATCCGTCGCGGCGGCTGTTTTTGCGCGGCGCCGCGAGCCTCGGCGCGCTGGCCACGCTGACCGGCTGCGATATCATCGACGGCCCGACCGCCGAAAGCGCGCTGCGCGTCGTGTCGCGCTTCAACGATTGGGTCCAGGCCCGGCTGTTCAGCGAAACCACGCTGGCGACCGAATATCCGGAAAGCGCCATCACGCGGCCGTTCCCGTTCAACGCCTATTATGCCGAGGATGAAGCGCCCGAGGTTGACGGCGAGAGCTATCAGCTCGAGATCGGCGGCCTGGTCGACAACAAGAAGCCGTGGACGCTGGCGGAGCTCTACAAGCTGCCGGAAGTCTCGCAGATCACCCGCCACGTCTGTGTCGAGGGCTGGAGCGCGATCGGCTCGTGGCAGGGCGTGAAGCTGTCGGACTTTCTGAAGATGATCGGCGCCGACACAAAAGCCAAATATGTCTGGTTCCAATGCGCCGAGGGCTATTCCAACACCATCGACATGCCGACCGCGCTGCACCCGCAGACGCAATTAACGCTCAAATTCGATCACCAGATCCTGCCGCGCGCCTACGGCTTTCCGATCAAGATCCGCATTCCGACCAAGCTCGGCTTCAAGAACCCCAAATACGTCACCGCCATGTGGGTGCAGAACAACGACGCCGGCGGCTATTGGGAGAACCAGGGCTATAATTGGTTCAGCGGGCAGTAGCCGCATGGGCGCGCGTGAGCCCCGTCGCGCTCGGCTTGCCAAGCCGAGCATCGCCCATTAGCAATCGACGCCTTATTGTCTGCGAGGCGTAATTCATGGCGACCTACAATCTCCTCCTGCTCGCCGGCGACGGCATCGGCCCCGAAGTCATGGCCGAGGTGAAGCGGCTGCTTGGCTTCTACGCCAAGACAGGCGTTGCCGATTTCCGAACCGAGGACGGGCTGGTCGGCGGCGCCGCATACGACGCCCACAACGTCGCCGTTACCGAAGAGACCATGGCCAAGGCGCATGCCTGCGACGCCGTGATCTTCGGCGCTGTCGGCGGACCGAAATGGGACAAGGTGCCGTTCGAGGCGCGGCCGGAGGCGGGGCTGCTGCGCTTGCGCAAAGAGCTTGGGTTGTTCGCCAATATCCGTCCCGCCATCGTCTATCCGGCGCTGGCCGACGCATCGAGCCTCAAGCGCGACGCCGTCGAGGGCCTCGACATTATTATTCTTCGCGAGCTCACCGGCGGCGTCTATTTCGGCGAGCCGAAGACGATCACCGATCTCGGCAACGGCCAGAAGCGCGCCATCGATACCCAGGTCTACGACACCTATGAGATCGAACGCATCGCGCGTGTTGGATTCGAGCTAGCGCGCAAGCGGGGTAACAAAGTCACCTCGATGGAAAAGCGCAATGTGATGAAGACCGGCGTGCTGTGGCACGAGGTGATCGGTCAGGTGCACGACCGCGACTACAAGGACGTGCAGCTCGAGCACATGCTGGCCGACGCCGGCGGCATGCAGCTGGTGCGTTGGCCGAAGCAGTTCGATGTCATTGTGACTGACAACTTGTTCGGCGACATGCTGTCAGACGTCGCGGCGATGCTCACCGGCTCGCTCGGCATGCTGCCGTCGGCGTCGCTCGGCGAGCTCGATCCCAAGACCAAGCGGCGCAAGGCCATGTACGAGCCGGTGCACGGTTCGGCGCCCGACATCGCCGGCAAAGGCATGGCGAACCCGATCGCCATGCTGGCGTCTTTCGCCATGGCGATGCGCTATTCGTTCAACATGGGCCAGGAAGCCGATAACCTCGAAACCGCCATTGCCGCGGCGCTCGATAAGGGCCTGCGCACCGCCGACATCAAGTCGGAAGGCTGCAAGATCGTCTCTACCGCCGAGATGGGCGAGGCGATTGTCGGCGAGTTGGAGAAGCTCTCGGCCTGATCACGGTCGCCGCTGCCCGATATGTCCCAGCTCATTCTCAGCGCGCATTCGGGAAGCCACGACGCAGTCGCCGCGGTCTTCGTCGATTATGAGTTAAAGGCCGCGGTTCAGCTCGAGCGGCTGACGCGCCGCAAGAGCGACGGCCGCGAGCATCCCGACCTCGCCATCGACGAGGTTCTGTCGATTGCCGGCGCGACGCGCAACGACGTCGATGTCGTTTGCTTCAGCCGCTCGGAATTTCCGACGATCTTCTATCGCAATATCCGCGGCGTGCGCTGGGTCCGCGAAAAATATCGCAGATATGTCGAGGGCAATACGCGGCGCTACATGCCGCCGGAGTTTTTGCGCTACCACACGGCGAAGATCGACGACATTTTCGACATCGCCAAATTCCGCCGCGCCGGCGGCTTTCGCGACGACGCGGACATGTTTTTCTACAATCACCACGAATCCCACGCGCTGGCGCCGCTGTTCTACACCGACTGGGACGATGCGCTGCTCGTCACCGCGGACGGCGGCGGCGATACGGTCAATTACAGTCATCGCCATTTCGCCGACGGCGCGTTGACGACGATCTACGGCGGCGAGGAATGTTTGCTCGATCCGCTGCCGACCGACAGTCTGGGCCACGCCTATGAGACCGTGACGGGCGCGCTCGGTTTCATTCCGCGGCGCCACGAGGGCAAGTTGACCGGGCTCGCGGCTTTCGGCCAGCCGGTTCTGGCGAAAAAAATCGGCGCGCATTTTTCCGTCGATGACTCAGGTCGCGTGCGCTCGGATTTTCGCGATTTCTACGACATGCACGAAACGATCCGCAATCTTGCCATCAGCGTGAGCCGGGAAGACGCAGCGGCCTCGATCCAGCAGGTTTTGGAAGACACCATGCTGCGTTCGGTCGAGCGGCTGCTGCAGCGCCACAAGGCGCGGCATCTTGGTCTCGCCGGCGGCGTCTTCGCCAATGTGCGGCTCAATCGCGTTCTCGCCGAACGGCTGCCGCTCGATGAGATCTTTGTCTTCCCGGCCATGGGCGACGAGGGCATGCCGGCCGGCGGCGCGCTTTGTTATCTGCTGCACCGTGACGGGCTGCGACATTGGCTCGAGCAGCGCCGCCGGCTGCGCGACATGTATTTCGGCCGCGATTACACCGATGCGGTCGACGCCACGCTCAAGGCAGCCGCCGGCGTGCGCCGCACCGCCGAAGCGCCGATCGAAGGCGCTGCTAAGCGGCTCCATGCCGGCCAACTCGGCGCGATCTATACCGGCCGCATGGAATACGGGCCGCGGGCGTTGGGCGCGCGCTCGATCCTCGCCAATCCGTCGCGCCGCGAGACTCACGATCTGCTCAACGAGCGCCTGGCGCGCTCGGAATTCATGCCGTTCGCGCCGGTGATCACCGCGGAAAAGGCCGCGACCGTGTTCGACGTCAATCCGGTCAACGCCTATGCGTGCCGCTTCATGACCATAACGTGCAATGTGAAGCCGGAGTGGCGCGAGCGGATAGCCGCCGTGGTCCATGTCGACGGTTCGGCGCGGCCGCAGACCATCGCGCGCGACACCAATCCGCTCTATTACGACATTCTCACCGCGTTCGAGCGCGAGAGCGGCCTGCCGGTGCTGGTCAATACCAGCTTCAACGTCCACGAAGAGCCGATCGTCAACAAGCCGTCCGAATGCGTCAAAGCGCTATTGGACCGCCGCATCGATTTCATCGTGACGACGCAGGGCATCTATGAGCGGACGTCGTCGCGCCCCGACCCGGCGTAGGGCGGTGGAGTGCCGCGGGTCGCGCTTACGTCAGAACGGCGCGCCAGGCGTGACGAAGGCGCGCGGCAGCGGGTAACCGTTGGCCCCTGACATGTCGGGGCCGATGAACCAGAACTGCGATTGGCCGGGATCGCCACCCGGCGGAAACGCGTAGTCCATGAATTTGCGGTCGCCGACCGACACTTCGGTGCCGGTCTCGAGATAAGAGCGCGGCCGAATGACGATCACCGTGGTGCGGCCGTACTGATCGTGGATGATGGTCCTGGAGGGCTGAATCACCGTGCCGTTCGCGGTCCGCATCACCGGGGGCTGCGGAGGCTGCCTCTTGGTCGCTGCGTCGGCAGAACCGGCCGCAAATACGGCCAAAACGGCGACTGTGACGGCAAATGCGCGCATGATCCCTCGCTCTCCCTCGCCGCAAGTGTAGCCTGCTTCGGCCGGCGGCAATAGCGCCCAGGCAACGGCCTTAAGCGCCCCGGGGTTCCAGCCGTCCTGCCGCTAAACCGGCTGCCGCAGAACAATTTCCTCCTATCGGCGGGCTTTATGTCACGATATTCTGCAGACAGGCGATGCATTAGAACCATCGCATAGCTTGGCACTCCGGAGGGAGCGGCCAAAGCCAAAACAAAAGCGCGAGGGAGGACATGCCATGCTCACGCGACGATCGGTATTGGGAGCGGCCGGCGCCGGCTTGGCGCTCGCCGGCAGTGGTTGGCCGCGGCTTTCCGAAAGCCGGGCTGCGGGTGCGGCGGTAACGCCGGGGGTCCCCGGCGGGCATTGCCGACGCCGCCACCATGGAGACGCTGCCGGGCAAGAAGCCGCTGATCAGGCTCGCCTACCGGCCGCCGAACTATGAATCCCCGCTGGATTATTTCCGCACCCCCCTCACGCCGAACGACGAGTTCTTCATCCGCTATCACCTCTCGGACATTCCCGACGTCGATGCGGCGACCTACAAGATCGCGGTCGGCGGCGACGGCGCCAATGGGCAGACCGAGCTCATGCTGGACGACCTGAAAAAACTTCCGGCCTACGAAATCGTCGCCGTCAACCAGTGCTCAGGCAACCGGCGCGGCCTGTCCAACCCGCACGTCGCCGGCGTCGAATGGGGAATTGGCGCCATGGGCTGCGCGCGCTGGAAGGGCGCCCGTTTGAAAGACGTGCTCGCCATCGTCGGCCTCAAGCCGGAGGCGATCGAGATCGCGTTCAACGGCGCCGATGGCCCGGCTTTCGACAAGACGCCCGACTTCATCAAGAGCATTCCGGTGTGGCGTGCGGTCGATGAATCGACGTTGATCGCCTACGAAATGAACGGCGCGCCGCTGCCGCATCTCAACGGCTTCCCGGCGCGCCTCATCGTGCCGGGCTGGACCGGCACCTATTGGATGAAGCATCTCATCAGCGTCACCGCTCTGACCAAGCCGCAGGGCGGTTTCTGGATGAATCCGGCCTACCGCATTCCGGTCGGCATGTTCCCGGTGGTGGCGCGTTTCGTCTCCCAGGAAAACGCCACATCGACGCCGATCACCGAGATCGTCGTCAACTCGCTGATCACCAGCCACGCCGACGGCACCAAGGTGAAGGCCGGCAACAACACCGTCAGCGGCCTGGCCTGGGACGGCGGCTACGGCATCACCGGCGTCGCGGCCTCGACCGACGGTGGCAAGACCTGGGCGGCGGCGACGCTCGGCGAGGATTTTGGCCGCTACGCCTTCCGGCCCTGGAGTTTTGCGTTCAAAGCCAAGCCCGGCAAGAACACGGTGATGATCAACGCCACCAACAAGATCGGCCAGACCCAGACCGCGACCTTGCTGTTCAATCCGGCCGGCTACCACAACAACGTGATGCAAAACATCACGCTGAACGCGGCTTAAGAGAGGGTACGATGCGCACGATCGTTGTTGCCGTCATCGCGGCGCTTGTTGCGCTTTCCGCGCTGGCCGATGAGCCGACCGTTCAGCTCAAGCCGGGTCCGGGCCTCGACAAGGTCGAGGGAAACTGCGGCGCTTGCCACAGCCTGGTCTACATCCAGATGAACTCGCCGTTTCTCAATGCGGCGGGCTGGAACGCCGAGGTCACCAAGATGATCAAAGCGTTCGGCGCGCCGATCAGCGACGGTGACGCCAAGGACATCGCCGCGTATCTGGCCGCGAATTACGGGACGTGAGACAGGCGCCCGCGTAGCGCGGATCTCAGCTTCGCGGGCTCTTGCGGCGCGATACTCTCTTCGCGCTCCGGCGTCGCCGCCAGGATCGGATTGCGCTGGCCGCAGAAGGTGCGTTTGACCTCGGCGCGGGCGAACATCTCGTGGAGCTTGGCATCGCCGTTCACCAGCGTCAGGCGATCGAGCAGGCAGGCGACCATCGAGCGGTCCACCACCTCTCGGCCGGCGCTGCAATACCAGCCGGCGATTTGCATGGCGGGCTCTCTGAACGGCCGCGCGAAGCCGAGGCAGCGGCGCTCATTGCCAGAAGTTTGGCCTTGCGGCGCGACGGCAAAATCGACCAGCGGCACCGGGCCGAATTTGCTGTCGATCTGGCCGTCGGGCTTGACGTCGTCGGTGACAGCGTAATCGACGATGCGGGTGGCGATCTCGCTGGACGCATCGAGGAAGCGGTCGCTGGCCACGGCCGGCCGGTAGATTTCGACCATGACATAGGGACCGGCTTGGGGCCCGGCCTCGGCCGGCTCGCCGAAGCTCAGCATGTCCTTGCGCGCGCCGTCCTTGGCGCGGCGCTGGATGGCGTAATTGTAGGTGCTGCCAATAAGCTCCGGCATCAACAGCTCGAAGGCGGGGTAGGGACGCTCGACCGTGCTCCAGGCCGGCCGCGGCGCCGATGCCGAACCGAATGCGGCGAAAATTTCGCCAGGCGCCGCGAAAAAACTGGCGGCGGCCACGGCAAGAGCCGCAAGGCCCCCCATATAGGCGAGGAGGCGCACGAAGGTGGCGCGGATGTCGTCGGGAATGGAATAAGAGGCCGGCCGCACGCACTCGTCCCAGCAACGTTGTGTTAGGGACGTTTCTCGCTTAGAAGCGCTTCCGTTACGGTTGCCAGGATGCTGAACAAGCAGTGAATTTTTCGGTGGAGAGTTAACAATGGGTTACAATGTCGCCGTGGTCGGGGCGACCGGCAATGTAGGCCGCCAGATGCTCGACATTCTGGACGAGCGGTCGTTCCCCGCCGATGAAGTGGTCGCGCTCGCCTCGCGGCGCAGCCTGGGCACCGAAGTGTCTTTCGGCGACCGCACGCTCAAGGTCAAAGCGCTCGAGCATTTCGATTTTTCCGGCGTTGACATTTGCCTGATGTCGGCGGGCGGCGACGTGTCCAGGGAATGGTCGCCGAGGATCGCCGCCGCCGGCGCCGTGGTGATCGATAATTCGTCGGCGTGGCGCTACGATTCCGACGTCCCGTTGATCGTGCCGGAGGTCAACGCTGACGCCGTTGTGGGCTTCCGCAAGCGCGGCATCATCGCCAATCCCAATTGCTCGACGGCGCAGCTGGTCGTCGCGCTCAAGCCGCTGCACGACCGCGCCAAGATCACGCGCGTTGTGGTCGCCACCTATCAGTCGGTCTCCGGCTCCGGCAAGGAGGCGATGGACGAATTGTTCTCGCAGACCAAGGCGGTGTTCCAGATCGACGAGGTGGTGCCGAAGAAGTTTCCGAAGCGCATCGCCTTCAACGTCATTCCGCAGTGCGACACCTTCATGGAGGATGGCTACACCCGTGAAGAGTGGAAGCTGGTGGTCGAGACCAAGAAGATCCTCGATCCCAAGATCAGGCTCACCGCGACCTGCGTCCGCGTGCCGGTGTTCATCAGCCACTCGGAAGCGGTGCATATCGAGTTCGCTAACCCGATCACGCCCGACGAGGCGCGCGAAATCTTACGCAACGCGCCGGGCTGTCTGGTGATCGATTCCCACGAGCCGGGCGGCTACGTGACGCCCTACGAGGCGGCCGGCGAGGACGCGACCTATATCAGCCGCATCCGCGAGGACGCCACCGTCGAGAACGGTCTGGCGATGTGGATCGTGTCCGACAACCTGCGCAAGGGCGCAGCCCTCAACGCCATCCAGATCGCCGAATGCCTGATCAACCGCAAGCTGATCACAGCGAAGCAGAAGGCGGCGTAACGCACGCTGTGCGAAGTCGGTTTTAGCCCCGGCAACCGCGCAGGAAATCAGTGCGCGCCTGGCGTTCAGCGGCCGCCGCGCCGGGCGGTTGGCTGAGGCACCAGTCGAAATGGACGTGGCGTTCCGGCGACCAGCGCGCCCCGCGTGCGCCCGCCATGCAGTTCGGGCTCGACAGCGCGATGTGGACCTGATTGAGCGCGGCATCGGTATAGCCGGCGCAAAATGCCGGATCGGCCGCCTGCGCAGTGGGCGGCACTAAACACGCCAAGGCTGTTATGAAGCCCGTTAGTAGGATTGCCGTCCGCGTCGATGTTTTGAGCATTGTTCCCTCCCTCGAATCGTTCCCGCCGTATTCTTCATGTCTGCAACGCCAAGTCTAGCAAGAGAACAAGTCTAGCAAGAGGAGTGGTCTAGCAAGCCTTCAGCAGTGGCACGCGGCATGCAAGGCCGCTAGGCTGGATAAACCGGGGTAACAGGGGATCAAACGATGACCGTCCGTCCGCGCCGTAGCGTGCTGTACATGCCCGGATCGAACGCGCGTGCGCTGGAAAAGGCCCGCGAACTGCCGGCCGACGGCCTCATCCTCGATCTCGAAGATGCGGTGGCGCCGGAGGCCAAGGCGCAGGCGCGTGGGGCGATCGTCAAGGCGCTGTCCGATGGCGGCTACGGCGACCGCGAGGTGATGGTGCGGATCAACGGACTCGATACCCGCTGGTGGGTCGAAGACCTCACCGTCATTGCCGCTGCCAAGCCAGATGCGGTGCTGGTGCCGAAAATATCGAACCCCGGCCAGTTGCAGGATCTGGCGGCGCGCATCGTCGACATGGGCACCGATCCGAGCGTGCGGGTATGGGCGATGATGGAAACGCCGCTGGCGATGCTCAATGTCGGCGAGATCGCCGCCGCGGCGCTCGATTCCGAGACCCGGCTGGCCGGCTTCGTCATGGGCACCAACGATCTTGCCAAGGACACCCGCGCCCGCCTGGTGCCCGGCCGCGCGCCGATGCTGCCCTGGCTGATGAACTGCGTCGCCGCGGCGCGCGCCTACGGCCTCGACATCCTCGACGGCGTCTATAACGACCTCGGCAACACGGAAGGTTTTGCCGAGGAGTGCCGCCAGGCGTGCGATCTCGGCTTCGACGGCAAGACGCTTATTCATCCCAAGCAGATCGAGCCGTGCAACGAAGCGTTCTCGCCAACCGACGACGAGGTGGCGACGGCGCGCAAGATGATCGCCGCGTTCGAATTGCCGGAGAACCGCGACAAGGGCGTGGTCCAGATCGACGGCCGCATGGTCGAGCGCCTGCACGCCGAAATGGCCCAGCGCACGGTGGCGATCGCGGATGCGATTGCGAAGAAGTAACGAGCCGGTTTGGTTTCAGGCGGCTCGCCGCGCACCTTACGGGATCGCGTTGCCGCGGTACCGGCCGGCGCCGTCGTGCGGTGGGAACTCCGCACAATTCGAGATTGATTTAGCCAGAAGACTGCGCCACCTTAAATTCCGGGCGCGTCTCGGTGATATGCAGCAAACATGCGTACGATCTACAGCGATCAGCATCGGCTGCATGTCAGTCCGGGCGAGTTCGGGTTTGGTGAGTTCGTGCCGGCCTTCGAAAAGCCGGAGCGGGCCGAGATCATCCTCGGACGGGTATGTGAGGTCGGGCTGGGCGCCGTCGAGCCGCCGAATCCGTTTCCGCTCGATCATGTAACCCGTGTCCATGCTCCCTCGTTGGTGTCCTTCTTGCGCACCGCTCATGCCGAGTGGGCCGAATTAGGTCGTCCGGGCGCCGCCTATCCCATTGCCTGGGCGGGCGGCGGCATGCGTCGGGATCGAACCGGCGGCAGCGTCGATACGAAGTTGGCGCGCTACTGCATCGATGCGGCAACGCCGATCACCGCAACGACTTGGCTTGCAGCGCTGTCGTCGGCGAATTGTGCGCTGACGGCTGCCGCGCTGATCGTCAAGGGCGAGCCGGCGGCATTCGCGTTGTGCCGCCCGCCCGGTCATCACGCCGGAATCGATCACTACGGGGGCTATTGTTTTCTGAACAATGCCGCAATTGCGGCGCAATATCTGCGAGACTGCGGCCTGCGCCGGGTCGCGATCATGGATATCGACTATCACCATGGCAACGGCACTCAGAATATCTTCTATTCGCGTGGCGACGTGTACTTTGCCTCGATTCATGCCGATCCGGATTTCGATTACCCCTTCCTGCTTGGCTACGCCGACGAGAACGGCGTTGGCGCGGGCGAAGGGGCAAATCTAAATTTGCCGCTGCCCGAAGGAACTGCCTGGAACCAGTGGTCCGCGGCGCTCGACCATGCACTCGCCAGTATTCGCCGCTTCGCAGCCGATGCGGTCGTCGTTTCGCTCGGAGTCGATACCTACAAAGGCGATCCGATCTCCCGCTTCCGCCTCGATTCCGACCACTATCTTCGGGTCGGCGAAAATCTTGCATCGCTCGGGCTACCGATCGTGTTCGTGATGGAGGGCGGCTACGCGATCGCTGAAATCGGCACCAATGCCGTCAATGTGCTGCAAGGTTTTGAGCAAGCCGGTCCGTCGTCGCCACGGGCAAGCTCATGAATCTGGTTTTCAAGGATATTTCGGACGAGCCCGACGACTTCGATCGGCTCTCGCAATTCTATGACGACCTGTATGTGGCGGGATTTCCCGATCCGAACGAGCGTGAATCGCTCGCCAACATGAAACGTTACCTCAAGCTGCGGCGGGAAGGCTGGTATGGAGCAAATCACTATCACATCATCCTTGCTCTCGACGGCGATCGAACCGTCGCCGCATCGGTCAGCGATTATCTCGCGACGCCCAATTGCGGCGTGATCGAATTCCTCCTCGTTGCGGAATCGCTGTGGGGAACGGGGATCGGAAAAAAGCTCCATGCCGCAACCATTGAAGCGCTCGATGGCGACGCGAAGCGTATCGGTCGCGACCGTGTAGACGGCATCGTGATTGAGCTCAACGATCCATTCCGCGTCGCCGCGCGGGACGACAACTACGATCCGTTCGAGCGCGCCATGATCTGGGATCGGTGGGGCTATGGTCGGCTGTGCTTTCCCTACGTGCAGCCCGCTCTCTCCGAGGACCAGGAACCCGTAACCTGCTTGTTACTCGGCATGAAACCGATCGCGGCCCACCTGAAGGGCGAAGTTTCACCGAAAACCGTGTGTGAGGTGCTCGAAGGGTATCTGCGGTGGGCGATGCGAATCGAAAAGCCGGAGCTGGATCCCAGCTTCGCCGCCATGCAGCAATTCCTGTCGGGATTGGCTGCGGTGCGCATCGAGCCGCTGTCGGTGTATATCGGACGCGATCCTGAAAAGCCGCTGTCGATCAAGGCCATCAAGAGCGCGACCGATCCGAACTTCAAGATCGCCACCGAGCTCTATGCGCGCGTCTTTCCGCCGGGGCCCACTGTGATCGACGTTCGCATGTTCGAGAGCGTTCTCGAATGGGCGGCCGGCGCCGTGAACTGGCACTACCATCTGTGGGGGCTGGCGGCGGCGCCGCACCAGCCGATCGCCGGAATGATTTCCTTTTTCGTCATGCCGCGTTTCGGCTTCGGCGGCTATATGGCGCTCGAGCCGCCGCTGCGAGGAACCGGCCGTGCGCGCGTGGCCATGAAGCGCGTCGAAGAGCAAATCATTCGCGACGAGCCGGAAGCGCGGAGGCATTACATCGAGTGCGTGAGCAACTCCGCCGAAGAGGCGGTGTTTCGCGGGCTCGGATTTTACCCAGTGCCGGTGCGTTATTTTCAGCCGCCGACCGTCGACGAGCAGCGGTTCGGCTCCGGGCGAGGGCCCCAGATCACGGCGCTGACAAAGCGACTTGGCTGCGACTACGGGGACACGACGCTATCGTCGGAGGACTTTCTCGAGGACTTGAAGGTCTGGCTCGCCGAAATTTATCGGATTGCCGATCCTGAGACGTCCGAAACCTTCCAGATCGCCCGATCAACATTCGGCACCGGGTAGATCGCACCGGAACTTCGTCGTGGGATCATGAGTGGGGGCTTGGGATCATGAATGGGGGCTTGGGGTCATGAGTGGAGAGCTTCGCCAACCGGTCGTCTTCATCAGCGCGGTTACGTCAGAGCTGGGGAAGTATCGCGACGCGTTGATGCGGATCGTCGAGGAGCATGGCGGCGCCAAGCCGGACGGCCAGCGGGATTTTCCCAGCTCGCTGTCCGACGGACAGGCGATCCAGCGTGCCATCGATCAGGCCGACGTGGTGGTCTGCCTGGTCGGCCATTGTTATGGGGCGGAGCTGTCGAAAGACAATCGCCCGCCCGAGGCGGAGCCCGGCTGTTCGTGGACGCAATGGGAATACTTGTATGCGCGCAAGCACGCCAAGGAGCTGCGCTTGTTTATGTTCGACGGCCCAAAGGCCGGCAGTGAACCGAAAAAACTGTCGGACCGTCAGGCCAAGTTCCGGAAAAAAATCGAAAAGGATGCGACGAGCACATTCGGCGAGAGATTCTTTCGCCGCTTCGATACGCTCGACAAGCTCGTCGCGGACGTCACCCAATATGTCCACAACCTCGACGGCATCCTGGCGCAGTTCCTGGAGGGCACCTGGTCGACGATCAGGACCAGATATCGGCATTGCACCGTCGACGCCTGGCAGCGGGACTTTCAAAACGTCTACCGGGGAAAGAAGGAAACATCGGCCCAAGAGAAAGAGCGGCTGATGGGGGCGCAGCTTGCGCCGTTCATCGCCAGTCAAAGATTCAGTATCCTCGAGCCGAAGGACGGCAAGCAGCTTCACGCATTGCGGCCGGCCGCATTCTTGCCCGGCCGAAGCACCGAAACCGAGGCCGCGGCGCGCGAAAGATCGACGTGGAACCCGGTGCCGCGCGCTACACTGCAGCAGGTGCTGCTGAACGGAAAGTCCGAACAAGTCGAGCTCGGCGGTGTGGCGCTGTCTCACCCGATACGCCTGTTTCTGGTCAGCGGAGGCGGCGTGGGCAAGACCACGAACATGCGCTGGCTCGAATGGATGTGCAACGCGGCGAATGCTCCTGTTGCGGGCGCGCCGCGCCGCGACGCCGGCAACACTTCTGCGGCTGACACATCGTCGGCCGTTGGGGATTCCGCCGCCGTCCTCGCCATCAGAGTCAATGCCGGCGCCATTGCCAATATGGATGACGACCAGATCTTGCAGCATTTGGTCGGGCGCATTGCCACCGAGATCGGCGCGGCAAAATCGAAATGGGCGCAGGAGGCGATCGCCTGGGGCCTCGACCAGGACGCACAGGCGCAACGCCTGGTCATTCTCGTCGACGGGCTCGACCACGTCGAGACGGCAAAGGTTCCATTCCTGCTCTCGATACAGTCGGAAGCGCCCGGCCGACGATGGTGGCGCTGTCCGGTCATTGCGGCGGGAAGGCCGAATGCCATTCAAGGCTGGCGTGACGGCGTCGCCCTGGCCGAGGACAAGGTGGCGCTCGGCCGGTGGCGCTTTATCGAGCCGTCGGAGTTCGAGCCCGATGAAGCTGAGGTCTTCCTCGGCTACTCGCAAGGATTGAGCCGGTATAGCCTGGTCACGACGCAGCTCGGCGACCTGGTGCGCGTCCCGCGCGTGCTCGAATACGTTCGGACGCTGCCAGGGGAAGGATTGCGGGACGTACGGACTTCGGCCGACGTCTACGAAAGAGCCCTACGCGAATTAGTCAAACGTACATTGAAGGAGGGCCCCAAGGATTCGCGGAAGATTGGCCCGCAATGGCTGGAGGATTGCGAGCGCGATCAGCCACCGGGAAGTCAAGTGCAATACATCATGATGTTCTTGTCGGTACTCGCATTTCTGTCGCTGTGTCCGACCACGGATGACGATATCGCCGAGCGCAGGAGCGAAGCGTTCAAAATGAGTATCTCCAAGGATGTGCGAAGGTTCATTCGCGAACGTCTTGTCGAAGAAGGTCTTTACGACAGCGCCAACCTCGACCGCGACTTTCGGGCGCTGGCCGGCTTCGCAACTGTTCTGGGCAATGGCGTCCTTGACGCGACGGACTCCGATGCCGAAAACTTCAATTCGTTGGTCTGGTCAAATCGGACGATTCAACAATTCCTCGCTGCCTATTGGTTGGCTGTGCATGCGCGCGGATTTGAAGTGTTCCGTCAACGGCTCGAGGGCAAAGCCGTCGATGTTCCGCCGGAGGACCCGCTGCGCGATACCGACCGCCTGAGGCACTATCTGTACCACGCCGAAGACGCCGGCGCAGACACGACGTACGAACTCAACATGTTCCTCGCCGAGATGCCTGCGACCACGCCGCTCAATCCGTCGAGTTGGGTGGCGTCGGCATCGGCATGGTATGATCCAAATTTATATTCCAGTCCGGCCACTGGCACGGCACCTGCGCGGAAGTGGAGTACCGAAATGCTCTACCGGTCCTGGGCGCATATGCACGACATTGCCGGCTATCCGTTCGACGATTGGTGGGATCTATCCTACGAAGCGCTGATCAAGAATTTACCTGGCAGCGCACGCGCCGCGGCAAGCGTGCACCGATCACGAGACAAATCTGGACTGGATACAAACCCGGCGGCGAGGCGCGCCGCGCGGAAGGTGCTCGACGGCTTCTACGGCGATTTCGGCGGCGTTCTCGAAGGCAGTCGCGGAGCAGAGCGGCAGGCCGCTGCCCGTGAAATGATCGCGGCGCAAAACTGGATCACGGTTCCGGCCGGCGAATTCACAATGGGGGCGCCCGGGGAAAAGCAGGGATTCCCGCCAAAGGTGAGGGCCTACTGGATCAGAGACCTCGATGAGGTTCAGACAAAAGCCAGGTCCGCCGAAGCGGTCGCGCGGCGGAGCACGAAACAAGAATGGTTCACCGGAGCCCAGGGAAAAAAATTGCGCGAAGACGATATCATGTGGCTCACCGAGACCTTCAGTCGCGTCGAACCGCCGCCTGGTGCGTCACATCTCGAAGTGCCGAATCGGAATACACCTGAATATCAGACTGCGCTGAAGATACTCGAGGACAAATGGAGCCGTCACGATGAAACGCCGGCGGAGAATCCGCAGCGGGTGGCGTCGTTCGTGATGCATCAGCTGCCGATCCTGCATCGCTGGTATCATTTGTTTGCTCCCGGTCATCGCCTCACTGTCACGGAATATTTGGAGCCGACGCCGCATCCGCCGGACGACAATCCGGCGATCTACATCAGCTGGTTCGACGCCTGGGCTTTCTGCCAATGGGCCACCTGGACGGTTGACGATCCGACCGCGAAGGGCGGCCGGCGGCGTTTCGGCTTGCGTCTACCGCACGAGCTGGAATGGGAATATGCGGCACGATGGGCGCCGAACGGCGCCGGCCAGCCTGAACCAATTCAATACGGACAGCGCTACTGGTGGGGTGACGAATTTTATCGGGCTGAGGATTCGCCAGAGCCGGAGCCGTTGTCGAACGAGCTTGCTCACACGATCGGCGTACCCGGCCAGACGCGCGCTCCCGTTAATGCGGCTCCGAACGGCCTGGGTTTTCGCGACATCCTTGGCAACGTCTGGGAATGGACCGCCAACGTCTATGAGATGCGCAAAGAGGAAGAGTATTCCCGCGCCTTTCCGCAGCAGCCGACCGAGCGGCCTGCAGTCAACTGCTTGCGCACGATGCGCGGCGGCCTTTGGTATTATCTCGATTTGCTGGCCAACTGCACGGCCCGGTTCCGCCTCTACTCCAACGATCGAGACTATAAGATGGGCTTCCGTGTGGTGTGCGAGGAGCGCTCGTTGACGTGACAGACGGAGCGATCGTCCGCCGAGCCCGGCAGATACGGATCGTGAGCGCACCGCGTTTTGTCCGCGGCAACTTCACGCGCTAATTCTTGAGCCGGTAGCCGGTCTTGAAGAACCACCAGACGATGGCCATGCAGACGGCGAGAAATACCAGCGTCATCGCCACGCTGACCGCGACATCCACATCGGCGATGCCGAAGAAGCTCCAGCGGAAGCCCGAGATCAGATAAACCAGCGGATTGAACAGTGTCACCGTGCGCCAGAACGGCGGCAGCACGCTGGTCGAGTAGAACGTGCCGCCGAGAAACGTCAGCGGCGTCAGGATCAAAAGCGGCACGATCTGCAATTTCTCGAAACCGTCGGCCCACAGACCGAGGATGAAGCCGAACAGGCTGAAGCTGACCGCGGTCAGCACTAAAAAGCTGATCATCCATACCGGGTGCGCGATATGGATCGGCACGAATAGCCAGGAGGTGGCCAGGATGATGGTGCCGAGAACGATCGATTTGGTCGCCGCGGCGCCGACATAGCCGAGCACGATCTCGAACGGCGATACCGGCGCCGAGAGCAGCTCGTAGATGGTGCCGACGAAGCGCGGAAAGTAGATGCCGAACGAGGCATTGGTGACGCTTTGCGTCAGCAGCATCAGCATGATCAGGCCCGGTACGATGAATGAGCCGTAGCTGACGCCGTCGATCTGGGTGATGCGCGAGCCGATCGCCGCGCCGAACACGATGAAGTAAAGCGACGTCGAGATCACCGGTGAGACCACGCTCTGGAACAAGGTGCGCGCGGTCCGCGACATCTCGTACACATAAATGGCGCGCACGGCGTAAATGTTCATGGCTGGTGCCTCAACAGGCCGACGAAAATATCCTCCAGCGAGCTTTGTGTCGTGTGCAAGTCCCGAAACCGGATGCCCGCGGCTTGCAGCGCATCGAGCAGCGCGGTGATGCCGGTGCGTTCGCCCTTGGTGTCGTAGGTGTAGACCAGTTCCTTGCCGTCGGAGCCGAGCGTCAGATGGAAGGTTTCAAGCCCCGCAGGGATCGTGTCGATGGGTTGGTGCAGCTCCAGCGTCAATTGCTTGCGGCCGAGCTTGCGCATCAATTCGACCTTGTCCTCGACCAAGATGATCTCGCCTTTGTTGATGACGCCGACCCTGTCGGCCATCTCCTCGGCTTCCTCGATGTAATGTGTGGTGAGGATGATGGTGACTCCGGAAGCGCGCAGCGCCCGCACCAATTGCCACATGTCCTTGCGCAATTCGACGTCGACGCCGGCGGTCGGCTCGTCGAGGAACAGGATTTGCGGCTCGTGCGCCAGCGCCTTGGCGATCAGCACCCGGCGCTTCATGCCGCCGGACAGCGTCATGATCCTGGAATCGCGCTTATCCCAAAGCGATAACTCCTTGAGGATTTTCTCGATGATGGCCGGATTCGGCGGCTTGCCGAACAGGCCGCGGGAAAAGCGCATGGTCGCCGGCGGCGTCTCGAAGGCGTCGGTGGTCAATTCCTGCGGCACCAGGCCGATCAATGTGCGCGAGGCGCGGTAGTCGGTGAGAATGTCGTGGCCGTCGACGGTGACAGTCCCTGTGGACGGTTTCACGATGCCGCAGATGACGTTGATCAGCGTGGTCTTGCCAGCGCCGTTGGGGCCGAGCAGCGCAAAGATCTCGCCGTGGCGGATGTCCAGGTTGATGTCCTTGAGGGCCTGGAAGCCGGAGGCGTAGGTCTTGCAGAGATGCGCGACGGAGATGGCGGAATTCATTGGACCGGCATGGGCGAGAAGGCAGGAACCACCCGCGCTCCTTACACCCAGGGCCGCTCCGACTTGGCCTTCGTTTCAAAACCTTCGATCTTGTCGCCCTTGACCATGGTCATGCCGATGTCGTCGAGACCCTCGAGCAGGCATTTCTTGCGGTGCGGATCGATGTCGAATTTGACGACGCCGCCGTCGGGGCCGCGGATTTCCTGTTTCTCCAGATCGACGCTGAGCGTCGCATTGGCGCCGCGCTCGGCGTCGTCGAACAGCTTTTCCAAATCTTCGGGCGACACCTTGATCGGCAGCACGCCGTTCTTGAAGCAGTTGTTGTAGAAAATGTCGCCAAACGAGGTCGAGATCACGCAGGTGATGCCGAAATCCATCAGCGCCCAGGGCGCGTGCTCGCGCGAGGAGCCGCAGCCGAAATTGTCGTCGGCGACGAGAATCTTGGCCTTGCGATAGGCCGGCTTGTTGAGCACGAAATCCGGGTTCTCGCTGCCGTCGTCGCGATAGCGCTGTTCTGAGAACAGCCCCTTGCCGAGGCCGGTGCGCTTGATGGTCTTCAGATATTGCTTGGGGATGATCATGTCGGTGTCGACATTGATTATTTTCAAGGGCGCCGCGACGCCTTCCAGCACGGTGAACTTTTGCATTGTCAGTCCTTGCGAAGTCAGTTCCGGCGAACTTCAGCCTTGGCAGTTACGGAAGTCTTGGCAGTTACGGAAGTCTTGGCGGCTACATAAACATCGTATCCGTGGCGGGTTAATGGCGTCTCGCCTCGCTCGGGTCAAGCCCGCGCCGCGGCCAGCGCGCGCTTGGCGGCTTCCTCGGCATTGAACTTCGAGTCGCGATCGAGTGTGCAAACCTGGACGTGATACTCGGTGTAGTACTTCTGCCGCGCCAGTTTTTGCGCCTCGATGTGCTCCGGGTTGGTGCGCCAGGCGTGCAGGCCTTCTTCGTGCTCGAACTCGACGATGGTGACGCGCTCGCCGTCATCGGCAAAAAAGCCTTTGTGCGAGATGTAGCACGGCATGGTGCGGGCGAGCTCATTCATGCGCTCGACCAAAGCGACGTATTCGTCGCGCACTCCCGGCTTCAGGCGGGAACGGAACACGGTGATGATCATGGCGATAATTCTCCGTCGAACAATTCAATTATACATGCTCACGCGGTGGCCGCATCAAGCCTGCTTTTCGGCTTTGGGCAGCGCGTCGAGCGCGGTCACCCAAGGCCGCGCCGAGCGCCACCATTGTTGCCGCCGCGGCACCAACTGATCGCGCTGGCGCAAAATGCCGACCCGCACCATGTAGGACGACTGCACGCCTTCGCCCGGCGTCGTGGAGAGAATCGGCGAACCGCAGGCGCCGCAAAACGCCTGCAGCCGCGGCTTGCCGCTGTCGGCGGTGGTTTTGAGGTAATAGTTCGGTTGCCCGGTCATCTTGAATGTATTGCCGGGAACCGGGATCGAGACGCGAAATGCCGTGCCCGTAGACGTCTGGCAATCGGTGCAATGGCAAATCTGCACCTTCTCCGGATCGGCCTCGCCTTCGATCTTGATGGCGCCGCAGGAGCACCCGCCGTCGATTTTCATGACATCACTCCCTTCGCTTCGTCGGCCGATTGTTCGAGCGCTTCCATGTCGGCGTCCGACAGGCCGAAATGGTGGCCGATCTCGTGCACCAGCACGTGCTGGACGATGGCGCCCAAGGTCTCGTCGTGCTCGGCCCAATAATCCAGGATCGGCCGCCGGTACAGCCAGATCATGTTCGGCATCTGCACGGCGGCGCTTTCCGAGCGGAACGGCAGGCCCACGCCCTGGAACAGGCCGAGCAGGTCGAACTCGGTCTCGGCCTGCATCTCGGTGAGGACTTCCTCGCTCGGAAAGTCGTCAACCTGGATGACGAGGTCCGCGCACAGCTCGCGAAAACCCTTTGGCAAGGCCCGAAACACCTCGCCTGCCAAAACTTCGAGCGCGGCAAGCGAGGGCGCTTTGATGGGCCGCCAGTCGAGCGGATCGGATGTAAGATCGGCCATAATTGGAGTGTAGCGCAAACCCTCCCCTGCAGGGGGAGGGTCGGCCGCGTAGCGGCCGGGTGGGGAAGAGTAGAATTGCACGACCCCACCTGTCGCGCTGCGCGCGAACGGCGTCCCCTGCAGGGGAGGCTGAAGACGAAACCGTGAGGCGAGAATGTCACTGCAGCGATTGATCGTGATCATAGCGCTCGCCGTACCGGCGATGCTCGGCGCTGCGCAGCACGCGGCCGCGCAAACGTCGCCGATCGTGCAGCCCGGCCCGCCGCCGCCGCGCTATGCGCGCCCGCGCATCGAGATCAATCCGGCGCCGCTGCTCCATCGCCGCTGCGTCGATTGGTACGAGCTGCAATACCGGCCGAGCGGCACGGTGCTTTACCCGCAAATGCGCTGCTGGTGGGTGCGCGGTTGACGCGTATATTTTTATCGCCGCTTTATGTGCTGGTGCCGTCTATTTATTTTTCTCGCCATATTTTTCTTGGATAGGCCCGAGTAGATTTTCGACCGCGAGGCGGCATTTGCTTTCCCGTCGGAAGAACCATGAAAAACCAAACGATCGCATTCGTTGTTCTTTGGTCAAGCCGGGCCGGAGGCTGCGATGCTTGATATTCCTACCGCGGCGAGAGTGGTCCAGCTGTCCGCAAAACAGCTGTTCATGATGTTTCCGACGCCGATGTTCACCGGAATGCTGCCCGACGTCGGCCTGTGCGATCGCATCGAAAAAAGACTGCGGGAGGTGCAAAAATCCGGCAAAGGCTTTCCTTCGCCTGGGGGAAAGATCCTTGCCTACATGACGCCCGACGATATCCAGACGCTTCCCGAAATGACGGGGCTGGTCGAGGTGATCATGGCGGAATCCTCGTCGATTCTGGACTTCTACGCCATCAAGCGCGACTCGCACTACATCACCAATATGTGGGCGAACATCGCCAATCCGAATCGGCGGCACAACTTTCACATTCATCCGAACTGCTTGTTGAGCGGGCTCGTCTATATCAAGGTGCCGAAGAATTGCGGCGCGACGATATTCGCCTCCCCGCGCATCCATTCGAAGAATATCGAACCGACTTATTTCAAGAAGAACGAGTTCAACGCCGACATTTTCTCGATCCCGCCGGAGAAGGGCCGCATGTTGATCTGGCCCAGCCACGTTCCGCATGCGGTCGAGCAAGGCACTGCCGACGAAGCCGAGGATCGGATTGTCGTCGCCTTCAACGTCATGATTCGCGGGCTGATCGATCAGCCCACGGCGCGTCTGGTCCTGAGCTGATGGATTGACGGTGATGGCCGCGATCGCCGTGGCGCGCGACGAACCCTTACTTCCACTCCCGCACGTCGACGAAATGCCCGGCGATCGCCGCGGCGGCGGCCATGGCCGGCGAGACCAGATGGGTGCGGCCCTTGTAGCCCTGGCGGCCTTCGAAGTTGCGGTTCGAGGTCGAGGCGCAACGCTCGCCGGGATTGAGCTTGTCGGGATTCATGGCGAGGCACATCGAGCAGCCGGGCTCGCGCCACTCAAAGCCGGCTTTGACGAAGATCTTGTCGAGGCCTTCGGCTTCGGCCTGCTCTTTGACCAGGCCTGAGCCCGGCACGATCATGGCCTTGACCTTGGCATTGACGGTCTTGCCGTCAACCACCTTGGCGGCGGCGCGCAAATCCTCGATGCGGCCGTTGGTGCACGACCCGATGAAGACGCGGTCGAGCGCGATGTCGGTGACCTTCTCGCCGCCCTTGAGCGCCATATAGTCGAGCGAGCGCTCGGCGGCCTGCCGCTTGTGGGCGTCGGCGATGTCTTCAAGCCGCGGCACGCGGCCGCCGATCGAAATGACCTGCTCGGGGCTGGTGCCCCAGGTCACCAGCGGCGGCAGCTTTGCGGCGTCGAGCTTGATCTCGCGATCGAAATGGGCGCCGTCGTCGGACTGCAGCGTCGCCCAGTAGCGCATCGCCGCGTCCCAATCCTTGCCTTTCGGCGACTTCGGGCGATCCTTCACGAACGCATAGGCCTTGTCATCGGGCGCGATGAAGCCGGCCTTGGCGCCGGCCTCGACCGACATGTTGCAGACCGTCATGCGGCCTTCCATGGTCAGCGCGCGGATCGCCTCGCCGGCATATTCGATGGCGTAGCCGGTGCCGCCGGCGGTGCCGATCTCGCCGATGATGGCGAGGATGATGTCTTTGGCGGTGACGCCGTCCGGCAGCTTGCCGTCGACCACGGCGCGCATGTTCTTGGATTTGGTCTGGATCAGCGTCTGCGTCGCCAAGACGTGCTCGACTTCCGAGGTGCCGATGCCGTAGGCCAGTGCGCCGAAGGCGCCGTGGGTCGCGGTGTGGCTGTCGCCGCACACCAGCGTCACGCCGGGCAAAGTGAAACCCTGCTCGGGACCGATGATGTGGACGATGCCCTGGCGCTTATCGAACTCGTCGTAATATTCGAGGTCGAAGAATTTGGCGTTCTCGGCCAGATAGGCAATCTGCGCCTCGCTCTCCGGATCGGGATTCTTCTGCCGGCGGTCGGTGGTGGGCACGTTGTGATCGACCACGAGCAGCGTCTTATCCGGCGCGCGCACCTTGCGACCGGACAGCCGCAAGCCTTCGAACGCCTGCGGGCTCGTCACCTCGTGCACGAGATGGCGGTCGATATAGATGAGGCAGGTGCCGT
>Ga0209010_1000139_pt1 | contig 26831 bp, 19 predicted proteins | sample BlaSpr_A8_OM1_O3_FD_187985 | JGI IMG/M metagenome (GOLD analysis project Ga0209010, IMG submission 187985) | Forest soil microbial communities from Thunder Bay, Ontario, Canada - Black Spruce, Ontario site 2_A8_OM1_O3 (SPAdes) (version 2) | ecosystem: Environmental > Terrestrial > Soil > Boreal...
TGCACCAGCCACGATGTCGCTGCTTCCGCGATAAGACGAGGTCTCGCTCTTCGGCTTGTGATGCAGTACCACGATGCTTGCGCCAGCAGTTGCTAACTCTCGGAGAGAGGCCATAACCGGTGCCATCTGAGTAGCGGAATTCTCGTCCGCGGTATGGAACCTGATCATGGAATCGAAGATCAGCACCGGCTCCGTCTGAGCGAAATCCAGCAACCGCGGATCTCCAATCATCGGCGGCGCATCGGGGCACCACAACCCCCACGGCCGAAAGCGGGATGGACCTCCCAATAGGATTCGGAGCCGCTCTCGCATGAGTCTCAAGGGATTCTCCCTGTCGAGATAAAGCACTGGGGCAACTCGCGTTTTTCGACCTAGAAAATCGGCGCCCAACGTCAAAGCTCGGGCAAGCGCCAAAGCCATCCACGTCTTCCCGGCTCCAGCCTCTCCTGCGATGATGGTGATACCCCCCCGCAGGAATCAGACCCTGAACAACCCAACTGATCTCATCCGGTGCCACTGAAAATGGGTCTGGTATCTCAGAAATCTTCGTTACTCTCGTGCCGGGGAGAACGTCAGCGCGAGCTGCATCGCGTTCGACCTCCAACAATTGAAGTCTTAGGTCTGTCACCGTCGCCGTTGGATCGTTTGCAGCCTTTACTCGTATTGACTCTGTGCCATAAACAATGCGACGCAGTACAGCAAATCTCCTTACTTCATTTACATAGTGCTGAACAGAGTCAAGCGGTCTGTCCGGGAGCCCGTCCATTAGGGATGCAATGTACCCAACATCACCGGCGCTTTGGAGCTCTCGCTGACAGTCCAACTCATTAACTAAAGTGATCAGTTCCAGAGGGCGATTTGACTCAGCTAAATCCCGCATACGACTAAAAATCTTGCAGTGCGAATCAAGTAAGAAGTCTTCTGGACGAAGCAAGGCAATCAGTTCCCAGTTTGCTGGGTTCACAAGAACAGCGCCAAGCGCGCAACGCTCGAAGTCGATTGCGCCCATGCTACTCCCGACCTTGTTCGATTAGTCTGCGGATCTCGGATTGCTCGATCATGATTCGCCGCCCCAGCCGAACGCTTTTGAGCTTTCCGGCTTTAACATCGTGTCGGATCGTCCAATGGGTTCTCCCCAAGATCCGAGCTACCTCCTCAATCTTGAGCAGCGGTTCCAATGTCACGTTGCTGGATTCGACCGGGTTATCAGCGATTGTGGTCTCAGTCATTCGTTCCTCCCTGAATTTTCAGTCATGGAATCAATTGAAGACTCTTGAAACGTGGACCACCGGGCAACGCTCGAAGCTCGGGGTCTGATATCCGGTGCGGCTTCCAGGTTGGCGCGAACTCAAGGGTGATCGCCGCCTTGGCCTTGATGCCGGGCAGTGGGACTACCCATCGCGCTTCCCGACGACCAGCAGCTGGAGCTGAGAAGAACGTCTCTGCAGCTCGGCGGCCCATGTGCCGATGGTTTCGACAGTTCGGTAGAACGCCATCCTTTTCGAGATCTTCAGCCTCAGAGTTGCTGAGAAGACAGACTTTTCCGAACGATTGAACGGGCAAAAGACACCTCATATGTTGGGGTAATGCCCGAGGAGTGTGCGCTAAAAGAGGCCTACTCGGATGCCCCCCAACCCGCGTGGCTATTACTTGCGAGGTCAAGAAGACTGTAAACCGAGTCAGCACCGGTCGCTACGACGAAGAAATTAGAAGAATTATTTCTGACAAAATCTGACGAAACAATTCAAGGAATTTATTCGGACTTGACAGGATCTGGTTGGCCTGGCACACGAATAATTCTCCGGCTGATGCGCTCGGGGTTTGAGGTGATGTAATCGCTGCACAGTTGGTGGTAGTAGCCATTCGCAGCTTTCTTAATCCGGTCGAAACACTTCCTACGGTCCGAATTAGACGCCCCGTCCGGCAACTCACATAGTTCCTTTGCGATTGACGCTATTGTCTTTTTTTCGTGATCCCGTTTGTAGGCTACGCGCGCACCAAAATCGGAAGGGGGCCGACCTCTCTCGGGCTTAAGAATCTTCAGTTCCGTCTTCAGGTTTTTCACAATTGAATCCAATACCGTTCCGGCATCCCTGCGTAGTTCCTCTCTTCTAGGATGTTTCTCTAGATTGCTGTTTAGATTGAGAGTCATCCAAAATTTCATGAAAATTGCAGCAGCCTTTCCCTTGACCTGAATCGTCATCGTGGGAGGGTGTTGCGGGTCGGCGTCAAATCCTATCCTTAGGTCAAAAACGCTAGGATCGGGCACCCCAGACCAAACTCCCACGGTACCGTCATCGGCCATCTCAAATAGCCAGGCTTTGCCGACGCAGGCGTCCCGCTGCAAGTATGCATCCCAGTCGTCCGCGCCTTGCCATGCTTTGCGCAGAAATTCGTCGGCGGGTACTTGTGCCCTCTGTAGCTTTCCCGAGTCAATATTCGCCCAATGTTGGCCGATAAGAAAGAGCGCGTCCGCAAGAATATCTGGGGGGCGTCTTGAATCTTTTTGCCGAAAGAAGACCGGAAGGCTTCCAAAGAACCAGGAAACAAAATCATCCTTCAGGCGATAACCGGCCGGTGGGATCAGCTCAACGTCCTTGAGCATGGTGGCGACGTCAGCCCTCTTCCTGTAAAAATCGCTCGCGCCCGAGAGGTCAAGAACGGATCCTTGAACGAGATGCCTCACCTGCTGGGGCACTTCCTCATCTTGCGCGCCATCCTGGTAGTTTTTGGGCGCTGATCCTCGACTGCGCTTTTCGTTTTTGTTCCTGCTCGCCATTCCGAACTCCTGTTGGTCGCTATTTTTAAGGCGGAGCTGTTTCGGTTTACCCGTTCTCGTGGGGAGAGTTCCATTGTTGCAAAATTATGAGGCATCTCAAGGGGCGGCCACGAAGACACCCACCATTGCAAGGGCCATATTCCGCGTTCGCGCGCAAAATCAGCAAAAGCGGCAATCAAGCCAAATCAAGCCCAGCCTATTATTTCTGAAAATGTGAGTGAAAACCCAGACTCGCACCCCAGGCCACCTCTTCGGCAAGGTCTTCTTCGATTTTTTGTTCGGCCTGCCATTGGCGTGGTGCTTCTTTGGTCGCTTGCCGCGCTGATCCTTCTGGCCGCGAGGTGACGAATGGGACAGTCGCCTTTCGGACACTTCATAGATTTCTGCACTATCAGAGCTAGTTGCCTAGCCCGGCGGCTGTGGATTAGGGACTGTCAGGCGTCAATCCTTAGGACCTCAAGAAACAAATGCGCCGCCGAAAATGTTTCATATGATGCGTCGCAAGGGAGCTTAGGCCGCGCGCGGAACGACTATTGGGATTACCCTGAAGTCGCGCGTGGACTGTTTAGCGATGTCGGTCTCAAAGCCGTTCACATTTCGAATAACTTGACCAGGGTCATAGACCAGACAGATCAATGTGCCGCACTGAGGATGGTTTCTGTACCTGACCGTGTCGACGATGAGCTGATCTACAACGTCGTTTTGTTTCAAGCTTGCCCGAGTCATTTTTAATTCGACAACGATCTTTTCATTCGGCAGCAAAAAATCCATTCTTGCGCTACCTCCAGCGTAGGAGGGCACCCATTCTTCAGGGCGGACATCGTCGAAATAAGCATTGAGTAGACAGCGGAGCAGATCTTGCGCGTCGTATTCATCGCCGATGGTTATCGTCGGCCGGCCCTGTCGGCGATGCGTGATTTCGCTCGCGGCGAGGTGAAAGCGACCACAGATGCACCTAGCCAGGTCCAGCGCACGTTCCTCCCTTTTTCCGATCCTACGAAGGGCGGCACGGAACTCGCGATCTGAAAAAGATTCCTTCTCGAAGTAATCAACAATGCCATACTGGAAAAGCGCTCTCAACACCACGCATGTTGGTTTCCTCTCAGCGGTAAACGCAATGACCGGTATTGATCTTTCAAGCTTTCCTACAGCCGAGAGGAGGTGCAGTCCGCTAGGGTACGGCTCGTCTCCCTCGAACAGATCCAATGCGAGTAAGTCGTAGCTGTGCCCCGCCACGAGTTTGGTCACCGCGTCCTGCCAAGAGGAAAACGTCGGGTCGGCACCTTCTGACTCCAATATCAGGCGAAAGATCTTGCGCCAGCTCTCGTCGTCTTCTACGATCAGCACTCTCATATCATAGGGCTGCTGGGGCCCTTGGTTGTATCCACGAAGTGAACGGGTTTCGCAATCGTATCAAACGGGGATTCGAAATTTTCGAATTTAAGGTCGGCGGCCACTTCTGCAAACCCGGAGAGTCCGTGCCACTCGTACACGGCGCCGACCTGAGCCTCCCCCGACCGCGCAGCGCGGAATAAGGCGACCTCTGCCTTGCGGCCAAACACGAGTCTTATTGGCTGGCCGATGGCCCTACTCCATAGCGTGCTGCTTAAGATGTGTCCATTCGATTCGACCGCGGAAGGAATTCCATCTTTAGGTGGCATGAGCGGCGCTAGCGGCTCTAAGGTCGAACGCAACAGACTGGAGACAGGCTCGATGTCTTCCGAAATAGTTGCGAAAAACCGTACATGATACTCCCAGAGCTGCTGCATCCCATCTCTCCGCAAAATCTCAATTTCCGGATGGAGAAGTCTATCGGTATGTGTCTTTTGCTCTCTTTTAGCCCTTTCGAGAGCCGAATCAAAATCGACGGAAAACTTCCGGGTTTCGAAGTCGGTTTTCCTGATTACGCCGATTGCGCCGCGGTGCATCGCATCAAATCCCACTTCCATATTTCCGTGGGCCGTTATGAGAATGGATTGAGTACCTTCCTCGAGGTCGCGAAGCCAATTCAGCACCAAAAGCCCACCCTCGTCGTCTGTATTAAATGAAGTTAGGCTTTTGTCCACTAGGGCAACGTGGAAGAACTCTCGCTCGACCTTTGCGTGAGCCTCCTCTAATGAGCAAGCAGTCGCGACTTCGCAGTTAGCTACCTCAGGTACGCTGCGAAGGATCGTATGCCATGTCCAATCGTCTTCCACGATTAGACACTTTCCAGTTACCTTTTTTATAGTCATTTCACTCTACTAACGTCCGACCCCTGCTCTGCCAGTTCTGCCCCGCCAGGGACTGGAAGCAAAACGGATACGGTCGTCCCTCTCCCGGATTCGCTATGGATTCTTACTTCGCCCCTGAACCTATCAACGAACAATTTGACCCAGAATAGTCCGAAGCCCATTCGTCCGGATCCAGGTGGCTTCGTACTAAAGCCTGGCTCGAAGATTCTTTGTCGGGTCTCCTCGTTCATTCCTCTTCCCGTATCTCTTACGGTGAGCTCTGCGCACGGACCGATCGGTCGCACTCCCTCTGCCCTGATTCGCGTACTAACTGTGAGCGTGCCGCTGGGGCCCGCCGCTTCAGAGGCGTTCCCGATGAGGTTCTCCACGACTCGGGTCAAACCGTAGGTCGAGGCGCTTACATAAACAGCCTCGGGCAAGTCGATCTCGACGCGGGTGTCGGCCGGAATCTTCCCCCTTTCTATCATCCACGTTAAGGTCTCTCTCACGAGTTCATTTAAGTCCAAAATAACTATTTGTTCAGCTTGCCCTAGCCTTTCCCTGATCTGATCGGGAAGTCCCTTAATATCTGACAGAGCCTTTTCCATCTCCGCTAGAGCATCGAGAACGGCTTTGTCGTCCGTTGCAGTCCTATTGACAACAAACCTTCGCCAGTAGTCAATGGCGTCAAACTTGCCGTTGTAGCTATGAACCATGTTTCCCATCAGGTCCGCCGCCGCTACGAGGGTTTGGGCAGCACGCTTTTCTGCCTGCATCCTTCCCATGGCCACGCCAAATTGCATGTACCGCCAAGCGCGCGCCGCCTGTTGTGCAAACAACGCCAGCAACGTTTCGTGATGCCTCGTGAAAGCGTTCAATCGCGGGCTTTCTGCGTTAACCAGAACCATTACCTTTTGCCTGTCTCGTGCCACTGCCACAAGTTCGCTTTTTGTGCCGGGGATCGTCGCTCGAAAATCAGTCTCCTTTCGAACATCAGGCACATTCCTGCTTCTTCGCTGCAACATAGCTTGACCGGGGACAGAATTGCCAATACGGATCCTTGTGACCTCCGTCGGATAACTACTGAATATAATCCCGAGATGTTCTCCGTCTTCCTCCACCATCAGAATCTGCATGTGCTCCGCGCCGATTAGCCTCTGAGCCTTCTCACATATCAAGGCGCAAATATTTGCGTAGATATCCTGTGAAGCTGTTCCTGCAATCTTGTGCTCGATTTCTTGCTCGATTTCTAGAAGAATATCGAACTCCAACGAGAGAATCGCATTTGGCAAGTTTTCGTATATCTGTTCTCCAAGCTTCTTCAAGATCGCGATGTGGCCTTCTTTGAACGCATTCAGTTTGGGACTCTCGACTTTGATCACTCCCCATTCCTCGGGAAGTGGTACCACTATCTCGCTGCGCATGCCAGACCCGAAGAACTTCTTGTAGTGAGGGGAATTCTGAACATCGGCAATGATTATCGGCGATTGGCTCTTGAATGCTAAGCCGCTGACAGAGTCGTCAATCAGTACCGCTTGGCCGATCTCGTCGGGAACGGTACTGGCCACGATGAAAAGCTGGTTTCCCAACGGAGACAGGATATGTGCCTGACCACGTGTTTCAGCTACGGACTCGATTATCGATGCGAGAGCCCTTGAAAGAATCGTCCCGTAGTCGAACCCTTTTGGAGTCCGGGGTTGAACGCGAGCCATACTCCTCCTTACAAACAGTCGTTCCGTTGACTGTTCTGAAGTGATCGATCACCGGAGTCTACAAAAAGGGATCCCTGATCTATGGACTATCTGAAATTACCCAGATGCCGATTCTACACCCCCCCTGAGGCGACGCGATCAACTCCAACGTAAGCAGATCACACAGAGGGCCTCTTCACTCGCCCCTTGCTCAGTAACACGGGCGTTTGCTATGGCATGCAGTCTCGGCTCCAGCGGTAGAGTTTGGATTGGTTCCACGTGCCGTTAAAATTACTGAAGAAAATCAAATAGTCATAATGCAGTTCGTCGCGAGGCTGCTGGGGCGAAAGGTGGGGAAACTGGTGACGGCTTATGATGACCGAACGCGCGAAATGAATAAAAGAAAGGTTTTTGGGGTCGGTCTGAAGTGGTTTGATGGCACCGAGAATGAAAAATAATGCTCGCAAAATAGGCGTCTTCCATGGCTTCATCGGCGTAATGGCGTTCATGGCATACGCTTGGCCGTTTATGTTCGTCATGAATGCGCTCCCATGTCGGAGTCAGGCGCCATAAAATCGCGCCGATTCCGATCGTTCAGATGCGAATGATTGCCCGACTTTGTTGCCCTGGACCCGGTCTTCGGTGGGACGATTCGACTGGGGATTGTCGAATGTTCTCGCCACTGCCTTGAGAATGGCCGGAGTGTACTCCGGCGGCTCGGACCTTGCAAAGACGGATGTTGGTTCTGTTACGAAATCCAAACAGAGCTCCAAAGCTCTACGCCTCGCCCTTGCAGATCTCAGCCCCGAAGGAGTTGAGGGCGAGTTGAATTCAGAGCCATCGCCAACCTAACTTTCCGGCCAGGGCCAATGGCCGCGTGATGGTCTCGAAAATCTCGAAGTAGTAATTCCAGTTCCCGACCGGCATCTGCCCGGCGCTCTCAACAAGGTCATCGCACTCCTGGAATCGGACACGACCGCAGCACCCGCCGCAACACCCGCAGTCAAGCCGTCCAAGAAGAAGAACAACGGGCGCCAGTGGGTGGAGGCGCGCAAGGCAATGAGCGTGAATTAAAAAGCCGTGTGGGCTGCCAAGAAGAAGGCGTAATTCCAGGGAACGAGAATGACTAGGTTCTGAGGGCTTGAGGGCTTTAGTAATAAGCAACTATCTGCTGGGTTTTGATCGCGCTCTGTCGCATTTCGAGACCACAAGAAAAGTTCAAGTGCGTGGACTTTGGAAAATGCCGGAGCATCCAAATGAATATGGGCTGAGACAGCTCTTTGTGCTGATATTGGGAGCAACCACGTCTCAGTTTTGAACTACGACTTTGCCGAGTCTGAGAGAGTGCCGGATGTGCTTTCCGAGAGATCGTGGGAAGTTATTCCTGCGGGGTCTCGGACTTGATCGAAAAACCTTCCAGGGTTCCGGTCGCCTCTGCTCTGTCGGCGAGTTCGATCAACCAGGCCTTGAAATCGGTCGCGTCCAAGATCCTGATACCGCTTGAGAGCCGCTCGCTCAGTACGCGGTTGGCGAGAAGACGAAGCAAGAACACCATTCCCTCATCCGGAATCTGACATTCTGGCCCGTTCAATGTCTTCCTCCCAAATTAAACTGCGCCGAGCCGGAGAACCCGACTTATGTATATGTCGGCTACTGCCGATAGGTAGGCTGAAGCCTACAGTACAAAATCACCCAATGTCAAGCACCATTGCCGTCCGATTCGGCCAGAGACTCCGAGTGCTGCGCTTGAAACAATCCTTGTCGCAGGTCGAGATGGCATATCGCTTCGGAATTGATCGCGGCCATCTTTCAGAGATGGAAAACGGCAAGAAAAACGTCTGCCTGCCTATGCTGGAGGTCCTCGCAAGCGGATTCCAGATCACCGTCTCGGAGTTACTGAAGGGTATATAAAAGGGCCGTGCGGACCAGCGAATGGTGAGAAACGACCGGACGCCATGCACGCAGTTGTTTGCCCTAAGAAATAGTACCCCGCTTGCTGAAGCGCGAAGATCCAATTCTATTGCGTCGATCAGTGGAGCTAACCAAATATCCAAATATCCTTCTGAGTCTCCCGAGACTGTCCGCCTTTCATTGAATGGGAACGCGCGTGAAGGAAGCTTGCGGGGTGGTCTTCTCCGGAGGCCATCCTGCCGGTGACGACTAGCTTACGGAAGGCGCATCGCCGAACAGGGTGATTGTTTCAGGAACGGCGGGATCGTTGCTCTGTTGCTCTTTCCTTCTGGGTGTGGTGATGGCATGTTAAGTTAGAGCAGCTCAGCAAGTTTCTTCTGGGCTGCAATCGTCTTGCGCCCCACAAACGAAAACTCCGCCTTGCCATCTCGGCAGTTCGCCACTGCACGCGCCGTTTCATTGATGGCCTCATTGTTGTTGGGGTTGCTGAACCCGTTGCCAATCTTCATGCAAAGGGAGCGATACGCTTCCCTTCTTTTCGCCGCCAGTCCATCGCGGTTCAGGCCTAATAGCTCAATACATTGCTTCCCACGCGCGGTCTTGTGGAAGAAAACTCCGGTACCGAGATCGATATCAATGTGCTTATCGGGATCTTCGTTCGGATGAATCAGAACAGGCTTTTCTTTCTTCTCTTCGCCCGGCCGGGAAGCTCTGAATCCAAGCACCGGAAAACGAGTGCCTTTGCCTCCTATCTTTCGCTTGTAAACGTTGCAGAAACTGCATGCAGGCATCAGATTGTTAAAGTCATATGCCAGCCAATAGTAGCCGGGGTGCTTCCGCCTATTCTTACCTAGACCTATGTAAACGTCCTTATTGTCAGCATCCCGCACCCCGCCCTTCGGACGGAAATGCTCCACATCGCCTTTATACTGGACGCCGAGAGCGGCCTCGCAGAAATAACACTTCTCGAAATAACCGGCAAAGAGCAGAGTGCTTGTTGCCTTGTACAGTACTTCGTCGATCAGGTCTTTGCCTTTCGAATGGATCAGGTCGATCCGTGCAGCTCTGCATTTTTTCTTCCACGCAATCCATTCCGGGGTATTGGGCTCTTGGAATCTAATGCGAATCATTCGGTCCTCACTTTTGCCACTGGCACTTTTCGACGCGTCAATGACAGAACTTGTCGACGAATCTCAGCAACGGCATCTTCTGGAAGGGGCTGAGTGTGAATCTCTCTCAGGACTTTCGTCACTGTTCGCTCGACTTCTTGCTGCATAGGCGTGAGTGCCGCGCTAAACTGTGCTGAAATACGATTACGCAGCTTTGCGAGTTCGCTTTCTTCTCCTGCCGTCCGCTTTGGTTTCGCCAGCAACGCCGAAAGGCGCGCGATAGCCACCGGGGAATCTTCATTGCGCGCGGATGGCAGGCCGAAGAGTTCGCTGGTCAAGATATCGTCAGCCGGAAGATCGTGCACGGACGGCACATGAGTTTCGGCGATTACAGAGCCGTTTTCATCTCTTCGCAACACGTTTATCTCGCCCGCGTCCAACCCTTTCAGGCACAAAGGGTCATGGGTGGTAACGATAAAGGAAAGGCGCGGAAACGCCTTACGGAGCCCTTCGACTACCGTCATGCGCCATTGCGGGTGAAGGTGAGCCTCGATCTCATCTAGCAGCACCATGCCTTCGGCCTCGCGGATGCTCGTCCACTGTCCGGAGGTTCCGATAGCAATATCTACGATAAGCGCGAGCATCGCTTCGTAACCGGCGCTCAACTCATTCAGCCTGCATTCTCCATGTTGTGCAGAAAACACGACCGTGCCCCTGTTTTCCTTCAAGGTAGCTACTTCAGGGATCACTTCGGAGAACGCATCACGGATTTCTTCAAACGCCCTGGGCAACTTGCGACTCTGGCGAATCAGCCATTGGTTTGCGTCACTGAGGGGAACCGTAGGGTCGAAGAGGTTGTCCACGCGAATATGTTTGTCCAGCGAAGCACCCCGTCCGAGTTGTCTCGGCAAAAGTCGCGTCGCTCCGTATCCGAGCAAGGGAATCTTGGGCTCCCATGGCACGATAGTAAAACGCGGCGAGTTCAAGTTAAACGAGAGCTTGATGTCGCCGACACCGGTTACAGTGACTCTCACATAACCACTCTTAACCCCGCTCGCCCGCCGCACACACCTCCGCGCATCGATCCTGACGGCGTTGGCTCTCTTCTGGCCCATGAGAGTCAAGGCCAGGCCCTGCAGAATGGAAGTCTTACCTAGTCCATTTTCGCCAATCAGCATGAGCCAGGCTTCATAGTTGTGTGTCACCTGGGGCATATCTAACTGGAGCGACTCGAAGTTGCGAAAGTTATGAAACTCAATCCGCTCAATCCGCTTTGAGCTCCGTTTGTACAGGTCCTTATGTGTCTTATTGGGTGACTCAATCGAATAGCTGCGCTGTGCTTCCTTCAGTTGCAATGTCTTCTTGTCGGCCTCACGAATCTCTTTAGGGCTAGTTGCGCGGGTCACGCTTCTAATCTCCTGCACGAGGGGAGTCTGAGGCGCGCCAGGGAAAGCCTCGCTTCTCTTGTCAGTGAAGGCCCGCCACGCTTGCCGAACAGCAGAGGCATATTCTCTCTTCGGATCAAGCAAGTCGGAGATCCCAGCTTGGATATCCTGGGTATGACCGACGGATACTTTTGAGAAATAGTGTTCTGAGAAAATCAAAGCGTTCGTGATGGCTAGGCGGCGTGCCTCAATCAACGGGGAACGATTGAGCTGCAGCACGTCGATGGTTACCAATCCACGGTCTGTAAGGCCCACCACGTCACCCATCTCCTTGAACACCAGATGCTCTTCGGGGTGGTCTGTGCAAGGATCGAGCAGCAAGGGTTGCTCCGCAGAAAGCTCGGCACCCCGTGCAGGCGGTTTCGCGAGCTCCCCGGCAATTGGAAAACGGTCTGCTTTGGCAACGTTGCAAACTCGGCAACTGAGCAGCATGTTGTCCCAGTCATAGAAGAGCCACCAATAGATCCTCGCTGGACGGAATTGGTCGATATCCCCGAAGCTTGCGTGAAGAGAAGATTCGCAATAAGCGCATTTGTTGTGAAACAACTCCCTCAATGCGTTCTTGAAGCCGCGGAACAGCCTCGAATCGATCCTGGCGTGGGCCGGACGCACATCTTTTGTACGAATAAGGTTATGACTGGCCACGGCACTTCTAGCCATGACTTCGGGAGCAAGAATGTCCGATCTTCTTGGAACAAAAATCATACGGTATTTAGCCCCGCAGCATCGTCAACCGCCATTTTTGAGCAAATGCTAACCGCGAATTGCAAGAGATCAAGCGTTGCGAGATTCCACACTTGTAAGGGCGTTTATTTTCGAACCTCACGGATAGTTCTTTCGACCTCATCAGCCAGAATTCCCGTTCGGATCGGTAATGCCCTTTGGATTAGACCTCCGAGAGCTGAACTCTCCCTATCAGCACGATGGCCACGAACACGAGCCAACCCCGCGCAGGCTCGCTTGTCACAACTAACGTTTAAACTGGATTCCCTCACGCCTCCTCATCGTTTCGTCACGTCGAAGGGCAGAAAGATCTGCGTTGCCTTAGTGGTTCCGTCTGTACCTGCGACGAAGGCATTCATCACCACTTCCTTATGCCCAGGCTTGGCCGTCATCGTGGTCGTAATCATCAGCTTCAGCGTCTTCTTCGTGGCGTCGTAGCTAAACAGTGCATTCGGAACGAGAACATTGTCGTAGGCGAAAGTGATGGGGGTTACAGCAGAGTTTGGCAGCACATCCACTCCGCTGAAGGAAATCTCAGTGCTATCCCCCGCGTTCAGCACTCCGGATGCAGTCACGGCCGCCTTCGCCGCCGCATCCGTGGGTACGCTCAAATCCCATTCCACCGCACTCGCATTAGGCACTCCTGAATGCCAAACAAAGCGATAGAATTTGAAACTCGAAGGCGAAGGGGCCTGCGTGTATACCGGCAGCACCAACGACCCATTCCTGTAAAACTTCGCCACTGCTACCTCGGATGGCATCTGGTCAGTTCCAATCGCAATCGCTTTTACTGTTGTCGCCGCTTGGTTTGGAAACGGCGATGTATCGATCCCGGGCGCACCGGGGTAGACTGTCGTCGGGGCCGCGATTTTGTAATCCGAGGTGAGCGTAGGTGTGCTGTCGTCCGTCGTATATAGCAGTAACGGCTGTGCGGGAGGAACTGGAGGTGCTACACCTGCGGGCGGCGGCACAGAGAGCAATATCTTCTTGGCTGCACCCACCGTTTGCAGTGCAATCTTCGGCGGAAGCGCCTGCGGACCGAATCGCAGAATTGCTGTCGTCGGAGATGCCACTTCAAAATTATCTTTAGTCAAGGTCAGAGGAGAAAATCCCCGAAACGCCTCTAAACAATTTGGGTTCTTGCAGTTCCAGTTCGCGCCCGCGGCTAGCTTCGTGAAATCCGTACCACTCACCTCATACAATGGCGGAACCTTCCCCATCGCCTGTGTTAAATCGCTCGCTGCGCCGGAGGAGTCCGGGCCGAGCGTCGTCAGTCCGCTAAACGAGGGATCGAAATTGATTCTCCCGCTCTTCTTCACATTAGTCCATGACAGGTCTCGATAAGTGTAATTCTGTGCAGAGCGAAGCACGCTCGTGGACGCGAGAAAATGATAGGTGCAGGTCATTGGCGTTGACGAGCACGCGTCCCGCGCATCCTCGAAAAATGGAGTTTCGTGCAGCCCGTAAACCTGCGCTCCTACCAGAATTAATGGATGAAGGGGTCCATCCGGGTCTGTCCTGTAGTCCGGCCCCGCCGTCACCTTCATCTCGACCCAAGAATTGCCGTCAGGCCGCGGTATCGCACGCAAATCAGCGGCTGTGATACCGCAGCGCTCACTATCATTCGGTTTGACCCCAAGCTCAGTAGTTACCCCGTCTTCAGACACCAGCTTGAGATCGTCTGTCATCAAAAGATTCGAGGCGTTTGAAAAGAACTGGATCGAAGCTCCATCGAAGATGGTTGGGGTCAATGTGTTCGGCCCGCTCATCGCTGTAAAACCGGACGCATAAAATGTTCCCTCTGCCTTGACCTTTACGATTCCTCCCCCCATATCATCTACAAATACTCTTTTTACCTTCAGCGGGCTCGCTACTGTGATAGGGTCTGTGTCCTCTACAATCGAACAACTGCGCTGGTACACCGCACCGACGACCTGCCGCTTCTCGTCGTACTCGCGCCAGCGCGTCTGGATATATACCTTTGGTGCCCACAACTGACCCTGCGAAAGGGAGCCGGGCAAAGCTAGCTGCGCAAATACCTGTCTCATTCCGCTCTGCACGTAGTCCGCTCCGAGCACCGGGCGAAACTGCCATCCGAAGATCACTGGATTTGCCTGCTTCTCGGGTTTGGCGGGTAAAGGTCCGGGATTGTCTGCGCATGCGTCTCCGATCCTCTGCCATATCCCGGCCTGGCGTAGTGTGTCACGGACATGCTCCTGAATTGACCGCCCAACTGGCTCTGCACCGTTCGGCCAGTCATTCTGCCTTTCTCGGTCCCGGTCCGCCTGGTACTCCAGCGCAACCGTGTCGGTATCTTTTGCGAGATACAGGCGATTTTTTGTCTTGCCCGCTGCCGCACCTACATTGACTGGGTCGATGACTACACCAGCTCCGAATGCCTTCTGATTGCTTGTAATCTTTGCAACGTTATACGTTTTCGCAGTAGGCAGCAGATTAACAATGCTTACCGGCTTGCCTCCCATGGGATAGACCCAAACCCTCACCTCCGCGACAGCGTGCTTGTAGCGAGGCTGTGGGTCGAGGCTGATGTTAATCCCGAGTGTCGTCTGTTGCCGGTTGCCCAACGTCTTTCCCGTAGCCACGAGATACTGATCCGAAAGTGCTCCCTGCAGGGCCATCCGCAACGTCGTTATCTGCGAATTCAATTGCACTTGTTCGGCCAAAATATCCTGGGATGAAACTCCAATGTTCGTCGGAGCGGTTGGAACGTTCGATACTGGAATCGCCGCGATCGTACCCGCCTGTCCTCCGCTAGATGTCGTCGTCGTGTTCTGTTGATTCGTATTCTGGGTGTTCGAGTTCGAGTTGCTCGCGTTTGTTCCGTTCGAGGTCGTTCCGCCGTTCAGGGTACTCGCTCCTCCATTCACGTTGCCCGCACCGGTAAACCCTACGGGGTTTCCGCTCGTGCCACTGGCTGCTGTTACTACGGCGACGCACGCTGGCAACCCCGCCGTGCCGATGCCTGGAAGGGTACCGGCAGGACAAGTCAGGGTTGAACTCGAGGTGGTGTTTAGGCCTGTAGTTCCGGATGAACTTCCTAGCACATTACTTCCCGCACTCCCGTTTACCGCTTGCGAAACCACAGTCGGAGTCGCCACCGTGGTAACTTGGGCGGCCAGATAGGAGGTATCCGTCGTTACTCCCTGGATATTGCCGAATGCACCATTGATGCTCGCTTGATTAAAACCGGCCAAACCCGCTAGCTGCGCAGCCGTTGCGGCCAGCATCTGCCGCAGCGTGAAGACATCGAACACCTTTGGGGGATACAGCGTTATGCCATTATCCTTGCCTAGCTTCACAGGCCGGTAGTTTGGCCGGCTCACCTCAAGTTTTTCCGCGCTATGCGCGTAAGGCCGGCACGACGTGTCGGGTGGGTAACGTTCGAACTCGAAGTCGCGTACTGAAGCCCAGCCACTAATCAGGGACATCGCCTGAGAGTCGTTACTACCCGGCGCTGCATAACTTCTTGAAGCTATCTGCTCGATGCTTTCATCTTCGAAGTATTGCTGGAGGGTAAGTTTATTGATGACAAAGGTAGGAAAACTGCGGCCGTTTCTAGCCGTATCCTTGCTCTTTATAATCAGATTTTCCGACACGTAAAACCCGCCCTGAGTGATTACAAACGCGGGCCTCCAATATTGGTTGTTTTTGCTGTCTTCAACATAGAGATCCCGGACAAACACAAGGTCCACCGTGCACGGGTCTGGCCCCGAGGGCGAATCAGCGGGGACGTGCGTCTCCGGGCAATCCGCATCGCTTGATGTGTCCGCTTTGGATTCCCCATTGGCAGGGACAACACATGGAATTTTGTCTCCGCAAGCCGTGAATTGAACCAGAAAGATGTTTTGATCGGAACGTAGGGTGACCCTGCCGTCTTTTCCGTCTGGCGTTGGATAGAAAAGAGTGGGATGTAGGTCTCCTGGAAACCGATAAAAAGCCTGGAAGTTCTTGAGGCCCTCTGAAACTACGAAGGTCAGCGGCTCCTGCGAAGAGGCACCTTCCTGATTTACCTTGTTTTTCAAAGTCCCCAACTGCGTGCTCCAGAATCCCTGAAGTTGCTCGATTGATCGTTGCAGAGAGGGCGGGAGGGGAGTCGGTGTTTGCGGCTGCTTCGCGGCCTTGTCGGCCTTCCCGCCTTGATCCGTCTGTGCAGGTGCAGCTTCGCCGGAGCTCGTCGCAGGCGCGCTGGTTTGGGCAGTCGCCCCCGCCAGCCCCAGCAGCATGCCCGTAAAGAACAATAATTGAACAGTCTGTCGAACCATCGTCTCTCTCCTGATAAGCAGAACTTGGCACGCACATGAAATGCTCGGAGAATCTCGACTGCAAGAGTACCCGGGGGACACTACGGTGATTCAGGGAAGCGCCTATTACCTGAGCTATGGCCTAACGATTTGTGAAACGCCTGGATTTTCTCCGAAATTTCATTAGATCGCAAGTCAAATTGTTAAATCCGTTGAATAATGCGGGCTAGAAGCCTTCTTGAAAATAATCCGACTATCGCAGTGATCAATCGCTGCGTTCCCGAAAATCCCAAAAGTAACCTAATGCGCGCCTTGACTTTTGCGAATCCAGGGGATATCGTGGCCGCCATCCCCCAAGTAGACTTGACCGAAAGTTAATCGGAGTGAGATAAGACCGCCCTGGTGACGATTAGCCAGTTGGAAATAACGATGGTCCTGGGATAACAGGGCGAAGAGCGAGTGCGTGGAGGGAGTTAGTAACTCCCAATAAGCGTTCCGGGAGGGAAATGCAGTGCCGGAAAAAGCGAAGCCGTGGTCCAGCAGGTCTCCAATCCAGCGAAGAGTTCCCAAGCCTCCATTTCGATCATTGAAGGTATATGCGTTCGATCCAAGCCGGGGGCGGAATTACGGCAACTATATGACTTTGAAAGTCCCGTTTGAGTATCCCCTGACTCCGGGGCCGGTGGGCGAGTATATTGCGGTTGTCGACTACGATCCGGCTAACCAATGTTATTACGAGCCGGTGGATTTAAACGACCGTTGGATACTGGCCAACGATGGGCTCGATCCGGCCGAGTCGGACCCACGATTTCATCAACAGATGGTGTACGCGGTGGTCAGCGAAACTATTAAGCGGTTTAAGTTCGCTCTTGGGCGCGACATCAAGTGGCGGCGAGGGCAAAAGGACCCCCTGCTGGGCGGCAAGCTGTTACTGCTGCCGCACGGAATGCAGGAGGCCAACGCATTTTACGATCCCAAGATGCACGCGATTGTGTTCGGTTACTTCACGGCGTCGGAGACGGACGCGAGCAGCAACATTCCTGGGCAGACGGTTTTTACGTGCCTGGCTCATGACGTGATCGCGCACGAAACCACGCACGCCCTCGTGGATGGCATACGGCGCTTCTTTATGGAGCCGACCAACATCGATGTCGCCGCGTTTCATGAAGCGTTTGCCGATATCGTGGCGCTGTTGCAGCACTTCAGCATGAAAGAGGCGCTGCTCGAAGCGCTGCGCGGAACCCGCGGCACACTCTATCGCGCGCAAATGTCGCCGGGTTCGCGGCCGAGTGCTCCGGAGCCCGTGATCTCCGCGGAGATGGAGAGCGACAATCCGCTGGTGGTATTGGGGAAGCAGTTCGGCGACTCCATCGGTCTGCACCGAGGATTGCGGGAGGCGCTGGGCACGCCGGCGAATCCGAAGGCGCTGGAAGATCTGGTTGAACCGCACGCGCGAGGATCCATCTTGGTAGCAGCGCTCTTCGACGCTTTCTTCACCGCTTTTTTGCGCCGCACAGCGGACCTTTGGCGAATCGCGGGCGTATCACGGGACGAGGCGCGGGACATTGATCTTCAGGCTGATTTGCTCGGGCGACTGGCGAATGAGGCCAGCAAGACCGCGGGACACTTCGAGACTCTTTGCATACGGGCGCTGGACTATTGTCCGCCGGTGGACATTACGTTTGGCGACTATTTGAGGGCGTTGATCACGGCCGATCACGATTTGGTGAAAGACGACGACCTGGGCTACCGCGCGGCACTGATAGATGCCTTCCGGCTGCGCGGCATCCACCCAGAATCGGTGACGTCGTACTCCGAGGAATCACTGCTCTGGACCCCTCCCGACAAAGCCTGCTCGTTGCGAGGGCTGCGCATGCCCTCGCCCGATATGGAGGACGACGAAAGAGCGGCGGTCTTGAAAAGGGACGCGCAGAAGATTTATGGCTTCGCGAAAGAGAATGCGGAATTGCTCGGCATTTCGAATGCAGGCAACATTTTCGTGAACTCATTTCACTCCATCAATCGGGTCGGCCCTGACGGGGAAATGGAACACGAGATGGTGGCGGAAGTGATTGAGAACGGGCCTGGAGCCAAGACAGTGGGAGACCCTGCAACCTTTGGCGGCGCTACGATTGTTTTCGATCCACGAGGAAAAGTACGCTACGCCGTTCGCAAAAGCCTGAAAGGAGACCGGGCGGAAAACCAAGCGGCTTTTCGCCAAGAACTATGGGAGCGCACGGCACTCGGTCCTTACGAGGCTTACCGCAATGTGAAACTGGATTTTCGAGCGATGCACAGGGGGTTTTGATGGCTACCAAGAGAAAAGGAGGACCTTCTCGCACTACGGCCGGCTCGTCCCGCGGGGCTTCGATCCTCATCCGCATGTACCGAGTGGGATTCGGTGACTGTTTCCTGGTGACATTGGACGACCGATATCACATTCTGGTGGACTGCGGTGTACACAACAAAGGCAACGTCAAGGTTGGGAACACGAGTCTGATCGACCTGGCGTTTCAAGATATCAAAGAAGTCAGCGGCGGAAAGCTCGACATTGTGATCGCCACGCATGCTCACCAAGATCACGTTTCGGGCTACGGAAAGTTTGCTGCTGAATTTCGCAAGTTTGATCGCATTGGCGAAGTATGGATGCCCTGGACGGACGATCCGAGCGACGCGCGGGCGCGCAGTTGGCATGTGAAAAAACAGAAGATGTTGGGCCTGTTGAGCCTGCAACTGCGGGCACGGGCGGATAGCGAAGCAATGGCGGCGGTGGAAAACGCGGGTCCGAATCCAGCAGCGATGCAAGCGTTGCGCGACGGCTTTGGCAAAGGCAAGGTGCGTTACCTGAAGGCTGGTGCGGAGCTCGATGCGCCTGCGGATATTGCGGGATTCACGGCTAAGATACTGGGCCCCTCCGACGATCAGGATTTTCTGGCCAAGATGGACCCGCCGGGAAGCGATCATTATCTGCGCATGGCGGCGGCCAAGCAGTCGGGCGCCGGAACACATCCGTTTGCGGGATGGGAGCTCGCCAAAACCGATCTGCTTCCCGCGTGGCCGCAACTGAAACCCGACACCATAAAGCTGATGGCCGACTCGCTGCAATTTCCCGCACGGGCTGTTGCGTTTTCACTGGATAAGTTTCTTAACAACACCAGCATTGTGGCGTTGTTCTCGTGGAAGGGAAAGCATCTGTTCTTCCCCGGAGACGCGCAGTATGGCGATTGGATTTCGTGGTACAGGAAATCAGGATCGGAGGTCTTGTCCGATATCTCGTTTTATAAAGTGGCTCATCACGGAAGCTGGAACGCCACGCCCAGGGGGGCGGTGGAGTTGATGCCGCAAGGCCGCTTTGCCGCCATGATGTCGACGCAAAACGTGCCATGGGCTTCGATTCCTCGTCCCGCTCTTGAGAAGGCGCTGGATGCGCGGGCGGGAGGGGCGCTGATGCGTAGCGACTCGTTGGAAGTTAAAGATGCTCCGAGCGGGCCGAAGATAGGCACTCTACCTAAAGGCTTTCAGTCGGGCAACCCGGCGAAAAGCCAATACTGGATCGACTACACGATAGGATAAGTTCGCCTGTTTACGCTGGACCGAATTGACAAGTAGTAGCTCCGGTTTACCGGGTTGCCGAAGAGAGCTGTCGAACCTCGCAGCGACCGGACAGCCGTTGGCAGCTGTCCCAAGATGGGCGTCTCGCCAAACAGACCACCAGGAGTCCCAGAAGGTTGAGCACAAAGAAAAAATCCGGTGCCGCGAAACGGATTAAGCCGATGTCCGTTCGCCCTCCGCAGCTTTCGTTGTCGCAGGCGGTAGGAAAATCTCTTGGACTGAAGGAATCGGCTGTAACCATTCAGAAGACTAACCTTTTGGTGGGAGAAGCCGCCAAACCGGATGAATCCAAGCCGCGGTCCGCGAGCACCGCGCAGCGCTCCTGGCCCGAGTTTGCCGGGGAAATCCCCGACCCGCTGCTAGAGAAATGTCGTGCCGGTGAATGCGTTCTGCTGGCAGGCGGCGGGCTGAGCGCTCACGCCGGGTTGCCGGCCTGGGACCAATTGCTTACGGGACTGCTGCAATTCGCGCAAGCACAGGACGTAATCGATAGCGATCTTGCGGCATCCCTGGAATCGGCCCTCCAGGAAGGGGCGCGCAACGCAGCGGCCGATGGACTGATCCAGGCCTTTGGTAGCCGGCGAGAGCTGCTGCAAAACTATCTGCGCCAACTTTTCCCCAAGACCGTTCTTCCCTCGGCGGCCCATAAGGATCTGGCGGCTACGCCATTCTCAGCTGCGGTGACGACAACCTATGACACGCTCATCGAAACCTCTTTTCCGAAGCTGGCGCAATCAGGCGTGTACACACCGTTTGAGTCCGAGGCCCTGCTGGACGCGCTTTCGCAAAAGCGGCCTTTTATATTAAAGTTGTACGGCCTCATCGACCGGCCCGAGACGCTCACGTTTTCTTCGTTGGATTATCAGGAGGTCGTTTCCTCCAACGTTTTATTCGGGAAGTTCATGGAAGGATTTTTCTTTTCCCGCACGTTTCTTTTCGTGGGCTTGAGTCTGGAGGGTATTCAAGACTTCCTCTCCAGCTTTGTATTTCGAGGTACCAGTCCGCGGCAGCACTTCGCGCTGGTTGCCGTCTCCGGGTCCGCGTGGAGGGCGCAGTGCGAACTGCTTCTTAGGCGCTATAACATTCAAGTCATCCCTTTTGTGTCGTCCAAAAAGTTTCCCGAGGTAGACACGTTCGCCAAGAAGCTCGCTCTGGCTACGCGCTCTGAAACTGCTGGGGCGGTGGGTTCCGCCGTGGATGCAACCGCAGTACCGTCCATCGGAATTCGCAGGGTGGTTCTGGAAGACATTGGCCCCTTCGAAAGACTGGAACTGGACTTCGCCAAAGAGCAGAAGTGGAAAGTCCTGCTGGGCGACAACGGCGTGGGGAAGTCGACAATTCTGAAGGCGATTGCCGCGGCCATTATCGGTAACGACGCACGCTCCTATGCGGCACGTCTGGTGCGTGCGGGCAAGACGCGTGGACGTATTACCCTGACTACCGATCAGAATCCCTCGGGATACGTTACCGAGATTCTCACTAAGGACATGCTGTCAGAAGCGGACGTCATCAGCATCCCCGCTCGTCCCATGGAAGCCGAGGGATGGCTGGCGCTGGGATTTTCTCCATTGCGCGTGGTGAGCTGGGCGGCCTCCAGCGGCCCGCAACCGGTGGTGCAGAAGGGGAGGCCCTCGGCCGACGATCTGGTGCCATTGCTCTCGGGAGAAGCCGATCCGCGCATGGACCGGCTGAAGCAATGGATTGTGAATCTGGACGCCGCCAATAAGGGGCAGATCGCGCCTCTGCGCACATTGAGCGGCCACACCGACCGGGTCAGCTCGATGTGCTTCAGCGCGGATGGACGCACTCTGTTTTCTGGATCAATCGATACGTTCATTCGCGTATGGGAGGTGGACACTGGAAAAGCGTTGCGCACGTTCAAGGCCCATTCCACGGGAGTCAACACCTTGGCCATCAGCAAGAATGGCAAGGTTCTCGTTTCCGGGTCTTACAGGGGCACTGTGCGGATTTGGAACGTGGATTCGGAAGAAGAATTGCGCAGCCTGGACAACCGTAGCCAGGTTCTGTCCGTTGCCATCAGCGCAGATTCACACATCGTGGCCTCAGGCTCGGAAAATGGATCCGTCCGCATATGGGACGCAGAATCTGGCGCGGAGTTGGGCCGATTGGGAAGCCGAAAAAACCGCGAGGTCTGGTCGGTGGCGATGAGTGCTGGTGGTAGTAGTGTGGCGGCCGCGTGTGAGGACGGTACGATCAGGGTTTGGGATCTAGGTAAAGAACGGGAGGATCAGGTCCTGAACGTGGGGAGCGCGGTCTGGTCCGTCGCCTTCAGCAAAGATGGGCAGCATGTGGTGAGTGGTTCCAAGAACGGACAAGTCGCCATCACCGAGTTGGTGTCGGGATCCGTAACACCAATCGATAAGCTGTCAGTGGGAGTGATGTCCGTCGCCTTGGCGGAAGATGGCAACACCGTGTGCGCGGGAACCGCCGACGGCACCATCAAACTCTGGCAACTGAATGGGGCGCAGGAATTGCGCCCCGTGCGTGCGCATGAAGGAGAAGTATGGTCGGCGGCTTTGAGTTCCGACGGTCGCACTATGGCCTCGGCTGGAGACGACAGGACGATCCGACTCTGGAACGTGGCTTTGCCCGAACCCACCGGTGGCCCTTTCGACGCCATCCAGAAGTTTTTTGAGATCATGCGCGACTTGACCGGCCGGGCCGATATCGAATTCTTGCGGGTGACTGATAATTTCCGCGTCTACGTAAAGGTCGCTGATGCGCCCAGCGGAGTGCCGGTGGAAGTCTTGAGCCAGGGGTTGACCTCGCTTTTCAGCTGGGTGGGAGTGCTGTGCCAACGGCTGAAAGAGACTTTACAAACCAACAGCGACGATGCCGTGCCTACCAACTCCTACGCTCTGGTGCTCATCGACGAACTGGACGCCCACATGCACCCGCGCTGGCAGCAAGTGCTTGTACCGCGGCTGAAGAAAGCCTTTCCCAATGTGCAGTTTATCGCCTGTACCCACTCACCCTTAATCGTGAGTGGTTTGACCAAAACCGAAGTAGAACGTTTTGCCCTGAGTGATGGCAAGATTGAGAAGGTCGACTTCGATCCGGATATGACCATGGGACGTACCGACCAGATTCTGACAGGAGAACTGTTTGGCTTGTCCTCAACCCTTGATCCAACGACACAGGAGATGATGGAGGAATACAAGAAGCTATTGGGCAAGTCGAAGCCTACCGCGGAGGAAGATAAGAGGCGGGCGGAGTTGGGCCAACTTCTGGAGGCTCGCATACCACCCTCTAACCCAGACCTGGTAGCCCGGCGGGCGCGAGAGTTATTGGAGGTTCTGGATCCCGCGGACATCAGTGGGGCGCTGGACCCGTTAGATGCCATTTTGCGCCAGAAGCTGCGAGAGCAGATGAGGCGGCTGACCAAGAGCCTTCAGCGGCAGCAGGAGGAGGTGTTGTGATCGGGATTTCTTTCGATCCGTTCGCTCTGAGCGATCCTGAACAGATCGCATGGTGGGAGGCTTGGCAGGAAGAGGCCGACGAGGCGACGGAGAAGATTGTCGAGGCCTTCGAGTACTGGCTGGAGTTTGATCAGCCAGCCGGTAAGTCCTGCCAATTGAAATTCGATCAGACAGTCTGGAAGAGGCTCAAGGACTGGTACATGGAGAATGTCTTTCACAGAAAGTGCGCCTACTGTGAGCGCCTGATTTCAGGTTATTACGGCGATGCCGAACATTACCGTCCCAAGGGAACGGTGACCACCGGAAATGAAGACGGCAGCTTAGAGCGCCCGACTTGCGAGGTGCCCGATCCCCGCCGGAAGAACAAGCTAGTGACGGTGAACCATCCGGGATATTTCTGGCTGGCCTACGACTGGCGGAATTTGCTGCCCTCCTGCGTGTTTTGCAATTCCGGTCAGGGCAAGAACGAGCGCTTCGATGCCAGGAAACACGTAGCCATGGTCTGGCTCAAGCACGAAGAAATCGCCGCCATCCCGGAGGACGAGAAACCACGCGCCAGCAAGAAATGGCGTGGATTCTACTATCCCTCTCCAAGCATGCTGGATGAGATGGAGGAACCCATGTTGCTGCGCTCGCTCAATGCCAGCGTGGATTGCAACCCGCGCAAGCACTTGAAATTCGGAGTTAAGGGTCTGATTGCGGCGGTGGATGATAGCCAGAGAGGCAAAGCCAGTATCAAGTTGCTCCGACTGGAGGGAGTTCGCGACTTAGACCGTGACCGGCAGCGCGCGCAAGAAGAGATCAAGGACAAGTATTACGATGCGTTGCGCAGGTTCGATCTAGATGATCCGCAGAAAAACGAAGCGAAGAAACTTCTTGAGAATTACGAGCGGGGTCTCTACCCTTTTTCCGCTGCCGCTCTGGATTATCTCGCCATCCTGGAGAAGGCTGCACCCAAGCCTCAACTGCCATAAAGGCGAAAGTCCCGTAGCTACTTCTTGGCCTCTTGGCTGCTATTAAGAACGCGCCTAATTTTGATCGCTCGATTCTTCAGGCAGGTGCTCTCGATACTGAAGAAAAATCACGACCTTAAGAACTCGACTTCACCACTTCATCATTATTCTCGACGGCCCGCGAAGTGATCGCGTGACTGGCGCTTAGCAAGATTTAATGCATTTACGGTCGAAGATGCTGCCAGAGCACTTGTTCTTGGGATCCATTCTGCTAAAGGGGTAAAAGCGCTGCTGATTTTCCATAGGATCAGACTTGCCCAAAATCCTCATGCGAATGGCCTTTGCAAGTGCTTGAGTTCAAGGAGCCGAAGAGTTCATGCTCTTATGCCCAGAATCTGATATTTCTTGGCCGACCGAGATTCGCGGCAATGAGGTATTTGCGGCGCAGGAAGCGAAAGCAAAAGCGCACGAACTGCAGCGATAACTACTTCAGCGAGCAGACATACCTTCCCTTCTGGAGATTTCGGACAGCCGAAGTCGCCAGAAGGCAACTTTCGCAAGCATCTGGAGCGCCCAGAGTCCAAATAACATCGCTATAACGATCAGCACCGCTCCAGGAACGAAGTCGATTCTGCAGCCTAGTCGATATAGTTCCAAACATGCGCACCAGAGTTTATAAAGAGTGAATCCTGTCCAAGCCAAGAATATAAGAAGGACCAGCCAAAGCACACGAAAAAGCACGGTGGCCCACGGTTCCATCGAGTGCTTCAGAAAGAAATTTATATCGTTCACTTGGTCGGTCCTGCTGGCGGCTTTTGTGGTTGCAATAATAATTGCCCCTTTAATTGGGCCAGATCTTTAGCATTTGAGACCGTTTCCCGCATCAAGTTGCTCTGCAAGTTCAAGATAGCCAGCGTCAATGCGACAAACGAAACTACTACGGCGATCCCTATCTTCCTCCACAATGCCAGTTCGCTCGACATCTGCACCAGAGAACTCACGAGGTTGTAGTCCGGCGGGTATTTCCCAAGAGGGTCGAGAGGTTTCTGATCAAAAACCAGAAATTCAGTGTCAGATCCGTATTTATACGCCCAGATTTTCCCACGCGGCTCCAGCTTGGGATAAATGGCTAGAGGCGTTTCGTTTGCGAAATTGGATGTTCGCTCAAAATCGATAGTCGCGAATTCTTGCCCCAGCTTGATCATATGTGGAAGACTCGTCAAGTTATAAAGTGGACAAGACAGATTTCCGCGAAAGCCAGGTTCGACCTGCGGCCCCGTTCCGAGCAGAATCCCTTTGTATACCCAATCGACTCGCAAATTAAAACGCGCTGCGATGTAGTGGGGGAGGTCAAGTGATTCGGCGATGGAGACAAAAACTATGGAGTTTGGAGGCATCTCGTACCAACGATTTTGTTGGGTCAGCGTTCCGGGTTTCCCGAACGCATCCCGGTACTCTGGCCCAATCGTTAGAGTGTAAGCCGCAGGGCGCAGCCTTGCTTCATTGTAGCCTTCACCAATGAGCAGTTTCTTTTCGCAGAATTTCTTGATCTGATCTGAAAGAAGCATTCCCTTGCGATCAGGTTTCTCCCAATCGGGGTCCTGAGCCTTCCAAGGATGGGGATTGTAGTCCGCAAAAGTAGCCATTAGACACTCACGCTCTCCGGAGAGTATGCCACTTGTTCGAAGCACTGTTGGGGAGCCGTGCCCCAGTACGTAACAGGGCCTGTCAATTCATGTTTAACCTTCGTTAGAAATTGCTTCGCGGAAGCAGTCAGCTCATCGAGAGAAGCGGCTTGCCGATTAGGGTAGCCAAGATAATCAAGCCCATTTACGGCGATTCTTGTGGGCCGATTCACCAGTGCAGCCTGCTTCGCTAACTCCCAATCAAATCGAGCAACCCTCCGGAGTTTCTTGCTAACTGTAGTCATTTCTTTGATCGGATAGGGATAGCCACTCTCCTGTTGGAGCATATCCCACGTTATTTCGTCCTTCAAAGGGCCAGCCTGTTCACCTGCAACACGAATCGGAAAAGTACGAAACACCAGCACGACTTCCCTAACCAAAATGGGACTCAAACCGACTTCACTCAGAAAGCCCGATGCCGTGGTGTCTCGCGACGTTGCCATTGGATAGTGCTTAGAGTGGTAGAGCGACAACCCAAACCCTTGGGTTCCCTCGACCAGAACCTTCTTCCCGTGATCGAGGGCTCGGTTTGCCTCCTCGCTCACGTCAGTGATCAGCGCTGCTAGCCACGTCGCGTCTTGTGCCACTTGACCGGCGAGTTTGACATCAGCTCCCCGTAACGCGCGCCTGGCCACCGCAGAGCCGACCCCGCAAAGAGTAGAACTGATCCGATCTTGGAGACCTAGCTGCAATTCTTGGTCACGGTCGCTCTGCTGGATGATCATGGCATTGCGATCCACGCCTACGCGATTAGGATTGATCCGCAGTGAGTCTAGCTCGTACTTCAAGACATCCAAGTCGATCAATGCTCCAGCCGGGATCAGCAGCTTGGTTTGCGGTCTGATGTAGCCGGTTGGTAGCTGGCGCATGAGGATTGTAGTTCCGTCCTGCGCCACAAACGTATGCCCAGAGTTCGGCCCACCACAACGAATGCAAATGTCAATTTTTTCCTGACGTGTGATAAAGGCTGAAATCTTGCCTTTGCCCTCTCCACCAAACTGCCCGCCC
>Ga0209010_1000141_pt1 | contig 26673 bp, 9 predicted proteins | sample BlaSpr_A8_OM1_O3_FD_187985 | JGI IMG/M metagenome (GOLD analysis project Ga0209010, IMG submission 187985) | Forest soil microbial communities from Thunder Bay, Ontario, Canada - Black Spruce, Ontario site 2_A8_OM1_O3 (SPAdes) (version 2) | ecosystem: Environmental > Terrestrial > Soil > Boreal...
CTGGCGCAATCGATTAGCGATATGGATGCTGGTTGACTACAGAGGTCGTATAAAATCTACAACCGTATATCACACTCGATCAGTTTCAAGTCAATGGTCCGCGCGATCAAGCACGCTCTTACCGGCCAAGTCACGCCAGACTGAGTTAACAGCCGGGTGTTGCCTCCGCTCCCCAATGCGACTCGGTGCGCACTTCGGCTGCCGATCACGTGCAATGCCTGCGAACGACGCCTACAGAGCCGAGATGGAAACCCAGTATAGATTCGCCGGGAGTTCGGGGCTAGTTCGAGTCCCGTAAGCCCCGCACGGCCTTGTTTGATCGCGCGTGTTGGACTCGGACGCGCCTTTCTCCGCATTTGGTCAGAGACGCGAGCGTCCCGAAAGTGGGCATGAGGCTAGAGTTGGTCGTCAAGCCCGCGGCTGTTTCGCCAACAATATGGATGTTTCCCGCATCCAAACTGCCTCATGCCCGCTTTAAGCACTTCTTTCGGAACACAAGTCACGCAATTGCTGCTGCTCGCGATTCCGGTGGCCTGCGTGGCATGGACGGTTACGCATGAAGAGATATTTCGCGAACCGCGGGAATACTGCCAGCACCAACACCGGCGCGCGCGGAGTTTTTTCCGGCGGAAATTCTTTTACGTATTCACCTGCGAATATTGCCTGAGCCATTATGTGGCTGCGGTATTTCTGCTGATCACGCGCTTCCAGATGCTGTACAGCGGCTGGCGCGGATATTTCCTGGCTTTTTTTGCGCTGGTCTGGATCGCGAATCAGTACATGAGCGTCTACAACCGGCTGCGACTCGACATCAAGCACGAACATCTGGAAATCGAGGCAAAAGAGAAAGAAGAAGAGCAAACGACCGAACAACAAACGGCCGGCCTTGCGCTTTCCCCAAGACAGCCCGGCCCACCCCGCCTATCAGAGTGGGTGAGCAGCGCACCCGGCGGCAAGATGAAGACGAACCCATCAGGCCGATGAATAGTTTTGACTGTCGAAGTTCATCTGTTCTCCCGCGTGTTGTGTCATCAGAAGCTCCCATAGTAGATGCCCATGCCGATACTGAGCGGGCTCGCGCCGGATTTCACGGCGTCCCACAGCTTACCGGGATCGTGGACCGCCGATCCGAGTTCTGCGGCCTGGCGCAACATCGTGCCCACGGGAGCGCCACCGGCCAAGGTGCCGGCGGCATTAAGGACGCCCTCTCCCTCCGAGCCGCCGATCAATCCGTCGCCGACCGGCGCGGGCGTGTTGGGCCGCGTTCCTTCCTTATATGACTCCCAGGCGAAGTAGAGGTTAAGAACAAACAATCCTTTCGACGCTAGCCCGCTCACACCACCGGCCCGGGCTAACAGTCCTGTCTCGCTGCGGAGCGCAGCCGCGCCCGCCCGGACCTCGGAAGAGGCAATCGCAGTGGCTTCCTGCTTGGCTACTGAGGTTGCCGCCGTAGCTTCCTGCTTGACTACTGAAGTTGCCGCCGTGGCTTCCTGCTTGACTACTGAAGTTGCCGCCGTAGCTTCCTGCTTAACCGCTGCGGCCGCAGGAGTCGCTTCCTGGCGGGCGACTGCGGCCGCTGATTGTTGCTTAGCTTCCCACGCTGCAAGCTTCTCGTTCTTATTCAGGCCGTGCAAAAGGTTGTGGCTTGTACCCTTAGTCCCCGCGTTGCCCGAGGCAAGATGAAGGCCGCTGGCATCGAGCGCCCGCTCGGGAGCCTTTGCCAGTTCGCCGGACTGTCCGACACCGTGATGAACCTGGGTGTTTTTTAGCGAAATGCCTGCACGGTCCGCCAGCTTGCCGAATTCCGCCCTCACTTGGCTGTAAACTCTGCGCGCCTCGTAAATCGCGGAGCCAACTTGCCTGTTCGATCCCTTCCCCACAGTCTTTTCGATCTGAACGATGCGCGACTTAAAGGCACTGATGTTTCGCTCGGCTGCTTGGGTGGTAGTCTCCCCCTCCTTTGCGGCCCCGAGTACTTTGTTCACAGCCTGATTCCACAAGTTATTCCAGCCTGGATAGTCACCGATGATTCGGCTCCCAGTCGACGTAAGCAGGCCGGGTTCCGGCAGCGGAGGGCCCGCAGCCTGGCCTGTCGGATCATTGTGAATTACAGGGTTGGAGCCCACGTATTCGTACAGGTTGGGCCCATCCTTCAAACCAATCGGGTCACAACTCGCCCACCTGCCCAGCCAAGGCGCGTAGTACCTTGCGCCGTGATAGTAGAAGCCTGTCTCATCATCGCGCTCTTTGCCGGTGTAACGATAGCGCTTTTTGCTAACTTCCGACGCGGTCTTGGCGGCTTCGAAAGATGTACTGCCATACGGGTAATACTCTTCGTACGAGATGATGGCAGCGTGGTGATTGAGCTCCAAGACGGACGAACCCAGGTGGTTGTCGAACTGGTAGCGGGTGCGCGGGGCGGGTTCCTCGATGCGCCGCTCGTCATCGATCGTTTTGGTTTCGACGAGTGCGATGCGCCGCTTGTCGTCCATGACATGCAGAGTTTCGCGTTCCATCTCAGTCGCGCCTACGCTGTTGTATTTGCGATAGATCTCGAAGGATCCCAGATAAATGCGCTCGTGCTTTCTCGATCCCGAACCGCGCTCGGTAACTTTGCGCACCCGCTGCCCAGCGGAGTTGTACACGTAATAAGTTGTCTCGCCGCGGCCGGAGCTGCTGGCCTGTTGCCGCGTCGCGTGGAGCTGGTCCTTGAAGTCCCAATCCATGCGGGGCAGATGGGGCATGTGAGTCATATTGCCGTCGTGGTCGTAAGAGTAGGACTCTTTCCACTGGCCGACCTGGGTGCTGGTAAGGCGATTGTTCCGCGGCTGGCCAGAGTCGTCATAGCGGTATACGCGCGACCAGTTTCCCTGCGGCGCCGAGTGCAGGAGTTCGAGAATGTTGCCGACGGCGTCGTAGTCGTAGTGCTCGCGATAGCGGTGCAGGGCGTGGCCGTCGGAGGGCAGGGGATAATTCATCCTCGGCACGTCGTCATATGTAGTTTGCGGTTCGCCGGGCTTGCCCGCGTGCTCCCGGCCATCGGCTGAAATCAGGCGATAGATGGCGTCATAAACATATTCATTGCTGGCGCAGACCACGTGATTCTTGAAGTAGACGGTTTCCTGCGCATCGTCGCGAATCGAGGTGATGTTGCCCACGGGATCAAACGTGTAGTACAGATCCTGGAGCCGCTCGTAATCTTTTTTCCGCTGCGTCTCCAGATGGATTAAGCGGAAGGTCAGCGGATCGTAGTCGTAGCGCGTGTGAGAGCCGTTTCCGTAATCGATGATGGTGCGCTGGCCTTTGGCGTTGTAGTTGATGAAGGTCACAAAGTGCGTGACTTCTTCGGCGCCTCTAATGTTGACGGAGAGCGATTCGAGCAGATTCGCTTCGTTGTAACGCGGCCGGGCGACGCTCGCGTCTGGACTGGTGAGCGTGATCGGCCGATTGAGGGCGTCGTAGGTGGTTTCCGCCGCGAAGATTGCTTCCTCGAGTTCCGGCGACTGCGCCCAATCCACATCCTGCATGTAGTCTTCCAGTAATTGACTCGTTGTTCTAAGCAGGTTTCCTTTGAAATCGTGCCGCTCGTAGGTGACGATTCCGGCGCGGTCGAACTGGCGGAAGGGCTTGCCTCTCAGGTTCAGCGCTAGATCGTTAGGCTGTCCTTCTCCGTATAGGGTGCGTTCGGCAAGGATCTCGGGATGCATGCCGGTGCGGACGTAAAGGTGGGAAGGCCGATGCAGCGCGTCATATTGGTGGCGGAAACGATGCGAACGGCTGTCCCAGGCGAGCATCAGTTTCCCCACGGCGTCGTTGAGCATCCAGCGCGTTCCCGCGTCCATGCTGATCTGACGAAGACGGTTATTCAGCATGTCGTAGTCGTAACGCATGACTGCGCGGCCGAGGGCGTCGATGATGGCGCGCTGATTATTTTCGATATCCAGTTCGATGCGCGTGGCGAAATACTCGTCAATCGGGGCGCCGTTCCGCTCAAAGCGGTTGTGAGCGATGCTGAGGAAAGTCCGGCCCAGCGTGTCGGCATACGCGAGCGTTGGAGTATTGGCGTGCACGGCGGTCTTACGGGCCGCTTGCCATTCCTCCGGGCCGAGTTGGTCACCGGTACGCTGCGTGTACCAGGTCGGAAGGTAGTCGGAGCCGGGCAGTTTACCGAAAAAATCGCCCACATCAGGATCTTGCGCGGGATTTGCCTGAAGCACTGTGTCATTTACATCCCAGCTCTCTTGACGCCAGGGGTCGAAGACCACTTTCTCGTAAGTGTGATTAGCGTGCAGAGTCGCGACCACGCGCTGCACTGGATCGTAGAAGAGGATGGAGCTGACGCCGGTAATGTGGGCGAATTCGAAGCCGGGCCGCGCACTGAAGAATGGTTCATATTGGCGGACCGGTTTCCCCTTGTTATTAAAGATGGTCCAGCCAGTGCCCACCCAGCGCGGGTTGGCCTCAGGTCCGCCGTCGTTGAGCGGGCCCGGCTCGGCCTGGATTTTTTTCTGGATCCCGCGCCCAAAACCATCCGAGTACGAAAACGCGTGCTGAATCTTCGTGTGATGGCTGGGACGAAGATCGGCGGCATGCGTCTCGCGGGCCAGGGTGTACGAACCGGCCGGTTGCGGGTGGGCATGATTGCGAGTGCGCATGTAAGCGAACAGGTCGTAGACGATGCGCGTGGTGGCGAGTTTCAAAATCGCGTGCGGATCGCGGAGCGGGTGGGAAAAATGCTCGATGATGGTCGCTTCATCGAGATCCGGCTCAAAGCCGTCGAGCGAGTCGCCGGCGCGCTGCCCCATCTTGCCCATGACCGCTGTGCCTACAACCAAGCCAAGGGCATCGAAGGCAACTTCCGCACGGTTGCGGTTGGCGTCACTCAGAAAATACGGCGAAAGGACACGATAGTCGATCTTTGTTGTGACAACGTTGCCAACCGCGTCGCGCACTTCCACCGGGGATAGATCATGAATGTCGTAGTCGGCGAGGGTTGTATGGTGGAAGGGATCGACAAAGCGCCGGGGCTGGAAGAAATGCAGGCGCGCGTGTTCCAGCTCTTCCGCGGCACCGCACTTGCGAGGTGCGTAATAAACTTTGCCAGAAGGGATCCACCAGCCGCCGTTGCCGGTGAGGTCAACGTACTTCCCTTCGTCATGCAGCACGTACTCGACTTCGGGAATCATATTTTCCCACGGCTCGTGGCGATGGTAGGCCTGGACCAACAGGCCCGGAGTAAAAGCCAGCTTGTAGGTCTCGCCGGGCAGGGCAAGCGCTTCGGTGACGCCAAGCGGTAGGATTCTTTCGAGCCGATCGGCGCGGTAGTACGTTCTGCTTTCTTCGATCAGGCGGCGATAGGGCGCCTCACCGACGGCTCCCAAATTATCGACGTCTTCATATGGCAAGTCGTGTCTGCCGTCGCTGGCGCACGCAACCTGAACCTTCAATTCCTCAAACCGGAACAGATTTGTAGTGCCGGGCTGCGAAGACCAGGGCTTCATATTTAGAAGTTGATAGTTGCGCGTAACAGCTGGGATGGGAATGCGAAACGAATGAGGCTCCAGCACGGCATTCGTAAATCTATTGTCCGAAAGCGTGATCAGCAGTTCCTTCTGCTTGGCGCGATCGCCGTCTGTGATCAAAGGGGAGGGATCGGGAAAGCGGCGTCCGTAACCGATGGAAACGGACTTGAGCACGTTGCCGTAGTCGTCGACTTCGAGCGTTACGCTGTGAGCGGCGCGGGGATCGGCATACCAGTGACTGTCGACTTCGTAGAGTTTCCGCTCATAGTGAAATGCCAGCGATTCGCGCGCATGGGTGAAAAAAACAGCGTGGAGATTCCGTCCCTGCGGCTGCAACTCGACGATGGTCGAGTTGCTTTCTGCGACGCTGTAGGGGCGGGACGATTCCTCTTTCTCATCCAGCGCATATATCTCCTGGTGGAGCGTCGTTCCCTTCAATGCGCGGCAGGCCTCCCGGGCTTCCATGGGTGTGAGGAAATCGGGAAGGATGGTGTCATCGAGAAGCATCGCGGCAAGAGGCTCGTCCCCGTGCGCGCCCGGAGGCGCAGGCTCGCGGTAGTATTCATGCGCGAGATGACGCGAAACATATCCGTTGCCAAGAAACACGCCGGTGTGAAACCAAGTCTTAGTCAGCACCGGCGGCACGCTGGAAGCACGATCAATATTGTCTCCCACGGGAAACGCGGAACTTTGGCTCAACGCGGCGAACTCTTCGGTATCAAGCTGGTCGACCCTGCCGAAGCCGCGAAACTCGCGCTCCAGGCCGTCGAAGAATCCGTGGTGATAGGTGTATGAGCTGACGAAGCGATTTCGGCTTACATAATCGTACGTTTCCAGGCGCTTCACCACGTGCACGGGAAAGGGCAGGCGAGTAAGCCACGGTCGTCCCACGGCCTTGTCGGCCAAATAGAATTCCGTCGAGGACGCGTACTCCACCCGCGTTTCCGCGCCCAGATTGTTGGTTACCTTGACCAGCAGGTGCGGCTTCTGGCCATTCATGAGGTCGATGTATCTCAGCGATCTCCGGGTATCGTCCGGCAGTGTGGACGACCAGAGCACGCAGGCCGTGCCGCGGCCAAGGAAGTCAACAACGGAGATCGAAGTCTCGCGATTGACCGGGAAAAACTGCGGAAGAACGCGGGCGTCGGACCATGCGTTGCCGGACTCGTTCAGATAAATTCGAATGCCGTTCACGCCGAGGTAAACGATGTCGGTGCAGCCGTTTCCATCCGTGTCGGACAATCTGACCCGCGATTGCTCGAATATATCGTCATCTTCAAACCACGGGGGGTTGTCCATGACAACTTTGGGGCCGAACACTCCATAACCCAGATTGGGCCAGCAACACACCTCGCCATTTCGAATACGCACGAGATCCGAAAGCCCATCGCCACACATGTCGGCCAAATAAATCGATTGGACTCCATCGGCGAAGATGACGTGCGGGCCCTGGTCCTCATCGGTAGGAACCGCAACGCGGATGGCTGTGCCGAAGCCTTCCTCCAGAAACGACTCGTGCCACAGAAATGCGTCGTCTTCCGTAATCAGAATGTCGGCGATTCCGTCTCCGGTTATGTCGACAAATTTCAGGTTCGGATTTTTCCAGTCGAGTACGGGAAGGGCGCGGAAATTTCGGAAATGCCCCCAACCGTCATCGAGTGTGCGCTCATAGAAGCCGGGCGTCGAAGAATCAAACTGGACTAGATTCAGGGTTCCGGCGCCGGCGATGTCGAGAAGTTGCTGCTGTCCGCCGCTCAGCGCAGCCAGGGAAGGTTTTTCCGCAACCAGCGCAGTTGCCCCGAAGCGGCCATGGCCGGCGTTGGGTTTGTAGAACCATCCCGTGCCTTCTTCGGTCAGCACGCCGGAAATGCCCTCGCCGTTGAGGTCCAGCCAGCGGAAATTTTCGCCGTCAATTCCGGCAGGCAAATTCTCCAGGCTTAGAGGATCGACCTCCTTCACCTGATAGCCCCGATAGCCCTCGTTCTCCAGCGGACTTTCCGTGTAAACCAAGTCCAGGGGCGGCAGCGATTTCTTCAGGTAACGTCCATCTCCGTGGCGCACATACCCGGACTGCGTGATTTGCGTAATGAACGACCCGACTGCTTTTTGCCGATATTCAAACTCCGTTGAGCGAACCAGGTAGTCGGAAGTTCCGAGTTCCTCGGGAAAGTGGTGAAACATGAGCACGCGGTGGCAGAGGCGGTAGATGCGAACCTCGAAGCCTGAACGGTACTTGGAGAATGGATCTCTGCGCACCGGCCACCGACTCTCGCTTGGACGCGCCGCAGTGCAGCGAACGTATCGCCTGCCGTGGTCGTCTTTGGGATCGGTGTGGTAATGCCCCTCGTCGTAATCAAAGACGACTTCGAACATCCAATCGGCATTTTCAAAATCCGGTTGCTTCAGGTGAGACGCACTAAATCCGGGGCTATCGCTGTCGCGCAGTAGCGGACGCCGATTGCCATAGAGAATGCGCTTGGGATAACGGTTGGCGGTGCGGACGCGTCGTTGCTCGCTGGCGCGCGAGAGGTCGACGCCGTGGCCGTTTTCGGGGACGTATTCATAGACGATTGCGTTGCCTTTGTCGTCATAACTCTCGCAAATAAGCCAGCTAAAAACGTGGTGGCGATTCTGCGGGTCGAAGATCCGTGACCGCTCGTCGCGCCCGTACACGGTGAGCGTGTTGTCCTTTGAAATGGATCGCCAGTGCTCGTCCCCGTCCTCGATTCGCGTCCATCGTTCGATGCGCGCAAACAATCCCTCAATGCGGGGGCGATAGCGTTTCACGCAATGGCCGTCGAGCTCGAATTCGTCGTCGACCCAGCGGCCTTCCGCATCCTGGAGCAATAACGGAACCAGGTCTTCCACTCCGGACAAGATGAAGACATCACATTCGGCGACTTCGCGCCCGCGATATTTCGGCAAACCTTTATCGGTCTTGCGGGTGATCGATGGCAACGACAACGACCAGCCAATCCCGAAAATGTCATTGCCCGATCCGGAGTCGTGGGACAAGGACAAGTCGGGGCCGAATCCCGAGCGCCCTGGGCTGAGCCCGAGCGGGACGTCCAGCTTGCCCGTGCCAGCCGCGGCGTTCGTTTGAAACTTCTCGCCGATGCCGCGAATGGCGCCGCCGCCAGTGGGTAGCGAGATTTTCGGCGCCGCAAAAGGTGAAGACTCAGACTGCGACCCGCTTGCGTTTTTAGAAGTCGTATCGCTTGCACTTGCCGTCCCACGGGCAGTCGCAGCCTCAGAGACGGCGGAATCTTTGGAGCTACCCGTGTTTGTCTTCGTCGAGGATGGATCTGTGGGCATAATCACCTGACCGAATCACGAACGGTTTGCCGCGTACGATGAGCGCGATGACTCAGACGCGGCGAACGTACCTGGACGCAAGTCAGCACGGCTCTTTCCACCGTTCGTACCGGCATAACACGTACACCCGCTCCAGTTCGCCGATTTTCTCGGGGAAGCGGAATTGCACGTCGGCGCAATGACGGTCGCGTCTCAACGGCCCTATGTGGGTGTCGAAGATTCCGTAGTAAAGCTCGGGCGATTCCGGGCACGACAGACAGGACACGGGTAATCCTTCATCGCGGCGATCATGGCGGCCCTGCCGGAACTCCACAACGCGGCAGTCCGGCTGGCACGCCCGCGGGCACGGACACTCACCGGACTCGCAACCGCAATCATCGTGATCGGCTGAGTGGAACAGGATGGCCATACCTGTGACCGCCAGTTCACCCAACGCAGGCACGTACGGGAACATTTTTCGCTCGAGCCCGAAGGCAAGCCTCGCTCTGCCATCTTTTTCGCGGCAGGAATTCTCGAGAAGCTGCCATGCGTCGGGGAAATCGTGCCGCACGTCGAAATAGCACCAACCCGAACCCGGCAGATGTTTACGCGCCGACTCGCGCGCTACGCAGGCCAGAGGGTAGCCTCCGTCACGCGTCGTATGGTTCAAGTGCAGGACCACGTCGGTCAACGGCTCCATCGGCATGTAGTTGTCCTCGTGATGCAGTTCGATGCGCAGACGGCAGACGGCTCCATGAAACTCAAAGGGGAGACGGCGGTCATCGTGCAAATTGAGCTCGAACAAGCCTGAATCGTTTTGTCCGCTCGAAGTCGCGATGGCCTCTTCGGCTCCATATATGTGCACGAGGCGCGGATCGTGCGAGCAGGCCTCATATCTGTCTGTCGCACCGCATTCGCAGCAACATCCTGTCGACGGCGCCTCGAGACGGGGATCGATGCGCGTCTTGCTGCTCAGCAGTGTCACCTTGCAATGCACGCCTGTATAAGGACCCGTTACGCATGGAATCGTGAGACTCAGACTCTTGATGCGGCGCATGTAATGTCCGGGATAATCCAAATCGAACATCCACTCCGGTAGTTCGATTTCGCAGCCGCCGGTTACCTTGAGCCGCAGGAACTCCATCGGGAAGTGGAGCCGAAGAGAAAAGTGTTTCGTCAACTCATATTCGCGAATGTTTTCGTCCAGATACGCTTTGTGCATCTGATGCAGGGCAGCTTCGAGCCGCTCACCGGCCAACAGCCCCTGCCGCCGGTCGTCCCAGATGTCCTCGGGGATGAAGTGCCGCGTGGTGTGTCCGCGCTCGAAATTGAAAGCGCGTTGCGCCTCCATGGCAGCGTGATGCGCCAGCTTGAACAGCCGCCGTTGCAAGCCGAGAGTTTCCTTCCGCAACCACAGAAACAGGTCAGTCGCGGTGAATTTATCGCGGAGGAAATCGAGGACTTCCGTAGAATGCTCGATCTGGCGCTGGAGATTGTTGAGCTCCTGCATGGCCTGATCGCGCCGTCTGTGCGCGCCGAGAATCTGAAGCTCAGCCTGTTGGATATCGATGGGCAGCGTTTGCATATGGTTGCACCATTCCGCCGACCGTCGTTGCCAGTTGGCTTCGGTCATGTCGATGGCCGCCGTGGAACTCTGAATGTCGGCCACCGTCAGCATGATTTTGGCGATCGAGTTAAAGAACGCCGCAAGCTTGTCGCCGATTGGAACGTGGGTAAATGTCGACATCGCCCCGACGTAACAATCGGGAACCAGGTGCATCGCCTCGCCAATCGCTTCCGTCAGGTTGCCGGCAGTACGTGTCTGGAGCGCGTTGTTGGAAAGGCTAAGGTTCTGGATTTCGTTGGTGATCAGCCCGTTCTGATAGAGGTTGGTGTAATAGAGCAAGTTCGTCTGGTTGACGTCTTTGGCCTGCTGGAGCGCCTGCACCTGCCAATCGGCGTCGCGCCACTGGTCCTGCCGGATGGTACGAGTCAACACCAGCAGCTCGCGCTCTTGCTCGGCCTTGAGGGATGTCAGGGACTCGTTGTCGCAGTCTTTGTATGCGGCCAACAGGGCGTTGCCATGCTCTCGAACTTTCGCCGCGAGTTCGAAAGCCTTCGGAATCTGCGCGGTAAAGCGATAGGGATTGCGCCTCCAGCACCAGTCGTCCTTGTCCGCGCAGGGTTCCTGCGCGGCGCGCCAGCCTTCACGCAACGGATCGTCGCCGAAGTAGCACATATCGACGCCAAGCCGGCCATTGCGCAGGTGGTGCGAGTCGAAACAGTCATGAATCAGCTCCAGCCGGTCCGCGACAAGATCATAGAGATCCATAAGCCTTGGATTGAGCGGTGGATATGCGGGAACGTAGTTGCTTACTTCGGTTACGCTCGTGGGCTCCGGCATGCGCACTACGCGCGGCCGCGGACCCATGACTCGCGCCACGACATCGTAAAGGGTTCGAGCCTGCTCGAAGGCTTCCGGCGAGCGCCGATGCCGCGCCATGGCTTCGCCCCATTCCATGGCGGTGTGACACCAGTTCAGCGTGATGGCGCGTTGGCGTGCGGTTTCCTCCGAAACTTTCGAGCTGTCGCAACAAGCACCATGCGTCGCGTTTTGATCGGCCGACCCTCCGATCACGCGCGCTTGCAGGATGGCTTGTGCGTCATACCAATCCTGCTTCTGCTCGGATTGCGGCCTGCCGTGCTTCTCCCAGAGTTCATACGCCTCATTTGCAATCGCGTCGTTGGTGGGCCCGGTCGTCTCACTCTGGCAGCGCATCCAGGCGCAATCTTGTTGCAGGGGGCTGAAAGCGCGTTCGTACCACCTCAGCGCGAGCTCGAAATTGCAGTTATTGCGCAGTGCGTGGCCCAACAGCATGGAGGGCGCGAACCACGCAGCCGGAAACAGCCGCGCGCCGGGTTCGTCATAAGCGAAGAACGGATACGACAACAATTTCGGCGGATACGGCTGCGGCGGATGAGCCGGCAGTGGCGGCGGCGCCAACGGCTGCGGCAGTGCCACGGCTTCATCCCAGGGCAGATCAAAACGAAACCCCGGCGGCGACGTATCCGGAGTGCCCGCGCTGCTATTGGAGCCATACCCGGCCGGCAAGGGTGCGCTGCCGCTCACCTGGAAATAGAGAGAGTCGCCGCCACGCCCCAGAAATACCAGATCGGCAGGATCCGAGATGGCTACGTAACCGGCGGATTTTCTGGGCTGGCCAAATTCTCCATCGTGGACCCGGCACCAGGCCAGCCGCACGCATGGATTTGGCTCCCACTTCGCCAGCAATGCCGGCACTTGGCCTTCGTCGTTCCATTCCGCCGACTGCTGTTGGTATGGATCGTAATAGGAATCCTGAAAACCAGATTGATAGCTGCCGGTGAAGCTGGCGTTTGGGTTGCTGCTCTGAGCGTCGGTGTCGTCGGTGTACGAATAGAACTCCGAACTCACCAGCCAGAAGTAGTATTCGTCGACCAGAACCGGGTGCTCGCGTCCGCACTCACAGCAGCAGGTATTTCTCGGTTCATCGCCGTGCGGCGAAAATCCCAGCGTGGCCTTAGGCACTCCCGCCGCGGCTACACGCAGGAATTGCGTCCCCATCTTCATGGCCGATTCCATCCAGAAGGGAAGCACTTGCGGTTGCGAGTTTCCCACTGCAATGGCAGTGGCCAGCGATTGAACTTTCGCCGGCGTAGAAGATGTGCTTACGCTGCTGGAGGGATTCGACGGCAAATTGCCAGTGGACGCCGGCCCGTGAGCTACCGGCACCGCGCCTACAGGCGACGATCCTCCCGATGATCCTGAGGGTCCTCCCGTCGTGGTCCCCGAGTTGGAGCTAGTCTGCGGCACAGCGGCCAGCCAGGTGGGTTGATCGGGATACTTAGGATTGCCGAGCGTGCCCAGACCTTCCCGCGTCGTCGATCCCGGTGGCACCGTTAGTGCTCGGAGTTCCGAAGGAATGGCGCGCTGAATCAGTTCTGGCGCTTGCTCTAAAGCTTTGTCGTCGTCTTGCCAATAATCCAGGCCTCCGGGCGCCGCCATGGTCAGCGTCGAGGCCCGCAACTGAGATTCCAGGAAACGAAACCCCTCAATGCGGCGAGCCTTGCCGAACTCGGTCCACTCGATGTAATTCTCTTTGTAGAACTCTCTCCGTTTGCAGCGCTCCCAGATGTGATAGGTCTCGAAGCGGCTGTCCCACAATTGCGCAAGTTGCCGGGTTACTTTCCAGTTCGGTTCCAGTCCCAGCCGGCAGCGGCGAATGAAGGTTTGCACCGCCGAGATCGCCTCTTCAATGCGGCTTGCTTTTTCGCAGATTCCAGTTTTGACGTCGAGCAGGAGCAGGTCGCTCAAGTCGCCCGCCGACGTTGCGTAGTTGGAGGTACCCCAGGGAAGGGCAATACGCTCCATTTTGCATAAGTACGCGATCAAGGCATCGCGGCCGTGCTCGCGCAGTTCATCATTCGGCCGTTTCAGATCGAGATAGCGGCGCGGCTCCCCGTCGCCGATGTAGCCGCCGGCAAGAAACGCCAGCAGATTTGCGTTGCCGGTCTGCGCTACACCGGAGGCGGGCACCTGTGCGCTGGGGTCGGTCGAGGCCCACAGATCCGGCCGCGCCTTGGACATTTCTTTCGTGTGGAAGCAGCGCAGCAAACTGTGCAGCCAGCGATCCGCATGCCACACGCGGATCAGCCAGCGCTCATCTTGCAAGTCGCCGCTGCTGACCGTGTAGATGGCGGAGGTCTGATCCTGGAAGAAGCGAAGGTCGAGATTTCTTTCGAATGATGGCGTTCCGATGAAGGAAAGCAGATCGGCGGCGTTCGCAGGAGTGTCTACCTGAGCTACCTCAAACAGCCGCCACAAATATCCGCGATGCACGCGCAGCACTTCTCTGCGCATCAGGTCGTAATCGAAAATGCGTTCCCACCAGTCGAACATCGCCTGGGTGCGCTCCAGCGACGGATCGGAACGGTCGCCGGACGTTGCCGTCGGCGGATAGTAGTTGTCGCGCAGGGGCAGGAAGTTGAAGTCGAAATTGGCCAGATGCTGACTGAACGTCGTGGGGCTGCCGCTGGGGCGGTAGTAGGCGTAACCGGCGAAGCCGGGATTTGCACCGGGATTGGCCAGCATATAACCCAGCTCGGACTGATGACTTTCTTCACTCTGACGCGCTGAGAGATCGAATTTCGCGCAGAACGAAACCGCCTTGAACGCGCGCTGATACGTGCGTCGCATGTCGCGCAGCGTGCTGGTATAGAAGGTCTGCAGGAAAAGCTGCGCATTCTTGCTGCCCGGCAGGAAGGTGATACCCATGTCGAGCGTCGAGTCCTGATAGTCCCGGTACAGATGCCTGATGGGAAGGGTGACGAGGCATTCGCTGGTATCGGGGCCTGCGTACTTGACCTGGAAGCCGGTACGCTGCGGATGCAGGCCAGGACCGGCAAAATTTGGAGCGGGTTGAGCATACTCGATCACAATCGAATACGCTCCGCGACGCAGGCGGGGAGCGTTTTTTTCCGGCGCGGTTTCGCCCGGCCACTGATGATTAAGCGCGAGGACGGTCTTTTGTCCACGCTTGAGCGTGATCCTCCATTGCGACGCTTTGGCTAACTCGCAAGCGGGTTCCTCGCCATACGGAGTTGGAGCGCCGGCGTGGAACCTATAGTCCCCCTCGCGCTCGACGAGCAGTACGCCAGACCAGCAAGCCTGAATGGCTTGAGCGCCGCCCAGTCGTTGTCCGTCGCTGTTCTTGACCGCATAGCCGTTGTTGAACGCCACGACAGAACTCGAGGCAGGTGTGAGCGTCAGCGATGGTATGACTGTGGGAACCGGGCTGTTGGTGACGTCGCGCTCGTGCCCGAAAGCTTCCATCGGGCCGCGCACTTCCCGCCAGATATCCTGAGTGGCCGGCAGCGTTCCGGAACCTGGCTTGGGGACGAGGCTCGTGCCGGGAGCTCCGGCCAGACTCGTACCAGAATTCGATACCGGATCCGTCCCTGGATTCGAGACCTGAGTGCCGCCCGAAGGCTGGGTCTCACCACTTTGCTGCTGCGGGGCCAGATATTCCCCGAGCAATCCGGTTCCTGTCAGGCCGAGCAGTGCGGGTATCGCGCCGCCTGCGGGCGGCGTCCACATGACCGACGGCGGCGCGCCTGAGTCCGACTCCCACGGTGTGCCTGTATTTTCGTCGGAGAACAACTGGCTCAATACCAGTGCCGCAACCTCCTCGGTTTCTTCGAGGCGGCAATCGAAATGGTGCGCCACGTGTTTCGCAAGGTGTTTGACGATCGTCTTGCGGCGCGCATCGGCCAGTGCAAAGTGACGGCGGAAGTAGGCCCAGCGTTCGGCCTCGCCGTGCTCTTCAATGAGATGTCGCTCCGCGCTCTGCCAGTCGGGAAAAAGAAACGCGAATGAGGCTAGGTCCACTCTGGGAGCGAAATAGAGATCCTGCACCGCAGCCTGCTCGGCACTGTTCAGCGCCGGCAGTTGGCTCAATTTCGCAGCAACTGCTTCGTCGCGCAACGGCAGTTGAATCCACAGCTGACTCGCAGTGGAGTCGTATTGGAATGGGCTTCCGGGCGGTGTATTCCATGACGCAGTGGAACTGAGTGACGTTCGGTATTGCCGTTGCAGATCGCTGACGGAATATCCGGCGCCTTCCAGTACTCCCGGAAAGAAATGTTGGCCGATCGAGAGTAGCGGATCCTGCCCGCTGGCGGGATCGTATCCAAACTTGCTTCGGAATTCCGCCACAATTCGAGGCCATGTCCAGCGATGCGCTTCTTCGTCGTCGACTTCAACCCGCAATAACTCTTCGCGCAACTTCCACAACGAATGCTCGTGAGCGTCCTCGGGAAGATCGAGCGGGAAATTCTGCGCTTCTTCCGCATCCTGTGCGAACGGGTCTTCATACTCATGCGGCGGCAGCGCGTTAAACAAATACAGCAATTCGCCCACCCGGAACTTCGACGCGCATATCTTCGCGAGCACTTCCGCGAATCGCAAAGTGCAGCCCGGAGTGCTGTTCCAGGTGTCGGTCGAAGGGTTAGTCGAAGTAGGTGGGTTGAAGCCGGCGAGGCGCGAAAGCGCGTCCAGGTTGTCGGCCATGTGCGCGACGCTCTCGCCGCGGGGGCGCGCACATCCGAACCTTGTCTTCGCGTAGCGCTCAACGCCTTCCAACAGTTGGTGTACGGCCCACTTCCACATCTTCGCGCTGTTCCCCACCCAGAGCGCCAGCAGGTGCGTGCGGTCTGCGCCGGTGGTTCCGGTTGACTTGTCGAAGCGGTCGATCAGCGGCAGCTTGAAGTAGTCGCGCAACATCTGGAACGCAGCCAGTTGCCGGACAAACTCCGGGTTGATGGTTCCAGCGGAACTAAACAACTGCAAAATCTTACAAATGTCGTAGAGTTCCTGGAACGAGTATCGTGCTCCGCAAACATCTTTCAGCTTTCGCCAGAGCCGTATGAATATCGCCAGCTGAAGAAGTTCTTGCTGAGGATTGTCATCCGAGACTTGCAGCCGATAGTCTTTCAGACAGCACGGCTCACACTCGGGGTAAGTCACTTGATTTGGTTCCTGGTCGCCGGTCGATCGTTGCCACACCACCTTCGACAATTCGAGAAACTCGCAGTACGTCAGGCAAGTGCGCTTCAGGAATTCCGCGAGAACGACCACTTCTTCCATCCACGACTGGTCCTGATCTTCGGAATATCCATATAACTCCGCCGTCGGCACAGTCGATGCGGGAGTACCCGTCGTTGTTCCCCCCGGTAGAACCGGATTTCGATCGAACGAATTCCCGCACGATTGGATCGGTGTTCCCTGGAACAGCATGGAGTACTCTTCCGGAGTAATGCCAAGGTATTCGATCGCCGTGTCAATTCGCACCGGAAAGCGCCAGAGATTAGACTCGAACCCTGCGGGTGGAGTGTCAGGATTAAGCGCAAATTCCGTAATGCACTTGCGGAAGGTGCGCAGTTCTTCGAAGCGGCAGGTTCCCAAATGACGGAAGTAGGTCCGTGACACATCGAGCGCCTGAGAGTAAGGCAGACAGCACGACGAGAAATCCATCTTCAGATTGTTGTAGACCAGCGGTTCGACGGAATCGTTTCCTCCCACAACCGGAGTTGCGGGTGTCGAGTATTCCGGCAAGGCCCCGAAGATGACTCCCGGTTCATGGCATCCGCGATTGTCTCTTTCGCAATCGTCCTCTTGGCACAACTTGTACCCAGCCAACTCGTCATCCGAAGTCTCATAGATCGTCCCGCTGGGGGGTTGGGTTGACCCGGGTTGAGTCGCCCCCAGGTATTCCAGGCATTCGTTTACGAGGTCAATCAGCGGCAGCGGCGTTTGCAGATTGGAGCAACTCGCCAGCAGCGTGCCTAGCGGTCCGCGACGTGTGGCTATGGCGGCGCCTAACGTCTGCTCGGACGATGAGGCCGCAGCCCACGGGTTCTCGCAAGTTGAGTTTTGCGAAAGCCGCAGCATTTCCTGCAAATATGCGATGGGGCTAAATGGAGACAGGCACGGCGGAGGCACGCAATCCACCAGCGAGCCATCCGGATTGATCGGCTGAAACGTTCCACCAATTTGGCCCGGGGGCGTGGTTGTGGGCGGGGATACCGTTTGTGCCTGCGTGTAGAGCGAGGGATTGACACCGATGTTGGAAAGGGCATAGTCGTAAGCCACGGTGCCGGTCAACGCCTGCTGAAAATCCGCAGGGGGGATATTTGAAATGTCGCTCGCTCGGCGGAAGCCGCGGGCATAGAGCGCCTCGGCGACTGAGAATGCGAAGCTCACCGGATTCGGCAGCGTGTAGCCGCCAGAGAGGGTTGGATTCTGCACCACGCTGGCGACCTGGCAGAGATCGCTGATGGAGTTCATAGCCTGTGTAAGCCAGGCTTGCGCGACGAGGTCAGTCGAGAACACTGTGGTCACGGCATTGGCGAGTTCCGCAGCAGTAAACGGAGTGGTGAAGAGGTTGAAACCAGGCGAAAGCGAAGGGGAAGCGGCAAGGGACGCAGCCGCCAGACCGATTGGATCGAACACCGGCAAGTCGAACGTTGGTGGTGCGCCCGGCTGCGGCAACTGCGCTTGCGTAGGGACCGACGAAACCGTGAAGAACAGTTGCACAGCGCGAATGAACGCCTTGATGCGAGTCGCGATGTAACCGGCCGTGAGTTTTGTCGAGCTTGACGCTCCCGGCGCGACTGGTTGGGTCAGTGGAGGCAACCAGGTAGGATTCCCGACGTTTGTAAAGAAGTCGCTCCACTGCGTCGCCGTGACCTGCTTCAAAGCCTGAATCGTCTTACTGGGCAACCAGTGAAAAATCTGGTCTGCCAGCAGGCTGGGTGGCGGATAAGTTGCAAACAAAATCACCGAACCCGGCGGCACGTCCCCCGCGGCGTTGGGCTTAATATTTACGGTGGTTGAACTGGTTGCCCCGGACCCGGTTACCGTCACCGATAAGACCACAGTTTCGGCGGCGATGCCGGGGCCATAAACCGTCATGCCGGACTGGATGCCCGTGGTCGTTGCTGGGCCCCCAAATGTCAGCGCTCCGGTTCCAGATGGGCAGTCCTTCGTGGTTGTCGCAGCCGTGGTCGGACTGTATGCATTGAAGGTGACACTTGTGGCGGCGCCGCTGAGAGTCTGACTGAGCGTTACCGTAGTGACTGGGGCCACGCTTGTGACCGTAGTGTCAGGATTGATTCCAGTCCCGCCGACCGTCATTCCTATGCTGACGTCGAGCACTCCGGCAAAAGTCAAGCTGCTACCCGATAAGACCGCCGCGTTCGTTGGAGCGGAGACAGCGGAACTGCCGGAACCGAAGTTGATCATTTCTCCGCTTGTTACCCCACCTGATGCAAGACCCGGAGAGATGCCAATGGTCGTGATCGTTTCAACCGCGGTAACGGTGGTGCCTGCGGGAATGTTCGTGCCGCTCACCGGCATTCCGACGCCGATGCCGATTACGATCCCACCTGCATTCAGCGCAGGAAAGGTCAGCGTGTTCGTCGTCGAGCTCGTGGCCGTCGCGCTGAACTCAGGAATGATATACCCCTCGGTCAAGGCATCGAGATCGAGATAGAGATAGCCTTCCTGATCTGTACTGGCTAATGTCTGCGTCCAGATGTTGAAATCGGTGTTCTGGTAAGTCAGCGGCGGATTCGGAGGGGGAGTCGGCGTTGGATCTGTCGTGGCGAGCCAGTCCGTGATCAACGAAGCCAGAGGGGATCCGCTAAAAACCGTAACCGACGAGCTGTTTGATGCTGCCGACACGCCCAGGGCGACTAGCCGCCGCGCTGCCTGGAAGGAAGAGATGGACGGCACGCTTGAGGGCAGAGTTGTGAAAGATTCGGGATCGTTAATGACGCCGCCGTTAACGGCGGTCTCGAATAGTTGCAGCAAACGGTCGATCGCGTCCCCGGTGGCCTGTTGATACCTCTGTAGGGCGCTCGTAGACTTGTCGAGATTGGCGGTAAGTGCATAGAAAAAAGCTGCTGGTACGCCAAAGTTCACACCCGCCGGTCCAGAGGCATTGATTCCTTGCACCAGTAATTCACTCTCCACCTCCGTCGCAAACGTGGAGGATGGATCGACGGGGAACTCCAGCAACGCCGCGCTCGCATTCAGACTGGCCTGCTCGCATACCACCGCCGCAGATGCGGCGGCAACGAACTTGGTGAGCCGTTCTGCCGCAGCGTTTCGGGTCGAATAGAAACTGTTCAGTGCGCCTTCAAACTTTTGCCGATCCGTTTCCAGACTGTTGGTGCTGTTGTTGCTGTCGTCGGCACTGCCGCCGGGGTTGGGAGGATTGGTGTAAAGCGATTCCAGCGCATCGGGCGGAGCGGGCAGTGCATTCTGATAGCTCCACACAATGTCATAGGCGATTCGCGAGCAGTTTTGCGGTGACGAGATCAACGAAGCGATCGTAGCCGGCGGCGACGAAATCGTATCGTTGCCCAGGGCGTTGGCGATCGCCGTGGAGAGGATGTTGAAGTCCGGCGGCGAGCCGTCGCTTGGGAGTATGACCGAGATCGTCTTTGGTCCGCCCGGCGACGGGAGGGAAATGTAGAGACTGGTCTCGGTGTCCGGCAATTGCTGGTACTGATCAATCGTTGGCGGGCTGGGAAAGTCGTTGATGAGAACGTTGTAAAACGTAGTGTTGACCGGGATGACCTCCGCACCGCGCGACGCCTGAATGACGATATCCAGGTAATCGTCGTGCGGTGAAGAAGGCGGCGGAAACAGCGGAATCACGGCCGTGGCTACCGAAGCCGGGCCGATCGTCACATTCATGCCGAACCAACCGAAGCTATAGCCCACAATCTCTGTGTGTTGAACAATTCCCGTGCTCAAAGGAAAGGTGAAGGTCAAGGATTGCGATCCAGATACGGAGCCCGACAGCGGTTGCGAGAGCGTGACGGTGGTTTGAGTCACGGCGGTCACAATAGTACCTGCGGAAACCAATCCTGGGTCAGGATTGACAGTCATGCCAACGGCTACACCGTTCGTTTTTCCCGAAGGGAAGGTCAGCTTATTCCCCGAGCTTGAGGACGGCGTGAGTGGAAACGAAATGTATGGCGCCGGGAGTGCGAAAGTGACTGAAACCGGTGATGAAGAGGTAACGCTCGCAGCCGCCGAGAGTATAACTGTGTTGCCCTTTATCTCGGCCACGGTCGCGGTGCCAAAGGACCCAGTCACCACCATTCCGGGCGTTACTCCGGGCGGCGGTGTAGCGGCGAAGGTCAAGACGGCGAGGTCATCTGTGTTGTTTTCAACGCTGGTGGCCGTTAGCGAAAAAGAATAGGCCGGAGTGCTGCCGCTTGTGACCGGATTGGCGCCAGAGGGCGGTTGAGCGGTAAATGTCAGGACAGTTCCGGCTGGTACGAAATTCGTGAGTGTTGTATTCAGGGTTATCGTAGTTGCCCCAGCCGAGCCCCCGATTGCGGTAACGTAGAGACCGGAACTGGCTGGGATTACCGGACTCGAGGCCGACTGGTCGTCGCTAAAGACGTAGGCACCCTCTGGAATTCCAGCCACTGAGCTAAGCGTTAGCACCGACCCGTAGTTGCCTCCGCTTCCGCCGCTGTACTGTGTTGGCTGTGAGGTCATCACCGACACGCCAGCGATCCATCCTCCTGTCGGACCCCACAGTGTCAGCCCGTACGGGGACGAATACACGGGATCACTGAGCGGCGTGGGGTTGTCGGGCGGTGAGTTTGCGTCGAAGACCTGGAGTTGCAGGTTGTCCAGATAGCTGGCGAACGTGCCGCCGTCGACCGGCGACTCAGGAACAAGCCGAACCACAAGGTAGCCGCCCATTCTCGCAGCCCTTCTTTCGTTAGAGGTAAGAATTCGGGTTTTCCGCGCGCGCCCAAACCTCAGGGCATCGCTCAGTGCTGGTTACCTGCCAACCGGCGACACTCGTCGGGACCTGGGGAGTAGTTCCGCAGAGCGCTCGATTGGTATTGTTGGTCTTGAGGCAAACACAAGCTCACTTCTATCCTGGATAGTTATTCAGCGATAACATGATCGCGCGGCGGCGCTTGCTTTATGCTGATGGCCCGCTTCACCGCCCACTTAATCGGAAGAGTCCCCCACCAAAAGAGCAACAAAATTTGCCTTGGTTGCTCAAGAGCCCTCTCCACGGGTTCCAGCAAGACTTACAACTGGAAAAACTACGTATAGTTAGTGACTCGGCCCCGCAGATCGTTTCAAAGGAACTTCGATGTATCGCAGAGACTGTCGGCTAGAGGTTCCTTGGAAGCGGTGCTGGAGAACCATATAAAACTGCGGCGAAAACTGCTGGCCTTGGTAGTCGGGTGGGATGGCATATTTTCGTGACACCTACAGCTCGACGCTCAGGCAGCTAGGCGTGGACTTGAAGGTACAGCAGGAATTACTGGCGGCATGCAGATGTGAGAACGATGAATGTTTACACCCAAACGGTGAGCGCGCAGAAGCGGGAAGCCCATTCCCGCGTCGTGCAGATGGTGCTTGGCTGGCGAAGCGAACGAAAAATGAGCCAACTGGACATTTATGGACATGCGCGACGCGGTAAAGTCCGCAATGTCAGTTGGTTAATGGTGGGCGCTATAGGATTTGAACCTATGACTTCCACCGTGTGAAGATGGCACTCTACCGCTGAGTTAAGCGCCCACTGGATGCGGTAAGTTCCTCATTATACACAAGCTTGGACCCAGGATTTGGGCGCCGGACGGGCCGAGGCCGCGGAACTAGCGGCAAGCGCGAGGAGTGAACACGCCGCGGAACTGATATTGGCCGCTCAGATGTTGAAGACGCCTACGGCTCGCTAATCCAGCAAAGGCCGAGCCGAGCCGCCCAGCAGCGACGGATTCAGGTTGAAGATGTTGTGATGGCCTTCGGGTCCGCCCCAGGCAAACATCAGGTAGACCATGGGGAAACCGCCCGCGCGCAAAGTAAATCCCGCGGCGAAGCTGTGCCTGAGATGATCGAACCCCAGATCGCCGCGCGTTAGCGCCACCCGGCCTTCGTCGGCCATCAGCTTGAGTCCGAACGGTCCCCAGATCGAGTGCTCGAAGCTCTCTTGCAACAACAGAAGATTCGGGGCGCGAAAACGGTAGTCCTGATAACTCCCTAGTGTCATGGCTCCATCGATGTCGGACCCGCCCAGCGTCTGCTGAAAGTAAAAGGGCACGGCGCTGGTGGCTGAATTGATCGATTCGGAAACAAGCAGCCGCGCGCCGATCGAGCCGTTCAGATTTAGCGTATGCGGCAGCGGAGGACATTTCGCACCATTCGGTGCGCACTCGTCCGGACCGTTCGCATCGGTGTTTTTGACCGCCGCTTTCGTATAACCGTAGAGATAAAAAGTGTGGTTCAAGTCGGCCGTCCAGCGCAGGAAAGAATTCATCGAACTCGAGGGCGCGAAGAACTGCTGAAAATTTGCCAGATAATTCAATTGCAGCCGGTCCCCAAACACGGGGCGAATGCGAAAGCCTTCTCCGAGTTGTATGAAACCCGGCTGGCTGTTTAGTCCGGGCGCTGTGGCATTCGTGTAGAGCGCCTCGATCGATGGAACGGAGTCTCCGTTCTCGCCTTTGATGTTAACGAAGCGGCCATTCACTTCTCCTAGTAACGCAAGATTCAGCTTAGCGATCGCCGCCCACTCATAGACTGGTTTAACCACGCTAGTGCCGAGGATGGTTTGCGTCATTCCAAACACCGAGGCGTCGGTCAGCGCGGAGTCGTTGCCGAGGCCAAAGAAATTCAGCTTGTTCAACGAGATCGATTGCGCGTAGAGGTTGAAAACCGTATACGGGTGCACCAGATTGATCGGCGATTTCTTGGCTGGCTTCTTCGGTTGGGCAGTCTGGCCCGGCTGCGAAACCGTTGGCAGATCGACCTTCACCGGCTCGTTCGGCGTGTGGATGAGTTTCATATATCCGCCGGCGCGCCACGAACCGTTGGGCGAGCCGACCGCGTCCACGTCCCAGGTCAAGCGCCAGTTCTCTGTATTCTTGTCGGCCGTAAATGCCGCACCCAGACCGAATCCATTTTGCGGCGGCAGGCTGCCGGCTGCGATGTGCAGTGGATGATCAGTGAAAAGCTCATACCCGCAACCGGGGATGGCTTTGAAACTGAAATCTTTGCAGGCGTCGCTGACGCGTTCGCCTTCGCGGCGAAACTCCGCTTGCAGCATGCCTTCCTGCGCCGTTGCGAACGTGGCTGCGAGCCCCACCGCGATTAAGAGAATCCACCGCATACCGCCTCCAGTCCAGCTATGAAACGGCATAGCCGGACGACTCTCAACTCTTTACTTTTTTCTTGCCCTTAGGTTTTTGCGCCGGCGGTTCTCGCATCGCCGTTTCGTCGGCCACGGCCGCGATCTCGATAACGTCCTTCCGCCTCGGCCTGGTGCGCCTCGCCGCTGCCGCTGCATGCGCGTCGTGAATCGCTTCCGTCACCGCGCGAATGTATTCCGCCGCTTCGCCTTCGGTCTTGATGGCGTTGATGTAAATATCTGTGTGGTGGCGCAGTGGCAGCCGGCGCTCGGCTTCATGCAGATGCAGAATCTGCGCCTTTAACAGACCGGAAACTGGCCGGTCTTTTTTGAATGCATCGTCCGGAACTGCCGGTACCACTATTTTTGTCGACATCATGAGCCTCTTCGGGCGGACCGAGTACGCGCGTCTCCTGACCCGCTGTTCCTAGCCAAAATCCGGACAGTCCTGCCGCATGGCATCGAGCGACAGCAGATCCAGAAACGTATCGGCAGCCGCTTCGCGCGCCGTTCGCTGCGCGTAGCTTCCCAGAAAGCGCTTCGTCACCGTGGCCGGAATCGAAGCGTGCTCAAAGGTGCGGCCATCCACCACCGTCGCCTTCGGAACCCACGGCGAAATCAGGATCGCGGGCACACGCACGCCCAGCCGGTCGAAGGCGAAAGGCATGCCCGTTCCCGTGTCGTTGGCCGAAGCGGAGAATCCGTCGGGCGCATTCGGCGAGCAGGGTGGCGGCACAACGTGGTCGAAAGTTCCGCCGTGCTCGTCATAGACCACCAGCAGCGCCGTGCTCTGCCACAGGTCGGCATTCTGCTTGATCGCGTTGTAAACCGACGCGATGAAATTTTCGCCCGCGCGAATGTCGTGATCGGGATGCTGATCGCTGGCCACTTCCTCGCCGTCGTCGCCATCGTGATCGCTATAGTTCGGCTCCACAAATGAATACTCGGGCAAAGTTCCACCCTGACAATCGGACAAGAACTGCTCGTAAGTGCCAAACAGCTTGGGCTCATTCTGGAGCAGGTTCACCACTTCCATCGTGGAGCTGGTCGTATCGTAGTAATAGATTTTCGCCGTGTGGTTTGCCGCAACCATGCGTTCGTAGATGCTCTTGTAGGGCTCCTTCACATAAAACACGTCCATCCCCACCTGGCCGAACGACGTTCCATAGTGCGCGAACGCCCGGTTGCAGATCGTGGGACCGGGAATGGAGGCGAACCAGCAGTTGAACACCGCAAACTCCAGCGCCAGCGTGGTCAGCACGGGCAACTGCTTCTGGACGAAGTAATACATAATTTTTTGCGAATGCCCGACGTCCTTCTGCTGGTTGAAATAACTCTTTACAAAGCCCTGCATGTTCGCGACGCGATTAGGACTGGTGTCTCCGCCAAAGATCTGCAAATCCACCGCCGGAAAATGATGATCGGGGTCGGGATCGAGCTGCCCTTGAAACTGCGCCAAGGGTTGCGGTCTAACCTGAGCGCCTGTCGTATCAGGATTGCTCATCTGGTCTGTCACTCCGTCGATCCTTGGATCGACCGCTTTCAGAGATCCCAGCATGTGATCGAACGAGCGGTTTTCCATCATCAGAACGACGATGTGTTTGAGGTTGTCGAGTCCGGTGGGCATGGGCGCACTCCTGCTGATGGATAGTAGTGCATTTGAGATGAGAAGCGTTTCTTAACAATCTTGTGAATTTTAGGGAATCGCATGATGGTAACCTTGCGGAATGCACGTCGATTCGGACGCGGGCTTGCGATCTCCGAAACGCCCTCGGCGGGCCGCCGCGGTTGCTGCGGCTCTCGTCATCGGATTGTTCTTGGGGCTGTTGTGCACAGGCGTGATCGGATGGACGATGCTTTCGCGAGCCTCCGGGGGCGGGGTGTTGAGCCGGATGTGGTCAGCCGTGACGGGCAGAACTCTGAGTATCGACGTAAGCCAGCCTACCGTTGTCGATCGCATTCAGAAGTTGCAGCGGCTGGAAACCGTGGTTTACACCATGGATAAAGTAGTGACCGGCGCGAAAGAGAACCGCATCTTCCCGGATTTTCTCGCCGGAGACCGGCTGCTGATGCTGGTACACGGCGAAGTCGTTGCCGGGATCGACTTTTCGAATCTCAAGCCGGGCGATGTGCGAGTGAATGGCCGAACGATTCGCCTGCATCTGCCTGCGCCGGAGGTTTTCCGTACGCGGCTGGACAGCGAGAAGACCAGAGTGTATTCGCGGCAAACCGGATTGCTCGTGCCTAGCGATCCGAATCTGGAAACTCAGGTGCGGCAGGAAGCGGAACGTCAACTCGAAGCGGCCGCCCTGGCCGACGGCATTTTGCCAGCTGCGCAGAAAAACGCCGCTGCGACCCTAACCAGCCTGTTGCAGGGGCTTGGCTTCGAGAAGATCGAGTTAGAGTAATGGCGAGACTATGAAGATTGCCGCCGCGGCAGCGGAATCGCCGTTATACCAAGCGCAATGACAATCCCCAGCGCGACTTCGATAAAGCGGTGTATCGCCACTCTCCACGGCGGCCCGGCGTGCGGGATCAGCATGATGATGGCGACGGTTACCCCGGCCAGCCGGTAGCTTTGATCCAATCCGGCCCACTGGCAAATCAGAATGGTGACGACGACCGCAACGGCGAACCACGGCAGAGTGTCGCCGACAAACGCCAAAAAAAGCGCGCTGGTAACCGCGCCAACGGCGGTGCCGACCAGGCGGTCGCGGGACGCGATGAACGTGGCTCCCACCTCCGACTGCATGACGACGATGGCGGTGATTGCGGCCCAATACCCCTGCGGCAGATTGAGGAGGCCGGCGATATAAACGGATACCACCGCCGCAATCCCGGTTTTGATCGCTTGAGCCACGGCAGTCGAAGTTAAGTTTCTGAATGCAATCATGGCGATAGCGTTTCAGCCGCAGAGACACAGAGGGAGACTCTGGGCTTAGGAATCCTAACAATACAGCCCACGGGTCATTCCGCTATCCGCGATGGTTCCTTGCCGACCGGCACATGATAGCCTATGCGCTGTGGGCTAGGGTCCGGCCTGAGGGCCTGATTCCGCCAACAATTGTTCGCTACTTGTGTCAGCA
>Ga0209010_1000142_pt1 | contig 26563 bp, 28 predicted proteins | sample BlaSpr_A8_OM1_O3_FD_187985 | JGI IMG/M metagenome (GOLD analysis project Ga0209010, IMG submission 187985) | Forest soil microbial communities from Thunder Bay, Ontario, Canada - Black Spruce, Ontario site 2_A8_OM1_O3 (SPAdes) (version 2) | ecosystem: Environmental > Terrestrial > Soil > Boreal...
GCGGCTTCCTGCTGGCGGCAATACCGCTGCTGATCGCGACGTTCGTGCCGGACCTGAGCGCGCTTGGGCTTGCCACATTGGCGACGCTCGCATTCGGAGCGATGGGTATGATCCCCGGCGCGCTCGGCATGTACACGGCCGAGAACTATCCCAATCATCTGCGCGCCATCGGCAACGGCGCAACCAGCGTATCGCAACGGCTGTCGTCGGTGATCAGTCCCTACCTTGTGGGGATGATCTTGCCGGTCTACGGCGTCGGCGGCGTCTACGGCATGTTCGCCGTTTTCGCCATTGTCGGCGGCATCACTTGCGCGTTGTTCTCGACGGAGACCGCGGGCAAGACGTTGGAAGAGCTTTCGCCCTCCCACGCTCCCGCAGCAACGGCCTGAAGCGCGCTATGGTTTTCGTAGGTTGATGCCGGTTATTTCTTCGTCTTGAGATCGTCCGCCAAAAAACTTTCATCGACGATCTTCGACCACTCCACGTCGCCTGACAGCGCGCCGACCAGCTTTTGCGCCCGGATCATGCGGTCCATGCCGGCGAAGTCGAAATTGCCGGCGCTCCAATAGGGCACGCCGGATTTGCTGGGCGCGACCAGGTTATTGATTGTGCTCCGGGCGACTTCGACGTCGAGATTGTAGGCCTTGGCCACGATGTCGGCGGCCTCGTCGGGATGCGCCGACATGAATTCGACCGCCTTGCGCCGCCCGCGCATGACAGCGCGAATAAAGTCGCCCTTGGTGGCGGCAGCCTCGCCGGTGGTCACGCCGATGACGTTGCACAGCGGCGGCAGCACGTCGCTCGCCGACACCAGCACGCGGAACTGGGATTTGTTCTTCGACCACACCGGATCGGCAATCGCGGACGCATCGATCAAGCCGAGATTGAGCGCAACCACCGCCTCGCCGAACCCGCCGGTCTTGACCAATTCGGCGTCTTCGGGTTTCAGTCCGGCCTGTTCGAGCAACAGAATGTCGAGCGCCTGGCTGGTCGAGCGTGGATTGGTGTAGCCGATCTTCTTGCCCTTGAGATCCTGGATGGTCTTGATCGGCGAATCCGGCTTCACCGCCCAGACGAACTCCGCGACAGTGAGCACGTTATCGCTGACGATTTTCAGGTCGGCGCCCTGCTGGATCGCCGCCACGGTGCCGGCGAGATCGATCTCGCCGAACGACAGATGCCCGGTCATCAGATTGCGCACCGTGGTGCCGCCGCCGGCTGACGACAGGATGCCACTGACGTCGGCGCCTTCCGCCTTGAAGAAGCCCTTCTCCATCGCGATCGCATAAGGCATGCCGTTGGCGGCGACGCCGAAATTGCTAACGACGATCTGCTCGGCGGCCATGGCGCGCAGCGGCAGCAGCGCCGCCAGAGCGAGCACCGCGATGGCGCCCGGCTTGATGATCGAAGACATGCATCCTCCCCTATTCACTTGACTGTTTGTGGGCAGCTGCCCCGCCGCCATGGAGTTTCTTGAGGCTGCGTACTCTACGACACGCGCCGATGGAGTCTATGGTCGATGACGATGAGGACCGTACTCACCGATGCCGCGAATAGCACGATCAGCAACGTGACCGCCATGATCAGTTGTACGTTCTGCAAGCCGATGGCATTCATCAACAGATAGCCGAGCCCGCGTTGCGAGCCGAACATTTCGCCGAGCAAAGTACCGATCAGCGTCAGCGAGAAGCCGACACGAATGCCGGTGAAGATTTCCGGCAGCGCCGCCGGGAGCAACACCGATCCGACCAGCGCTTGCGGCCCTAGCCGCAGCACGCGCGCGGTCTTGAGCAGGATCGGATTGAGATTGCGCACCGCGCCCATGGTGAAGATCGCGACCGGTACGACGCCATGAATGGTGCCGAATGCGATCTTGGCCGGCAGCCCGAGCCCGAACGCCAGCAGGATAATTGGGTAAAGCGTGATCTTCGGAACCGAATAGAACGCAACCAGCACCGGCTCGAACACTTCGCTCGAAAAGCGATGCGCCCCCAAGAGGAACCCGATGATGAGGCCGAGCAGCACCGCAAGGAGCAAAGCGAAGAAAAAGGCGCGCGAGGTTTCCTCGACGTGACCCCAGAAGGTCTCGGTCGTCAGCAGATGCCCGAGATAGCGGAAGGTCTCGACCGGCGCAGTCATGGCCTGGCTACCGGCAAATTCGAACAGAATCTGCCACGCGGCGAATAATACCGCGATCAGGATCAGGCTGTTGACCGTGGCGGGCCAGGATTTCGCGGTCATGACCGACCGCGCCTTTGCATGAGGATTTGCTCCCAATGCGACAGCCCCGCATTGATCGCGATCGAGACCGCGAGGATCAGCAGGATCAGCGGATACATGATCTTGTTGTCGAAATTGTTGTAGGCGAAGCTGATCTCGTAGCCGATCCCGGTGCGCGACATGATGAACTCGGCGCCGATCACGCCGATGAAGGCGTAAGCCAGCGCGAGCTTGATGCCGGTGAGAAGATAGGGCGCGGCCGATGGCAAGGTGATCTTGAGCGCGGTGGCGATTGGCCCCAGTCGATAGACCCGCGCCGTCTTGAGGTGCACGCGCGACACCCGGTCGAGGCCGTTGAGCGTGTTCACGATCACGGCCACCACCGCCAGCATGAAGCCGATTAAAATCTGCGGCGCGTCGCCGAGGCCGAATAGGATGATGAAGAGTGGATAGAACGCATAGACCGGGATGGCGTAATAGGTGGCGAACAGCGGCTCCAGAACCTGCCGGATGGCGCGGCGGCCGTGCAGCGCGACGCCGAAGACGATGCCGGCGATCACCGCGGCGGCGCAGGCGATGCCGACGTTCGTGAATGTTTTCAGCATCGCGTGGTTCATGGAGCCGGAGGCCATGAGCAGGACGAAGTCGCGCACCATGGCGCTCGGCGGCTGCATGGTCAGGTGGTCGATGACGCCGATCCGGCACAACAATTCGAGCAGCACGATCGCGGCGGCGACGAACGCCAAGCGATAGCGCGCGGCGCGACTCATATGCCGAGGAACCGCGATTTGACGTCGTGGTCTGCCCACAGCTCGCCCGGTCGTCCCGAATAGACCACCCTGCCCTTGGAGATCACGTGCACGAAGTCGACCAGCTTGAGCGCCAGCGCGGCGTTCTGCTCGACCAGCAGGATGGACAGTCCCTCCAGCTTGAGCTTGGCGATCGCTTCCCACAGGCCCTGGATGATGATCGGCGCCAGCCCTTCCGAGGGCTCGTCCATGATCAGGCAATCGGGATTGGTCATCAGCCCGCGGCCGATGGCGAGCATCTGCTGCTCGCCGCCGGACAGCGTCTTGGCGCGCTGGTGCCTGCGCTCGCGCAGCCGCGGGAACAGCGCATAGACCCGTTGCAGGCCCCAGCCGTGGCGCTCGGGGCTGTGCCCGGCGACCAAGAGGTTGTCCTCGACACTGAGCGTCGGGAACACTCGCCTGCCCTGTGGCACCAGCCCGACGCCGCTGCGCACGATGGCGAACGACGAATTGCCGGTGATGTCGGCGCCCTTGAAATAGATCTTGCCACGGCGCGGCGGCGTGAAGCCGACGATGGAATTGACGATGGTGGTCTTGCCGACGCCGTTCCTGCCGAGCAGGCCGAGAATCTGGCCCTGCTCGAGCTTAAGCGACAGGCCCTGCAGCACATAGGCGTCGCCGTAATAGGTATGGATGTCCTGGACGTCGAGGATCGTCATGCGGTCCCCAGATAGATTTCCTGCACCTTGGCGCTGGAACGGATGCGCTCGGCCGAGCCGCTTTCCAGCACTTCCCCGAAATGCAGCACCGAAATTTCGTCGGCGACGTCGAACACGATGTCCATGTCGTGCTCGATCAACAGGATCGCCATTTTGCGATCGAGCCCCTGCAGGAATCTCGCCATCTCCGCCGACTCGCCCGATGACAGGCCGGCCGCCGGCTCGTCGAGCAGCAGAATGTCCGGATCGCTGGCGAGCCCGAGCACGATCTCGAGCTGGCGCTGCTCGCCATGGGACAGGTAGCGCACCTCGGTGTCCTTGCGGTCGAGGAACGCGGCGCGCGCCAGCAATTCGTGCGCCTTGTCGTAGACGTCGCGATAGGACGACATGAAGCGCCACATTACGTATTTCGAAGCGCGCCGACCCTTGATCGCCAGCAGCACGTTGTCGAGCACCGAGAGCTTTGGAAACAGACTTGTCACCTGGAACGTGCGCGCCATGCCGAGCGCGGTGCGCCGGTGGCTCGGCCAGCGCGTCACGTCCTGGCCGAACACCAGTACCCGGCCCGACGACGCCGGCAGAATACCGGTGATCAGATTGAACAACGTGGTCTTGCCGGCGCCGTTCGGGCCGATGATGGCCTTGCGGTCGCCGGGCATGATTTTCAGGCAGACGCCGCGCACGGCGCGCAAGCCGCCGAAGGCCTTCGACAGGTCCTTCAGCTCGAGCACCGGCGCGGCGTCAATAACGCTCATTCGCAATATTTGCAGGGCGGAAAGTCGCGGCTATAGACCGGCTGCTTGAGGAAGGCGTCCTTGCCGTAGGTCCAGAACTGGCTGACTGCCGGATAAGTCTTGATCACCACGTTCCACAGCTCGTCCTTGTCGTAGCCGAACATCTTGGTCTTCTCGACTTTCTTGATGTAGATGTCCTGGATCGGATTGCGCATATCATCGAAGCTGACCGGCCCGCGCGGCGCATCGACCTTGAGCGTCAGCATTTTCGCGATGAAAGCCTCCGGCCCGGGCCAGGCGCCCTTGGTCTGTTTCATCACCAAGTCGATCATCATCGCCGTGGTGTAGTTGCTCTCGGAGAAATACGACGGCACCTTGCCGTATTTGGCGCGGTAGGCCTTAACGAAGGCCTCGTTCCGCGGCGTCTGCAGGCCGGCGCTGTATTGCAGCGCCGAAACGTCGCCGATCACTTCGTCGCCCATGAACGGCAACACCGACTCGTCGTAGCTGGTGCCACCGCCGATGATCGGCTTGGTCCAGCCGGACGCGCGCAATTGCTTGGGAAATTGCAGTGGCATCGGCCCGACCATCAGCGAGAACACCGCGTCCGCATCGTCCTTGAAAGTCGGGATATAGGGCCCGAAGTCCTTGGTGCCGAGCGGCGGCCAGACCTTTTGGATGATCTTGCCGCCGCAATCCTCGAACGCCTTCTGAAAGCCGCCGACTGCCTCATAGCCAAACGCATAGTCGGCGCCGACGGTGATGATCTTCTTGTAGCCCTGGTCGCAGGCCCATTGGCCGAGCGGATGATGCGGTTGCGACGAGGTCCAGCTGGTGCGGATGAAATACGGATAATTGCCGAGCTGACGCTGGGTGAGATCGTCGGCCGCCGGCACCGAGGCGATATAGACGGTCTTCTCGGCGGTCGACACCGGCGCCAACGCATAGCCCTCGGGCGCCAGCACGCCGCCGACCAGCAATTGCACGTGATCTTCCAAGATCAGCTTCTTCGCCTTGGTCACCGCGGTATCGGGCTTGCCCTGGCTGTCCTCGATGATCAGATTGACCTTGGCGCCGGCGAAGTTGCTGTTGACCTCGTCGAGATACATTTTAAAGCCGTTGGTCATGTCGGCGCCGACCTGGGCGAACGGGCCGGTCATCGGCGCGATCAGGCCGATGCGCAATTCTTCTTGAGCGGCCGCGGGTGCAAGCCCCGCCGCAAACGCGAAGCAGGCACTCAGCAACGCGCGGGCGCTGAGCCTTCCCAACTTGCTTGTCATGATTTTACTCCCTTAGGTTTGATCACTCTATTCTCACTGCGGCGCTGCCGCCGGCTTCGCTTGCGACGTGCGCCATTGGCGAATGCGCTCCGGAATGCTCATCAAGCCGCCGGGCAGGTAAAGAATGACCGCCACATAGACGCCGCCAAGCACGTATTGCCACCAATGTACCAGCGTACTGAGATATTCGCGGATGAACAGCACGACGCTGGCGCCGATGATGCCGCCGACCAATGTGCCGGCGCCGCCCAGCACCGCCATCAACAGCGCGTCGACCGACGTGGTCAGCACCACGTTCTCGGGGCTGACGATGCCGGCGGTGTGCGCCCACAGCACGCCGGAGAGCCCGCCGAAGGCGCCGGCGATAATGAAGGCGAGATATTTGTGCAGCCAGGTATTGTAGCCGAGGATTTTCATGCGCGGCTCGCGCTCGCGAATGCCGACCAGACTGCGGCCGAATGGCGAGCGTACGATGGTGTATAGGACCAGGAGCGAAACCGCGAGGAAGCCGAACACCACGTAGAAGAACGTCACCTCGTTGGCGAGGTCGATGCCGAATTTGGGGCGGTGCTGGAGATTGATGCCGTTGTCGCCGCCGGTCAATGAATTCCAGCGATAAGCCAGCCCCCACACGCATTGCCCCAGCGCCAGCGTGATCATCAAAAAGTAGACGCCGGTGGCGCGGGTCGCCAGCAGTCCGAACAGCGCGGCAAGGGTCGCGGCGCCGAGCATGCCGAACGCCACCACCAGCCAGAAATCGTAGCCGAGCCCGACCTGGTAGCGCGCTGCCAGGATCGCGGTCAGATAGGCACCGATGCCGAGATAGGCGGCCTGCCCGAGCGAGGCGAGGCCGGTGAAACCGAGCAAGAGGTCGAGGCTCATCACCAGGATGGAGAAGGCGAGCGCCCGCGTCGCCAGCAAAATAATGAACGACGTGGTGTGCGGAACGATCAGTGCGACCGCGGCGAGCGCCACGATCACAATCAGGATTTTAATGCGGTCACGCGCCATGCTCATTCCCGTCCGAACAACCCGGTCGGCCTCACCGCCAGGATCAAGGCCATCGGCGCATAGAGCGTGAAATAGGAGATTTCGGGAAACAGCGCCTTGCCGAAATTGTCGGCGAGCCCGACCAGCAGCGCGCCGATCGCGGCGCCGCCGAGGCTGCCCATGCCGCCGATGATCACTACGGCAAAGGCGATCGGCAGCATTTCGAAATCGAGGCCGGGATAAACGCCGAGGAAAGCGCCGCCGATGACGCCGCCGAGCGCCGCCAAAAATGCGCCGAGCGCGAAAATCAGCATCGAGATGTAAGACGTGTCGATGCCGACGCCGCGGGCCATTTCCGCATCGTCCACCGTGGCGCGGATGGTGGCGCCGAGCCGGGTTTTTTCCATGACCAGCCACAGCGTGAGCCCGATGAACAAAGCAACCGCGATCATGAAGATGCGGTAGAGCGGCAGGTGCAGGCCGCCGACCACGACGGTTTGCGTGAGCACCGCCGGCGGATTGATGTCGAACGGATTGCCGGTCCAGATATCAAGCGCGGCCTGCTGGAACAGGAAGGCAAAACCAACCGTCAGCAGTACCTGCCGCAGCGGATCGAAACCCAATGGCCGCAAAAACACCCGCTCCATCACCAGGCCGATCAGCGCAACGCTGACGGCGGCGACCGGGATCGCCAACAGCCAGGAGCCGGTGGTCCAGATCACCGACAGGGCGACATAGCCGCCGAGCAGAAAATACGAGCCATGGGACAGGTTGACGATGCGCATGACGCCGAAAATCAGCGACAGCCCGCTCCCCACCAGGAACAACAGCGCGCCGTAGGAAATGCCGTTGAAGGCCTGAATCAGCCAAAACCGCGCATCCACGGAGTCTGTCCCCTTCCCCCGGCTTCCCTTGGCTTTGAGCTTAGCCCAGGTCAGCGGCAATTGGATAGACAAGGTGTCGCGCGAGACCTTTAGCCCGCCGCGCACGGCATCGCTCACGACGCGACCGCGGCGTGGGCATCCCGCACCATGTTCCCCGCCGCTGATTTTGTTACTATTGGTGGAGCGAGAACAAGGAGAGCGAACGATGGCCGAGAAGACGGTGCCGTATCAGGTCGACGGCAGGCAGTTCGAGGGCGTGATCGTCTACGATGCTGGCGTGAAAGCAAAACGCCCGCTGATCTTCATGCAGCCGGACTGGAAAGGCGTTTGCGCCGACACCATCGGCCAGGCACGCACCGTAGCCGGCAAGGACTATGTGGTGCTGATGGCCGACATGTTCGGCTCGGGCTACGGCCAAAAGCCAAAAACCGTCGATGACTTGCGGGCCGGCATGCTCGCCGTGCACAAAAATCTCCCCTTCACCATCGCCTGCGGCGGCGCGGCCTACGACGCGCTGCGCGGCGAAGCCAACAAGCTCGGCCTGGTCGATAGCGGAAAGAAAGTCGCGATCGGCTATTGCGCCGGCGGCGGCTACGTCCTCGAACAGGCCCGCGCCGGCGCCGATTTCAAGGCGGTCGTGGTGTTCCACGTCACCAATCCCAATCCGGTCGTCCCCGGCACGCCCTGCAACATCAAGGGCCGCGTGCTGGCGGTCCACGGCTCGGCCGATCCGGTGACACCGAAGCCGATGATGGACGCGTTCGAGGAAGAAATGACCAATGCCAAAGTGGATTGGCAGATCATGATGTTCGGCGGCGCCGTGCACTCGTTCTGCGATCCCACGGTCCATGCCGGCGCGTTGCGCTACGACGAAAAGCTCTGCCGCAAGTCCTACATGCTGATGCGCGACTTCTTCACCGAGACGCTGTGATGGCGGCCTCCGACGAAGAAGGCCGAAAGGAAGTTGCCAAATACGAGGCGCTGGCCGAGACCGCCTATAACGAAATGTACGATGCCCGCTCGCCGGCGGCCTGCTATAGCGATCTCAAGGACTATTTCGCCATGGCGATCGGCGCCGCCGAGCGGGCCGGATTGCGCGACGAAGCCAAACGGCTGAACGCGCGGCTCGATCACTGCAAGGAAGTCTATCGCAGCCAGTTTTCCGGTTTTTGACCGCCGCAGCGCCGCCGGGTGACCTACATCGACATGCCCTTGCCCGGCTCAGCCGGTTTAACTTTCGCCACCGTCGGCTGTCCGCCGGCAGCACCGTCGGAGATTTTGGCGACAAGATGCACGACGCCGTCGTCGCTGAATTCGACATGAACCCGGAAGCCGCCGCTCGAATCGGCCCCCCGATATTCCCAGGTTTCGTCGGCTTGGTCGTCCATCGCCATGCCGCAGTCGTTGAACTGCACGACGCGCCACGGCGCGCCGAGCATCGCCTGGATGTCGGCCTTGTTCGATTGGCCGGGGATGATCTTGGCGAGCTGCTGTCCGCCGAGCGCGGCGACAGCGCCGTCGCTTTCCGCATGAACCGCGAAACTCCCGAAGCAGAGCAGCGATATTCCCACCGCAACGGCTAGCCACTTTGCCCGCATCGCCTGCATTCTCCGACCTCGCACCGGACCGAATTAATGCTGAGTGCCCGGCGTCGCCGGCGCAACCACCTTCAAGGCGTCGCCGGTTAGCGACAGGATCGTCACACCCGAACCGGCGCGATCGGCCGCATAGATATAGCCGCGATCGTCGAACTCCACATAGTCGTTCATGGTAGCGTTCTGGCAATGGGCCACGCCGTGGATGGTCGCGCATGAGGCGACGGTGTTCTCGTTGGGTGCCTGGATGTAATAGGCGATCGGTTTCGGATTCTTGGGATCGCGAATGTCCCAAATCCGTGCGCCGGCATTGAACCAGGAAACGGCGATGATCTTCCCATAATACGGCGAATAGATCGCCTCGGTCACTGCGTGCGCGCCAAAGCGGGCGCCTTTGTTGCAGAAATCGCCAGGGAACGGCGGCACGTTCAAGGTCGCCATCGGCCATGGCGTGGCTTCGTTGGTGATATCGAGGATCCACGCTTCGTGGGGTTGCTGCCCGAAGCAATTGTTCGCGGTTTCTTCCGAGGTGACGATCAGGAGATTCTTGCTTTGCGGGCTGCCGTCGGCATAGCTCGCCTGCTGCTCTGGCATCGGCATGCCCAGCACCGGCATTGCGCTGTGGCCGCCGTTCTCAGGATTCATGGTGATGACTCCCACCTGCGGATAAAGCAGATCGGCTTGCGTCGGGGTCTCCGCGCAGTGCGGCGACGCGGTGGAAATTTTGCAGCCGTTCAACAGCTTTTCGCGATCGACGATCTGAATGACGCCGTCGGCGCTGACGCCGTAGGGCAAATAAATCCTGTTCACCGCCGGTCCCATGGAGATCGGGCCGTGCACGCCGCCCGGCGGATTCCTGGCACCTTCGTAACAATTCGGGCTCGGAGCGGCTGCGCAGCTACCCGCACTCTGGACGTCGGCATTGGGTTGTTGGCCGACCAGCCCAAAGTCGCGAATGTAAACCGGCTTCCCTGGGTCGCTCAAGTCGTAGATTTTCAGATGCTGCGCCGAGCCGCTTTGATGCCAGCCATCGGTTTTGCTGCCCGCCACCAGATAGGCGATGCCGGTGTCGCATTCCCACCAGTTCTTATGGGTGTTGCTCAGACCGCTGACGATGGTGGTGACGAGCGTCGGCGCCGATGGGTTTGTCACGTCCCAAATCTGGTGCGCCTCATCCGGGCCGACATTGCCGTAGGCGCGCAGCAGATACCATTTGCCTTTCTCGCCATGCGGCAGAACGTTGCCACTGCAAACCCGAACCATCTGGGCGCCGGCATTGCCGACAGAACCGGGAGGACCCGGAATGTGGAATAGAAATTTGCTGTGGGCGACGTCGGTGACGTCGATGATCGAGGTGCCGTTCGGCTCGACCTTGCTGGTCAGCGGGTTGAGGAGACTGCCGGTCAGATTGCCCAGATAAAGGATTTCCCGGCCGTTCTGGTTGACGACCAGCGGCTGGTAAATCGGACGGCCCTGGTTGTCGTTGAAGCCTTCGACCTTCATGTTCCAGGCGGATTCCTGGTCCCAGGCTTTCGGCGCGGGTGGTTGCGGCAGGTCTTGGCCCACGGCACCCGACCCGTCCTCGGTGTTAGTGATTCCAGGGATGTCGGGGCCGTCCGGCGGATAAGCTTGAGCCAGCGCCCCAGAAGCGACCACGGCCGCGAGGAAAAGGGAGATTCCGAGAGTTCGGATCAAAGCAAGCCCCTTTTGGATTGTCGCACCCTTGGCGCGAAACGCCCGGCCCGGTTGTTTGTTCCGCCAGAGGGCGCCGCTACATGACGTAAAGGCGATCCGGCAGCGCGTTCGGCGAGCCGTCCGGCGGCGCATGCGCTGCGAGCACGGCGCCGCAGCGCTCGATGGCGGCGATAAAGCCCGCGGCGATGCGGCCATCGCGCATATGCGCGGTCAGTGCGTCGACCCCGGCCTGCCACTCGGCATTGTGCACTTTCAGCGCGATGCCTTCGTCGGCGATGATGCGCGCGTAATGCTCCGCAAGCGACACGAAAATGAGCACGCCACAGCGGTTTTTCGTGTTGGCGATCCGGCGCACCACGAATTGCTCGAGCGCCGCGCGGTGCGCCTGTGCCCGCCGCAGCGGACGCGGCACGAACATCATGCGCAACGGCGTCCATGAGAAAATGATGCCAGCAACGATGAAGACGGCAAGCTGCAGCAGAAAGATCTTTTGCACGCTCCACTGGGTGAAATAGATCAGCGGCCAGGGCAAAAGCAGCGCCAGCGCGCTCGCCCACAGGATCGGGATAAAGGCATAGTCCGAGGAAGCATGCGCAAGCACGCACACGATCTGCCCGCAGGTTTTCTTCTCCGCTTCGGCAATAGCGGCCGAGATCGCGGCGTGATCATCGGGCGTAAGGTGCATCACCAGCCTCCCGATGCGCCGCCGCCGCCCGACGAACCGCCGCCGCCGGAGAAGCCGCCGCCGGAGAAGCCGCCGCCGCTGGAAAATCCGCCTCCCCCGCCGCCGCCCCAGTCCGAGCCCGAACTCCAACTCGAACCGGTATAAGGCACAAAAACGAGCTGTCCGTTGCGTCGGACATAGGAGCCCGAAGGCGTGCCGCGCATCGGGCCGACCATCAGCCTGAAAACGATGATGAAGAACAGGAAGAATATGATCGGGAACAACGCGTTGAAAACATGCGCCGGACCATCTTCGCGGACCTCGACCTTTGGCTGCCAATCGGCGGTGTCGCCGTGGAGGACGCTGATAATGCCGTCGACGCCGCGCTCGATGCCGCCGGAATAATCGTTGGCCTTGAAGCGCGGCACAATCGCGCTCGAAATGATCACCGACGACAGCGCGTCGGTCAGCGTGCCTTCGAGGCCGTAGCCGACCTCGATGCGGACCTTGTGCTCTGCCGGAGCGACGAGGAGCAGCACGCCGTTGTTCTTTTGCGCCTGCCCGAGCTTCCAGGTGCGGAACAGCTGGTTGGCATAGGTCTCGATGTCGCTGCCCTGCAGCGATTTCACCGTGGCGACGACGAGCTGGATGCTTGACTTGTCTTCGAGGTCCTTCAGCTTGGCCTCAATGGCGCTACGACTGTCCGCCGACATGACGCCCGCCTGGTCGACGACGCGCCCGGTGAGCTGCGGAAAATCGAGCGCGAAGGCCGCCGTTACCAGGCAGCAAGCCAGCGCTATGCCTCGCAGCACCACCTGCATGTCAGTGCCCGGCGCTCAGAATTTCACCTGCGGCGGCGTTTGCGCGCCTTCGTTCGCAGTGAATTCGGCCATCGGTTTGTTGGCGGAGAACGCCGTCTTTGCCCACAGCACGGTTGGGAACGTCCGCAGCGCCGTGTTGTAGGCGCGCACCGCATCGATGTAGTCGCGGCGCGCCACTGCGATACGGTTCTCGGTGCCCTCGAGCTGCGACTGCAGCGCCAAAAAGTTGGCGTTGGACTTCAGGTCCGGATAATTTTCCGTCACCGCCAATAGGCGGCCGAGCACGCCGGTCAACTGGTTCTGCGCGTCCTGGAACGCCTTGAGCTTGTCGGGATCGGTCAGGTCGGAAGCGTCGAGCTTGATCTGGGTTGCCTTGGCGCGCGCCTCGACCACGGCGGTCAGCACGTTCTTTTCCTGGGCCGCATAACCCTGCACCGTCGCGACCAGATTGGGAATGAGGTCGGAGCGGCGCTGATATTGGTTCTGCACGTCGGCCCAGCGCGCCTTGGCCTGTTCCTCCAGCGTCGGGATGGTGTTGTAGCCGCAGGCCGACAGCAATAGCCCGAGAGCGACAATGGGGAGAGCGATGCGAATTCGAGAAACCATGCTCGACATTTCGTTCCTCCATTCCTTGCAGCCGCCGCGCCGCGGCGGTCACGATCCGTCGATCGGCTCAATTCCTGCGATCTCGATACCAAAGCCGGAAAGCCCGACATAGGTCATGCGGCGCGACGAGGTGAGGAGCCGGATGGAATTGACGCCCAAATCCTTGAGGATCTGCGCGCCCAGCCCGATCTCGCGCCACTGCCGGGTGCGCGCCTCCTCGGACGCGGTGTCGCCGGATTTTGGGATCGACACGACTGGCACACCCGCAGTGCCGTCGCGCAGCAGCACCAGCACGCCCCTGCCCTCGGCCTTGAAGCGGGCCAATGTGCGGTGGATCGGCTTGGCGCCGCCGAACACGTCGGAAATGATGTTGGCTCGGTGCAGCCGCGTCAGCACGTTCTTGCCGTCGCCGATGCCGCCGTGGACGAAAGCCATGTGATAGACCGCGTCGAACGGTGTGAGAAAGGCGTAGCCGGTCAGCGTGCCGATTTCGGATTCGACGGGAAACTCGCCGGCGCGCTCGATCAGCTTGTCGCGGGTCTGGCGGTAGGCGATCAATTCCGAGATTGAGATGCGCAGCAGCTTGTGCTTCTCGGCGAAGGCGGCGAGCTCGGGGCCGCGCATCACCGTGCCGTCGTCGTTCATCAGTTCGGAAAGCACGCCGACCGGCGCCAAGCCGGCGAGCCGGCACAGATCGACGCACGCTTCGGTGTGACCGGAGCGCATCAGCACACCGCCTTCCTTCGCCACCAGCGGGAAGACATGGCCGGGCCGCACGAAATCCGTGGAGCCGCTATTGCCGTTAGCGAGCGCGCGCACGGTATTGGTGCGCTCTTCCGCGGAAATGCCGGTGGAGAGACCGTGGCGGACGTCGACCGAGACGGTGAACGCCGTGCCGAGCGGCGCATCGTTGAGCGCCACCATCGGGTCGAGGTGCAGGCGGCGCGCCTCCTCGGGCGCCAGCGGCGCGCAGACGATGCCCGACGTATTGCGGATGATGAACGCCATCTTCTCAGGCGTGCACAGGCTCGCCGCGACAAATAGATCGCCTTCGTTCTCGCGGTCGTCATCGTCGGCAACGATGAGGATTTCGCCGCGCGCAAAAGCGGCGACCGCAGCCTGGATCCGTTGATGCGCGTCGTCCATCTCGCCCCTAAAGCCCTTGCGGCGCCATCAGCGCGGCGCCGGAAACGGCCACACCGGACTGTCGCCGGCCTGGCCGCGCTGACGTAGATAATGATCCGCGATCACGCACGCCACCATGGCTTCCCCAATGGGTACTGCGCGGATGCCGACGCAGGGATCGTGGCGGCCCTTGGTCGAGATTTCGGTCTCATGGCCGTAGCGGTCGACGGTGCGGCGCGGCGTGAGGATCGAGGATGTCGGCTTGACGGCAAAGCGCGCCACCACCGGCTGGCCGGTGGAAATGCCGCCCAAAATGCCGCCGGCATTGTTGGATAGGAAGATCGGCTTGCCGTCATTGCCGATGCGCATCTCGTCGCCGTTCTCTTCGCCGGAAAGTCCCGCTGCGCCGAAGCCGGCACCGATCTCGACGCCCTTGACCGCATTGATGCCCATCAGCGCCGCGGCCAGATCGCCGTCGAGCTTGCCGTAGATCGGCGCGCCCAGCCCCGCCGGCACGCCGTCGGCGACGATTTCGATCACCGCGCCGACCGATGAGCCGGCTTTGCGCACGCCGTCGAGATAATCGGCAAAGAACGCAGCCTTGTCGGCATCGGGACAGAAGAACGCATTGCGCTCGACTTCGGCCCAGTCCCACTTGGCGCGATCGATCCGGTGCGGCCCCATTTGCACCAGCGCGCCGCGCACGGTGAGACCTGGCACTATTTTCCGCGCAATGGCGCCCGCCGCGACCCGCGTCGCGGTCTCGCGCGCCGATTGCCGGCCGCCGCCGCGGTAATCGCGCAGGCCGTATTTGACGTCGTAAGTGTAGTCGGCGTGACCGGGCCGATACTTGTCCTTGATGTCGGAATAATCCTTCGAGCGCTGATCGACATTGTCGATAATGAGCGCGATCGGCGTTCCGGTGGTCACCTGTTGGCCGCTCGCCTCGTCGATGAACACGCCGGACAGGATTTTCACCGCGTCCGGCTCCTGGCGCTGGGTGGTGAAGCGCGATTGCCCGGGGCGGCGCTTATCGAGATAGGGCTGGATGTCGGTCTCGCTCAGCGCAATGCGCGGCGGGCAGCCGTCGACCACGCAGCCGATCGCCGGCCCGTGGCTCTCGCCGAAGGTCGTCACCCGGAACATATGGCCGAATGTATTGAACGACATGATGTACGACTTCGTGCGCCAATGACGCGAACCGACGCTGAATGGCTTGGAACATAGCGTGCCGGGTTTGGTAGCCCGCGCCTATCATCGGGTCAAATGCGTTCGCGCCCGCAGCATGACGCGCGCACGGTGCAGATTTTGCATCGCGGCATTCGCAATCGGGAGTAAATCTGCATCAATCTTTGGCCGGCGCGAAATCGTGCCGATCAAGTGAGCAAGGTCTTGCGCTGTTTATCGCCGACCGTTCATTTCACATTCATCTCGCTGAACGCTGGTTAATGACAACCTGAACGTACGTTAAGCCACGGAAAAATAAAGGCTTTTTGCGATTTTCCTGTTGCGGGAAAAATCATCCTGTGGCATCCTCATTGGTGGCAAGGGGGGCGATGGCCCAGGGGACCGAGATACCGCTGAATAGCTAAAACTCAACCTGCCGCCGGATCAACACAAACACCAAGGACGCACACAATGGCGACGAAGAAGAAAAAGGCCAAGAAGAAGACGAAGTAAATGACGCGAGCGCGGGCCTCGTATTGGGGCAGCGCCGTCATCTTCGGTTTTCGCGAGGCGCCGACACGGTGCTTCGAGGAACGGCTGGACCCAAGTCCGGCCGTTTCCATTTTTGCGGGCAAGGTTTAAGGGCAATGATTAAGCGGCTGGGACCGGTGTTCCGCCGCTTACGTTTGTTCTAACTGTAGCGAGCCAATGTGCCGCCGTCGAACACGTACACGACACCGTGTAGAATGTCGGCGTGCGTCGCTTCCTCCTCCGGCAGAATATGGAAGTTCGCCATCAGCGCGCGCGCAACGCCGCCATGGGCGGCAATGACGGTATCGCACGTCACCGTCGCGTACCACGCGGCGACACGCTTGGCGACTTCGCGGTAGGACTCGCCGCCCGGCGGCATAAAATCCCACTTGTCGCGCTCGCGCCGTTGCAGCACGCCCGGATCCCGCGCCTGGACTTCCTTTAACGTAAAACCTTCCCATTCGCCGTAGGAGATTTCCGCAAGCCGGGCGTCGATCGCATAAGCGCTTGGAACGAGGCCGAGTTCCGCACGCACAAGTTCCATCGTTTCCCGGGCGCGCAACAGCGGGCTCGACACATAGGCGTAGTCAGACGGCGGATGCCGATCGCGCTCAAACAAATCACGCAATACGCCGGCAATTTCTCTGCTTTGCGACCGGCCGCGTGCGTTCAGGCGGGTCTCGGAACGGCCCTGCAAACGCTGTGCCACGTTGAAATCGGTTTCGCCGTGGCGGATGAAATAAAGGACCGGCATGAGTACAAACCGGACGACGGACGACGGAGGACAGAGGACGGAATATCCGCGTTATCTGTCGTCCGTCGTCTGTCCTCTGTTCTCCGTTGGCCCGACGTCGATATCCGGCGCGTCGGGATGCTTCATGCCGACCACGTGATAGCCGGCATCGACGTGATGCACTTCACCGGTAACGCCGCGCGACATGTCGGACAGAAGATAGGCGCCGGCCTCGCCGACTTCCTCGATGGTGACGCTGCGGCGCAGCGGCGCGTTGTACTCGTTCCATTTCAGGATATAGCGGAAGTCGCCGATGCCGGAGGCGGCGAGCGTCTTGATCGGCCCCGACGAGATGGCGTTGACGCGGATGTTCTTCACGCCGAGGTCGGCGGCGAGATAGCGCACGGATGCTTCGAGCGCGGATTTGGCGACGCCCATCACGTTATAGTGCGGCATCCACTTCTCCGAGCCGTAATAGGTCAGCGTCAGCATGGCGCCGCCGTTCGGCATCATCTTCTCGGCGCGCTGCGCGATCGCGGTGAACGAATAGCAGCTGATCAGCATGGTCTTGGTGAAATTGTCGGCCGTGGTGTCGACGTAGCGGCCGTCGAGCTGATCCTTGTCGGAGAATGCGATGGCGTGCACCAGGAAATCGATGCCGCCCCAGGCCGCTTGCAGCTTGGCGAACGCCGCATCGATGGTTGCCGGCTCGGTGACGTCGCAGTCGCCGACCACGATGCCGCCGACCTCCTGGGCCAGCGGCTCGACGCGCTTCTTCAGCGCCTCGCCCTGATAGGTGAAGGCGAGTTCAGCGCCATGGCCCCGGCAGGCCTTGGCGATGCCCCAGCCAAGCGAGCGGTGGTTGGCGACCCCCATGACCAAGCCGCGCTTGCCGCGCATGAGGCCCGAAACGTCCGGCATTCCCTGACCTCAGTTGCAGCTTCCCCCACCCGGCCTCCTATGGCATAGGCCCGTGGGCGCCAGCAAGCGCGCGTACGGCTGAGGCGCATTGGCGCGGGCGGAATACGGCGCGGGCATTGGTGTTGGTTTGATTGAAGTTTCCGGCTTTGGACGCGGGGCCAGTCTTTGAGTGAATTTCGGCAGCGGGTCGAAGCGGCTATACCGGCGCTGCGGCGCTACGCGCGGGCACTGACCCGCGACAGCGAGACCGCGGACGATATCGTCCAGGACACGCTGGTGCGGGCGTTGCGTTCCGAGCATCTGTTCCACGATGGAGACGTGCGGGCATGGCTTTACACGATCCTGACCAATCTCAATCGCAACCGGCTGCGTTCGTTGTCGCGCCGTCCGACCTTGACCCCGATCAAGGACAGCGACGCGGCGATGACCGGTCCGGACACCGGCAGCCGCGATATCGCCCGCGCGCTCGACGACCTCGCCGAGGATCAGCGCGCGGCGCTCCTGCTCGTGGTGCTTGAGGGGCTCACCTATCGCGAAGTTGCAGAGGTGCAAGGCGTGCCGATCGGAACAGTTATGTCGCGGCTCGCCCGCGCCCGCATGCAGATCAAGGCCTATCTCGACGGCGAGCGCCCGGCGCTGCGCCGCGTGAAATAAGAGAGCGAACGATGACTGACAGAGACCAAACGATCAGCGAAGACGAACTGCACGCCTATGTCGACGGCGAATTGCCTGCCGACCGTCGCGGCGCGGTCGAGGCCTGGCTCGCGGCCCATGCCGATGACGCGGCCCGCGTCGCCGCCTGGCGCGCCCAGGCCGAACTCATTCGCAAGCGCTACGGCGGTGTCGCCGGCGAAGTACCGCCGAAACGGCTCCAGGTCGAGCGGCTGACGCGCAGCCGGCGCGGCTGGATGGCGGCCGCCATTGCCGCCGTGTTCGTTGCCTTTATCGCCGGCGGTGCCGCCGGCTGGTTTGCGCGCGGCGCCGAAGCCGTCGCCTCGCCGTCCGACCTCGATCGCTTCACTGCCGACGCGCTCGAAGCCTACCGGCTCTATGTGGTCGAAGTCCGCCATCCGGTGGAAGTGCCCGGCGATCAACGCCCGCACCTCGTGGAGTGGCTGTCGAAGCGGCTCGGCTCGCCGCTGCGCGCGCCCGAGCTCGAACGCATGGGATTAAAACTCGTCGGCGGACGGCTGTTGCCCGGCCCGAACGGAGCGACGGCGTTCTTCATGTATGAAGGCCCCTCGGGCGAGCGCTTCACGCTCTATTGCGGCCGCACCAGCGACCGCGAGATGGCGCTGCGCTACACCACGGGCAATCAGAACGCCGCCTATTACTGGGTCGATCAAAACGTCGCTTATGTGCTTAGCGGCCCGGCGGAACGCGACAAGCTGCATGACATCGCGCAAGCCGCCTACGACCAAATTGATACTCGGACGCCGCCGCAGCCGCAGGGCGGATAAAGCACCCCCTACATATCCTTCCGCGGATCGTAGGGCTTGTCGGTCCGCCACGTCTTCATCAGCTCGTCGAACTCGGCATCGCGCGTCTCCGGCAGCACGATGCGGATGGTGGCGAGCAGATCGCCGCGGCCCGCTTTGGCCGGGAAGCCTTTGCCCTTGAGGCGGAAGGTGCGTCCGCTCGAGGTCCATGGCGGCACCGTGATCTCGACCGGCTTGTCCAGCGTCGGCACCCGCACCTTGGCGCCCAGCGCCGCCTCGTAGAGCGTGATTGGCAGGTCGAGCCGCACGTCGGCGCCGTCGAGGGTGAAGATCGGATGCGGCGCGAGCGTCACGGTGATGAGCAGGTCGCCGGGGCCGCCCTGCCCGGCCATGCCCTGGCCTTTGAGCCGGATGTGCTGGCCGTTCATGATGCCGACCGGAATCTTGACGTCGACGTCCTTGCCGTTCGGCAAGTGCAGCCGCTGGGTAGCGCCGTTGGCCGCATCCGTCAGCGACACCGACATTTCGGCTTGAACGTCGGCGCCGACGCCGAAATCCTCTGGCTCGAAATTCGCGCGGCCACCACGCGCGCCGCCGCCAAAAGCTTCGCGCAAAACATCCTCGAAGCCGCCGAACCCGCCGCCACCTCCGCCGGCTCTGGCGCCGCCGCGCCCGCGCCGGGTGGTGCGGGTGAAACCTTCCGGACCAAAGCTGAAACTTTCGAAATTAGGATCGCCGCCGAAGCCGGCACCCGGGTTGGCGCCGCCGCCGGCAAAACCCTGGAAGCGGGGCTTGCCCTCGGCGTCGATCTCGCCGCGATCGAACGCCTTGCGCTTGTCCTCGTCTTCGAGGATTTCGTGCGCGGCGTTGAGCTCGGCAAAGCGCGTCGCCGCCTTCGGATCGTTTTTGTTGGCGTCGGGATGCAGCTTTTTTGCCAAGCGCCGATAGGCGCTCTTGATGTCGGTCGCGCTCGCCTTGCGATCGAGCCCCAAGACCTCATAGGGATCACGCATCCCCAAGCAACTCCGCTCGTTTTCCGGGCCGGCCCCGCCGCCCACCGATGGCCTAATGTGGGATGAAAGCGGCCATATCGCAATGCAACGCCGAATCGGCGCGGCTCAGCGGAGAGGATAACCCCATCAGGAGCGCTTGAGGGGCTTCAGGCTTTTGACTTCCCAATTGCCCTGGCTGGTGCGGCAGGCCGCGCCTTGCAGCCAATCCTCCGAGCCGCCGTGGGCGTAGCTCGCCAGGAAATCGCGGCACGGCACGCCGCCTTCGCTGTAGGAGGTAGCGAGCGGCGTGATATTGCCGCCGGCCCCGGTATTCGGATTCTGCCACGGCACGCTGGAGTCCTCGCCGCTGCGCGCCAGCACGTCCGAGGCGGCGGCACGCGCGTAGGCAAGGTCGGCCTCGGAGGATGGCGCGGCATCGGCAATGCGGCCCGCGGCGTCGCCCGGCCGGCTGATGGAACCGGTCTGGTCGCCGTCGCCGTCGTCCTTGGCGAGCAGCGAATGCAGTTGATAGCTACAGCCGCCGGTGGCGAGCCCACAGAGCACGACGGCACCGGCAAAACGCAACCGCCAACATAGGCGCAGCGCCCCGGCTCCACTATATTGAGACCGGCGGCTCGCTTGCCGATCGCCCCACGCGAGCACCTGGGTACCCCACGGAATGTCCGATACGGCGCCGATAGAACACCCGACATGGTTAACAGGCGGTGACTTCACCCAAGCCGACGAGCCGGTGCGGCTGTTTGCGGCCTGGTTTGCGGAGGCCAAGCGCGCCGAACCGGTCAATCCCGACGCCATGGCGCTGGCCACCGTCGACTCAAGCGGCCAGCCCAATGCGCGGATGGTGCTGCTGAAGGGTTTCGATGCGCGCGGCTTCGTGTTCTACACCAATGTCGACAGCATCAAGGGCCACGAGCTAGCCGCCGCGCCCAAGGCGGCGCTGACGTTTTATTGGAAGACGCTGCAGCGCCAGGTGCGCGCCCGCGGTGCCGTCGAGCCGGTGTCGAAGGAAGAGGCCGACACCTATTTCGCCACCCGCTCGCGCATGGCGCAGATCGGCGCCTGGGCCTCAAAGCAGTCGTCGGCGCTGGAAAGCCGCATGGCGTTCGAGAAGGCGATCGCGCTCAACACCGCGAAATTCGCCATCGGCACGGTGCCGCGGCCGCCGTTCTGGTCGGGTTACCGCGTTATGCCGACCGAGATCGAGTTCTGGCAGGAGCGGCCGTTCCGCCTGCACGATCGCATTGCGTTTACGCGCGCGGATTTAAACGCGCCGTGGACCAAGACGCGGCTCTATCCATGAGTTTAGGATGGTGGGCATGACCACGAGCAATCAGCCGCGCCGCACGCTGCTCCTGACCGGGGCAAGCCGCGGCATCGGCCATGCTACCGTGAAGCGTTTCTCGGCGGCGGGCTGGCGCGTCATCACCTGCTCGCGGCATCCGTTTCCGGAAAATTGTCCGTGGGAAGCCGGGCCCGAGGACCACATTCAAGTCGATCTGGCCGATCCCGAAAACACCGCGGCGGCAATCGCGGAAACCAAGCGCCGCCTCAATGGCGAGCTCCATGCGCTGGTCAACAACGCAGCGATCTCGCCTAAGGCGGCCGGCGGCAAGCGGCTCGGTTCGCTCGAAACCTCGCGCGACGACTGGCACCATATCTTTCAGGTGAATTTTTTCGCGCCGATCATGCTGGCGCGCGGCCTGCTCGACGAGCTCTCGGCCGCCAAAGGCTCCGTCGTCAACGTCACGTCCATTGCCGGCTCGCGGGTGCATCCTTTTGCCGGCACCGCCTATTCGACGTCGAAAGCGGCGCTGGCTGCGCTGACGCGCGAAATGGCCGCCGATTTCGGCGCGTTCGGCGTCCGCGTCAATGCTATTGCACCCGGCGAGATCGACACCGCCATGCTGTCGCCGGGCACGGAGAAAATCGTCGAGAACATTCCGATGCATCGTCTCGGCACGCCTGACGAAGTGGCGAAGATCATCTACGTGCTGTGCTCGGAGATGGCGTCCTACGTCAACGGTGCCGAGATTCACATCAACGGCGGCCAGCACGTGTGACGTGCTGTGGGCCGACCGGGATAATAATCAAACCACCGCGCTATCGAGGATGCGATCGCTTGCAGCGATGCGCGTCGAAGCGTTCATCGCCAGCTCCGTCCGCGCCGCGGCGAGATCGGCCGGCGTGTGGACCGATTGCTCATCCAGCATCCACTGATACGAGAACGAATATACGAAGGCGCAGCGTGCATAGCGCATCTGCGAAAAGCGCAGCAACCGCGCTTCGATCGAGCCATCGCCGGAAATCATTTCGCGCGCCAGTACCCAGCCGTCCTCCGCGGCCATGGCTGCGCCCTGAGTAAGATGCGGCGGCGAGGTGTGTGCGGCGTCGCCGCCGATGACGACGCGGCCACGGAACCACGGCCACGGCACCAGGATCGGCTCGATCGGGCTGAAAACGATGTCGGAATCAGCATCGAGCGAAGTGGCGACTTCGGCGACGTAGCTGCCATATGGCGCCAGACGCGCTTTGAACAAATCCGCATAGTCTTCGCGTTTGAAAGCGGCGTCAGGCGCTTCCGGGCGGATGTGGAAGACGTACATCAGGTTATCGCTGAGCGGCATGGCGCCGGTCTTGCTGCCAATGCCTTGCAGGAATTCCATGCCGCGCACGTAGTGCGGCCGCGAGACTTGCACGCGCCAGGCGCCGTACCCCGACGGCCGCGGCACGAATGCCGTGCCGAACAAATGCTGCCGCGTCGTCGAGCGTATGCCGTCGAAGCCGGCGAGTAGATCGAAAGAACCGGTGCGACCGTCGGAAAACGTCACTGTCACGCGGTCTTTTTCGTCCTGAATTTCGCTGACTGTAGTGCCGGTATGCACCGCGACACCGGCGCGTTCGGCGGCCGCCAACAGGATTTCGTGCAAGCGCAAGCGCGACAACGCGCAGAACGCCGGCACCTTCTCGTCGCCGAGCAGGAATTTGTGCTCGACGATCAGCTCGCGATTGGGATCAAAAATGGACATCCGGTCGTAGGCAAAACCCGACGCCAGGATTTCCGGCAAGAGCCCGAGCGCATTGTAGACGCGCAGCGCATTCGCCGGTTGGCCCAAGCCCACGCCCGGCACGTCGAAGGCCGGCCGACGCTCGATGAGCACGACTTCGACGCCGCGCCGCGCGAAAGCGGTGGCCGCCGTCAAGCCGCCGACGCCGCCTCCGACCACCAGCACTCGGCGAATGTCGCTCATAGCCGTTGTCGGGCGTGTACAGCTGTTTGACAGGTTGTCTGACAGTAGCGACTATTAATATCCTCCGCAAAGGACCTGTTTCCACACAAGGACTTGCCGCTCGTGAAAGTAGCGATTTGCAATATCGCTAAGATTCTCTCCGGCGATATTGCCGCGCCTATCGCGGCCGGCGATACCATCATCCTCGACGACGGCAAGATCGTTTCGGTCGGTTCGGGCGGCGACGTTGCCGATTGCGATGTCGCCATCGATGCCGGCGGCATGATGGCAATGCCCGGGTTGATCGATTCCCACGTCCACATCACGTTCGGCGATTACACGCCGCGACAGAAGACGGTGGGATTTCTCGAAAGCTATATCCACGGTGGCGTCTCCACCTGCATCAGCGCCTCGGAGGTGCACGTGCCCGGCCGGCCGCGCGATCCCTCAGGCGTCAAGGCGCTGGCGATCGCGGCGCGAAAATCGTTCGAGCATTATCGCCCGGGCGGCATGCGCGTTCATGCCGGCTCGATCATCCTGGAGCCGGGCCTGGTCGAAGCCGATTTCGCCGAGCTTGCCAGTCACGGCGTGTGGCTGGCGAAGGCCGGTTTCGGCGCCTTCGCCACGCCTTACGACTACGCGCCTTACGTGGCGATGGCGAAGCGTCACGGCCTGATAACGATGGTACACACCGGTGGCTCGTCGATCCCGGGCTCGACGGGGATTTGGGCCGATCATGTGCTCAAGATGCAGCCGGACGTGTCGTATCACGTCAACGGCGGCCCGATCGCCATGCCGGATGAGGATTTTCCGCGCCTGGTCAACGAGAGCGATCTGGCGATGCAGGTTTGCACCGCGGGCAATCTGCGCACCGCGTTGCTGGTCGCGAAGTTGCTGCGCGAAGCCGGCCAGGAACAACGGCTGCTCATTGCCACCGACACGCCGACCGGCAGCGGCGTGATGCCGCTCGGCATGCTCTACACCATGAGCCATCTCGCCTCGCTGGCGAATGTCGCTCCGGAAATCGCTGTGGCGATGGCGACCGGCAACAACGCCAAGGTCTACCGGCTCAACAGCGGCTTGCTCGCCGCCGGCCGCGATGCCGATGTGGTCTTGGTCGACGCCTGCCTCGGCGGCTCGCAAAACGACGCGCTGTCTGCGCTGAAAAACGGCGACATCATGGGCGTCGGCACGGTGATCACCAATGGCGTGCCGCGCTTCGTCGGCCGCAGCCGCAACACCCCGGAGACGATCCGGCGCGCCAGGGTGGCGCATTCCCGTGTCCCGCAAAATTTTTCCGGCGAAGCTTAAGGCGCCGCTTGGCGTTTGCCCCAGGGCACTAATGCCCAAACACGCTCGTGGCCGTAGTAGATCAGGATCTTGGTCAGGACCTCCGTCAGAGCGACCGATCCGGCAAGCTTTGTGCTGCCGCTGATCACGAACGTCACGACGAAAGTGTCGATGCTGCCGGTGGTGCGCCAGCTCACGGCTTTGACGAACGAGCGGGCATGGGTCTCGGTCCAGCGCGTGAGCTTGCCGCTCGCGCCACCCGTTCGCTTCGGCAGCCATGTCGTGAGCCAGGATCGGCGCTCCACTGAGGCCATCTCCTCGACGCAACCCATCGCTACCGTATCGTAGGTCTCGGGATCGATGAGAATGAAGCTTCCGGTATCCCTGCAGTCTTCATAACGGTCCAGCGCGATCGCATTATCGAACGTCAGCGTGCAGTGTCCCACTTCGTTTGACCCGATCGCATCGGCCGCGACGGCACGCCGCGTATCGAGATCGATAACGCTCAGTCCCGCCTCGACGCGCGCCGTGGCGGTGCTGGTTGCGAGCTTGAACAGATAAGTCTGGCCGCGCTCGAGCGGCCGGTCTTTCATCCAGAATATGCGCGCTTCAATCCGTTTCGTCGCCGCAGGCGCCCGCTCGGCTTCGGCGACGATATCGCCGCGCGAGGCGTCCAGCGGGTCCGTGAAAGTCAACGTCACGGAGCGCCCCGCCGTGGCGTGACTGAGATCGCCGTCGAAGGTGGCGATCCGCGCGATACGCGTGACGCGGCCGGCCGGAAAGATCTTGACCGGCATGCCGACGCGTACCTCGCCGCTGGTGATCAAGCCGCTATAGCCGCGGAAATCCGGATCCGGCCGGTTGACCCATTGGATCGGCATACGGAACGGCTCGAGGTTCGCGGTCCGCGCCGTCTCCACCGTTTCGAGATAGTCGAGCAGCGACGAGCCGCGATACCACGGCAAATGTACAGAACGGCTCGTGACGTTATCGCCGCTTTTTGCCGCGATCGGAATGCAGGCGACGTCGACGAATCCGAGGTCGGCCGCCAATTCGCGGAATGCGGCTTCGACCGCGCTGAATGCGTCGCGCGACCAGCCGACGCGATCCATCTTGTTGACGGCGAGCACGACATGGCGGACGCCGAGCATCGACAGGATTGCGAGGTGGCGTTTGGTCTGGCGGGTCAGGCCTTCCTCGACGGCGACCAGGACGAGCGCGAGATCGGCGACCGAAGCGCCGGTCGCCATGTTGGCGGTGTATTCTTCGTGCCCGGGCGAATCGATGACGATGAACTTGCGGCGCGCGGTCGAGAAGAAGCGATAGGCAACGTCGATTGTGATGTTTTGCTCACGCTCGGCCGCTAGCCCGTCCAACAGCAGCGAGAAATCGAGCGCATCGCCTTGCGTCCCGAATTTTTGGGAATCGGCCGCCAACGCGTCGAGCTGATCGTCAAAGACTTGTTTGGAATCGTAAAGCAGCCGGCCGATCAATGTCGACTTGCCATGGTCGACCGAGCCGCAAGCGATAAAGCGCAGCAGGCTCTTGCGCTCCTGCCGGTGCGACGGCGCGGCGAATGCCGGTTCCGCCGGCTGCGCATGCACGTTCATCAGAAATATCCTTCCTGCTTTTTCCGTTCCATCGACGTCGCGCCGTCGTGGTCGATCACCCGGCCGCGCCGTTCGGAATGCCGGCTCTCCGAAGTCTCCCGGATGATTTCCGGAACCGTTCGTGCGGTGCTCTCGATGGCGCCGGTCAGCGGATAACAGCCAAGCGTGCGAAATCGCACCAATCGGATTTGCGGACGCTCGCCGGACTTCAGCGGCAGCCGGTCGTCGTCGACCATGATCAGCGCGCCATCGCGCTCGACCACCGGACGCGGCGCCGCGAAATAGAGCGGCACCACCGCAATGCGCTCGCGATGGATGTAAAGCCAGACGTCGAGCTCGGTCCAGTTCGACAGCGGAAACACGCGGACGCTTTCGCCCGGGCGCTTGCGCCCGTTATAGATGCGCCACGGCTCGGGCCTCTGCCGCTTCGGGTCCCAGACGTGGTGCGCGCTACGCAACGAAAACACGCGCTCCTTGGCGCGCGACTTTTCCTCGTCGCGCCGCGCGCCGCCGAGTGCGGCGTCGAAGCGATGATGATCCAGCGCCTGGC